>ERZ772812.2745-NODE-2745-length-10802-cov-27.879036_pt1 | contig 10802 bp, 7 predicted proteins | sample MGYA00511343_ERZ772812 | MGnify/ENA primary metagenome ERZ772812 (study PRJEB29015, sample SAMEA2737706) | human gut metagenome | biome: human gut; feature: human-associated habitat; material: faeces | place: China | collected 2012 ...
TTGCCAATGTCATGAAAAAAATTGCCAATGTCATGAAAAAAATTGCCAATGTCATGAAAAAAATTGCCAATGTCATGAAAAAAATTGCCAATGTCATGAAAAAAATTGCCAATGTCATGAAAAAAATTGCCAATGTCATATCTGTCTTTGCGACTGTGATAAATCTAATAAAAAAAATTGCCAATGTCATAAAATTGACGGGATTGATTTGGGCACAAATGGTAAACCTTTTGGGACAACTCCAAAAACACAAATTCATGTTTATTCTAATGGGGATTCCCACGCCGGAATTAAGTCTGATGATCCTCAGAATCCTATTGCTTTGTATTCTACTAATACTTCAGATGATATTAATGTGGAATCGGCGGAGTCGGATAAAGGAAATTCTAAATCGGAGTCCGATAAAGGAAATTCTAAATCCGAGTCAGATGAAGGAAATTCTAAATCCGAGTCCGATGAAGGAAATTCGAAATCCGAGTCCGATGAAGGAAATTCTAAATCGGAGGAAGATGAAGGAAATTCTAAATCGGAGGAAGATGAAGGAAATTCTAAATCCGAGTCCTCAAAAGGAAATTATAATAAGGAGTATAAAGATAAAGGATATTATAATTCCGAGTCCTCAAAAGGGAATAATAAAGAGGAAGATTTGGACGATTCTACTGGTGGATACGGATCCGAAGAGAAAGATTATAAGGCTCGTCTTCATTCGTATCAGGAGGAGACAGGGTTAACTGAAGCTATTCAAACAGGTACAGGTCAACTAAACGGTATTCCTGTAGCAATTGGGGTTATGGATTTTCAGTTTATAGGAGGTAGTATGGGATCCGTAGTAGGTGAAAAAATAACCCGGTTGATTGAATATGCTACCAAAAATTTCCTACCCGTTATTTTAGTATGTGCTTCCGGAGGGGCACGGATGCAAGAAGGAAGCTTGAGCTTAATGCAAATGGCTAAAATATCTGCCGCTTTGCATAAGCACCAAACAAATAAAAAGTTATTCTATATATCAATCCTTACAACGCCCACTACTGGTGGGGTGACAGCCAGTTTTGGTATGTTGGGAGATCTAATTTTTGCCGAACCCAACGCCGACATTGCATTTGCGGGTAAAAGAGTAATTGAGCAAACATTGAATCTGACAGTACCCGAAGATATACAAACGGCGGAAAATTTATTCCAAAAGGGTTTATTGGATCTAATCGTACCGCGTAATATTTTAAAGAACCTTATAAGTGAGTTACTTAAGTTGCACGCTGTGAATAAAAATCAAGTCGAGCATCAAGGTGAATGATTTGTGTCAATTCGATAAAAAAAAAGTATTTGGTTTATAGGAATCAAAGTAAAAACTGGAAGGATGGAGGCTTTTAGTCGGCGACACCCTAATTGTAGAATAGAAGTAAAGTAATCTAAAAGTGTGAGTTTAGATATTCACATTTTTGGATTACTTATTAGGAAACCCCTTTCTTTTTCCTTATTTCAAATCCCTCTTGGATCCGATTCTAACGAATCCTTTGGAAATTCAATTAATAAGAAACCTTATTCTTTCGATTTATTTTATTGAATTTGTAGAAGCAAAAGAAAGAAGAAAAAATGAAGAATAATAAAGTCGATTATCATATATTATATGTGGAAAGCTGATTTTTTTAGTTCTACATTCCTTGCACTTATTATATATACTCTACTGACTTCTAATTCTATATCTATGGAATTAGAATTAGAATTTATTTATGAATAAAATAACATAAAATAACAAAAAAAATATAACAAACAGGTACAATATAGTAAATCGAGGTACCCATTCTATGACAACTATCAACTTTCCCTCTATTTTTGTGCCTTTAGTAGGCCTAGTATTTCCGGCAATTGCAATGGCTTCTTTATTTCTTCATGTTCAAAAAAACAAGATTGTTTAGTTAGATCCTGTGGTGTGGGCCAAATCCAATTTTTCAAGACTTAGACTTGAATCATAACACAGATATCTATTTAGCAGAATGGTCTACCACGTGATTTCTTCCGAACATAAAAGAAAGAGCCCTTATGCATGTGCATGTGGAAACATGACATTAGGGGGGTAGATGTTATTATTTTTGATCTAACTAGTTTCAAGTAAAGATTCACATCAGAATGGTACTAGTTGATGAGAGTTACATTGGAAACAAAAAGAATAAGGAAAGTCAAATTCATTTGGGATATTCTTTCAATTCAAATAAAATGCAACCCGATCCACTATGAATTGGCGATCAGAACGTATATGGATAGAACTTATAACGGGATCTAGAAAAATTAGTAATTTCTGCTGGGCATTTATCCTTTTTTTAGGTTCCTTAGGATTTTTATTGGTTGGAATTTCCAGCTATCTTGGTAGGAATTTGATATCTTTATTCCCCCCCCAGACAATTTTTTTTTTTCCACAAGGGATCGTGATGTCTTTCTATGGGATCGCAGGCCTCTTTATTAGCTCCTATTTGTGGTGTACAATTTCGTGGAATGTAGGTAGTGGTTATGATCGATTCGATAGAAAAGAAGGAAGAGTATGTATTTTTCGTTGGGGATTTCCTGGAAAAAATCGTCGCATCTTCCTCCGATTTCTTATAAAAGATATTCAGTCTATTAGAATAGAACTTAAAGACGGTATTTATACTCGTAGTGTCCTTTATCTGGAAATCAGAGGCCAGGGGGCCATTCCCTTGACTCGTACTGGTGAGAATTTGACTGCACGAGAAATTGAACAAAAAGCTGCTGAATTAGCCTATTTCCTGCGTGTACCAATTGAATGAAGTATTTTGAAACGAATGCTTTCTTTCTCAGCTCGGAATAAAATAAAAACTCTACATACAATCCCCTTTTTATATGGCGTACCTTAACGGAAATTTAATCTGAACACCCATTCGGGTCAAAACAGACGTATACAGGTATACAGAAAAACCAAATTTTGTGCTATGGGTAACTCGTGAAATTTTTCCAAAGATTTGATTGATATTTTGGTAGTCAAGTAAGTTCTCTCGTCTTGAAATCAAAATAATATTCATAAATTTTAGTGGCTGTCCCACGTATTCCTTAAAAGGAAGGAATTGCTTCGAATTGAACCAATTGCAATATCTGGAAACACGATTTTTTAATTTATTCATTCGAATTCAGAGTGGATTCTTTATTCTTATTCTATATTTTGTGTTTTTTCAAAGATTCAAGGACTAATTACCAAATTAGAACAAAAAAAAACGGAGAATAGATTCATAGATTCGATACTTTGTAATAGAGTAATAGAACTCATGTTTCATATAAATATTAGGTCGCATAGAGTCGACGAGCGCGCCGGGTTCGTTAACAATTTCTATATGAAAAAAAAATGGAAAAAAAGAGAGCATTTATTCCCTTTCTATATCTTGTATCTATAGTATTTTTACCCTGGTGGATCTCTCTATCATTTCAAAAAAGTCTGGAATCTTGGGTTACTAATTGGTGGAATATAAAGCAATCAGAAACTCTTTTGAATGATATTCAAGAAACGAGTCTTCTAGAAAAATTCATCGAATTAGAGGAGCTCCGTTTGTTGGACGAAATGATAAAGGAATACCCGGAAACACATCTACAAAAGCTTCGTATAGGAATCCACAATGAAACGATTCAATTGATCAAGATGCACAATGAGGATTGTAGCCATATGATTTTGCACTTCTCGACAAATATAATCTATTTCCTTATTCTAAGTGGGTATTCTATTCTGGGGAATAAAGAACTTATTCTTCTTAACTCTTGGGTTCAGGAATTCCTATATAACTTAAGCGACACAATAAAAGCTTTTTCTATTCTTTTATTAACCGATTTATGTATTGGATTTCATTCACCCCACGGTTGGGAACTAATGATTGGCTCTATCTACAAAGATTTTGGATTTGCACATAACGATCAAATTATATCTGGTCTTGTTTCCACTTTTCCAGTCATTCTAGATACAATTCTCAAATATGGGATTTTCCGTTATTTAAATCGGGTATCCCCATCACTTGTAGTGATTTATCATTCAATGAATGATTGAAAAGAAAAACGATATACGGATATTAATCCAATTAGAATTTATAATTCTAAGGTTTCTTACTTCGTACATAATCAAAGCATTCAAAATCGTACTTACTCCTTCTATTTCTACCCATCCAAGGCGGGGAGTTTCTCCCATATTCCAGTAATAAAATTCAGTTCAGTAAGGTAAATAGCAGAATCGTGGATAGGGAACTAGACTAGCAACCTACCCAATTTATTGTAGAAATTTTCGGGATCAACGATTGGACCATGCAAACTAGAAATACTTTTTCTTGGATAAAAGAACAGATTACTCGATCCATTTACGTATCGGTCATGATATATATAATAACTCGGTCATCCATTTCAAATGCATATCCCATTTTTGCACAGCAAGGTTATGAAAATCCACGAGAAGCAACTGGGCGTATTGTATGTGCCAATTGCCATTTAGCTAATAAGCCCGTGGATATTGAGGTTCCACAAGCGGTTCTTCCTGATACTGTATTTGAAGCAGTTGTTCGAATTCCTTATGATATGCAACTAAAACAAGTTCTTGCTAACGGCAAAAAGGGGGGTTTGAATGTGGGGGCTGTTCTTATTTTACCTCAGGGATTTGAATTAGCCCCACCTGATCGTATTTCTCCCGAGATGAAAGAAAAGATAGGCAATCTTTCTTTTCAGAGCTATCGCCCCAATAAAAAAAATATTATTGTGATAGGTCCTGTTCCTGGGCAAAAATATAGTGAAATCACCTTTCCGATTCTTTCCCCGGACCCTACCACTAGGAAAGATGCTCACTTCTTAAAATATCCGATATATGTGGGTGGTAACAGGGGAAGGGGCCAGATTTATCCTGACGGAAGCAAGAGTAATAATACAGTTTATAATGCTACAGCAGCCGGTATAGTAAAGAAAATTTTTCGAAAAGAAAAGGGCGGATACGAAATAACCATAGTAGATGCCTCGGATGGACGTGAAGTGGTTGATGTTATCCCTCCAGGACCAGAACTTCTTGTTTCAGAGGGTGAATCTATCAAACTTGATCAACCATTAACAAGTAATCCTAATGTGGGTGGATTTGGTCAGGGAGATGCAGAAATAGTACTTCAAGACCCATTGCGCGTACAAGGTCTTTTGTTCTTCTTTGCATCTGTTATTTTGGCACAAATCTTTTTGGTTCTTAAAAAGAAACAGTTCGAGAAGGTTCAATTGTCCGAAATGAATTTCTAGATTCGTGGATTTATCAACATCAAGTTCGTAACAAGAACAATTTTTTTTTTGATAATTCTTTGACAATTTTGGACGATCAAGAAATAAAAAAAAAATATAAAGAAATTAACGGGACCTCCCCCTTCTTTGTTTGTCTAATTCAAGGGAGAAGGAAGGTCCCGTCGAGTTCTTATACTTTCATATCTATACCTCGGTTCACCCGATTACTACAGGGATGAGCCCAATCCAGAATATGAACCATAAAAGAAAATACCTATTAAACCGATCACAAGAATGACAGTTACAGTACCTATTATCCAAAGAGGAATCCTTCCAGTAGTATTGGCCATTTACCCCACTTCCCCCCACATTTCATCAAGTGGTCGTGCTAGAGACATAAACAGTCATGGATAATTATGAAATGAGGTCCTTCCGAATGGGATAAGAGAATTCCTACTCGATTCTATAGATTTCTTTCGTTCTTTCTTTTGATTTAATTGAAAAAATAATTGGAAAATAAAACAGCAAGTACAAAAATGAGTAATAGTCCCCAGTAAAGACTGGTACGATTCAATTCAACATTTTGTTCGTTCGGGTTTGATTGTGTCGTAGCTCTATAATTCGGATTCGGTTTTGTTTATCGTTGGATGAACTGCATTGCAGATATTGACCCCAAAAAAGAAACGGTAGGTACAGCTAGTCCGTGAACAGCCAACCATCGCACTGTAAAAATAGGATAGGTTCGATCTATGGTCATTGGGCCTCCTAAAAGGATCTACTAAATTCATCAAGTTGTTCCAAAGAATCAAAACGGCCTGTTATTAATGGAATTCCTTGTCGGCTCTCTGTGAAATATTCGTTTGGCCGAGGACTTCCAAACACATCGTAAGCTAAACCCGTGCTGACGAATAACCAACCGGCAATGAATAGGGAAGGTATGGTAATGCTATGAATGACCCAGTATCGAATACTGGTAATAATATCAGCAAAAGAACGTTCTCCAGTGCTTCCAGACATGCTGAGCTCCACATATTCTTGTACAGTCAAAGGCAAATCCGAAAAAGATGAGATCAGTAAATTTACATTTACTTTCCATAAACTCTTTGTGGGATTACCCATATTGTACCAAAGGTGTCTTTAGAGTATACCGAATCAGTATAGCTATCCTTCTTCTGACACAGCAAGGCAATTTTGATTAATATTGAAATGAAGGTGTGATACCCCTTTTTATTTTCATTCGAAATATTATTTATATGGATGAACCCGATTGCTGAGTCGACTGAGTCAAAATAAAAGTTAAGTTCAAATTTAAGTAAAAAGTATAGTGACATCTATAATCTAATAGTTAATAATCGATAAATCTGAAACTTTCAATTGAACTTATTCTTTAGAATTCTAATTTTGACTTATTCTCCCTCCGATCTTTCAAAATGGAAACTTAGGTAAGTGCTTTATATACATATGTATAAAAAGAACATATTTCATTTAGTTCCTTCATGCCTACTATAACTAGTTATTTCGGTTTTTTACTAGCGGCTTTAACTATAACTTCCGCTTTCTTTATAGGTCTGAGTAAGATAGGACTTATTTGAAATTAATTGAATGAACAACTCAAGAAATCTTTCTGTGGGATTCCATATATTTTTTAGCTCTTTACCGCGTCAATTGATAATTTTTGGTTATTGAAATTCATGGGCAATTCAGATTAATATTTAGAGATAGATATTACCTTTTTCTTTTTTTTTTCAAAGGAATTGAATGAAATGATTGAAGTTTTTCTATTTGGAATTGTCTTAGGTCTAATTCCTATTACTTTAGCTGGATTATTCGTAACCGCATATTTACAATACAGACGTGGTGATCAGTTGGGCCTTTGATTAATTAGATTAATTAACAAATATCTTTTTGATTGACCTCCTGTAGATTAGAGAAAGTAGGAGGTCAAATCTAGATTACTGCTCAGTTATTTCAGTCTAATTCGATAATTAATTCGATTCGACCTAACAAGAATGGAATCACGCTCTGTAGGACTTGAACCTACGACATCGGGTTTTGGAGACCCACGTTCTACCGAACTGAACTAAGAGCGCTTTCTTATCATAATAGATAAGACTGTACAGAAAACTTTTTGTAACCAAAAACTACATCTACATCCTGTATGCATACACTATCTATCATATAGAGTATGATAAAAAAAATGATAAATTCTGTTTTTAATCGATTTTAATTAAAATTGAATTCCTCCTTACTTCTCAGAGGAAAAGTAAGTAGGTAGGGATGACAGGATTTGAACCCGTGACATTTTGTACCCAAAACAAACGCGCTACCAAGCTGCGCTACATCCCTTTCAATTCAATTGGTTTTAATAGTGTAATTGTAAAGATTCCTTATCCTTGTCTTGTTTTCCACATCGTTATTTCCTATATACATAATATATCTTGCCCTTTCCTCTTTTTGGTCTCATATCATATAAGGTATAATACAAATATTTTGATATATATGAAAAACCCGTCGTAAATTCAAAAATACTTTTCGGGAATGCTCAGTAGGAAGGGGGCATGCCACTCTATTTTATGAAAAAAAAATATATTTTATCTACCGGATCGTTGTACATTTATTTTAATTTGACTTAGCTTAGGGATTTTGTGTACAAACTAAAGTAGTCTTTAACTTGAAACCATCTATACATCTGATCGTAGATTAGATATGTATTGACTTTATCAAATATATTACATTAAAGAAATAAAGAAGGAGGATTTTCAATGCGAGATCTAAAAACATATCTTTCCGTGGCACCGGTCCTAAGTACTCTATGGTTTGGGGCTTTAGCTGGTCTATTAATAGAAATCAATCGTTTTTTCCCAGATGCGCTGACATTCCCCTTTTTTTCATTCTAGTTATTGACGTGGTAAGGGGGTAACGAAGATTAGAGATAGAATCAACTATCTGTGACTAACCCCCCCTTTTTTAGAATATAAGAAGAGTAGAGGGGAGAAAGACGAAAAGTAGATTCAACCTCATCAAAACTTGGGATCCGGTTCGAATGTGAATCTAGGCTAATAGTATCATACAAGCTATTAAATAGTTATAAACCTTTTGATTACGGAGTATTTCTAAAATTTATTTACTATTATTACTCTATTGATTGTCATTGCAACGAAATCTTTCTAATTGTATTTGTATTTCGAGTTAGGAACTTCTATTTTTTTTATTTTCCTTTCTTCTTCACTTCGGGTCGAGAATAATAATATAAAAGTGGTTTGAATCAAAAATCCAAAGGAGGTTAGGTTGATGGCTAAGGGTAAAGATGCCCGAGTCAAAGTTATTTTGGAATGTATCGGTTGTGTTCGAAAGAGTGTTAATAAGGAATCAAGGGGCATTTCCAGATATATTACTCAAAAGAATCGACACAATACGCCTAGTCGGTGGAATTGCGAAAATTCTGTCCCTATTGTTACAGACATACAATTCATGGAGAGATAAAGAAATAGATCGAACCGAACGTCTGTCTATCATTCTTTCAAGGAAGGGGACAAAACCATTTTTAATTTCGATTTTATATTATTGAAATTATATAATAATATTGAAATTTTTTTGATTATACATATATATATTGATAAAAAAATATATAAAATCGAAATAAACAAACCAAATCCTATTTATTAATTCTAATTTTTTTTATGTCCAACCGAAATAAGATTTTCGGTATATTCTATTTTATATTAAGGAATAAACTAAACAAACTATGTATAAATCCAAGCTACCCCTTTTTCAAAAATCCAAGCTACCCTTTTTTCAAAAACACAAGCGACCCTTTTTTCAAAAACCCAAGCGACCTTTTCGTAGACCTTTGCCTTTGCCCCCGATCCAATCAGGGGATCGAATTGATTATAAAAACACGAGTTTACTTAGTCGATTTATTAGTGAACAAGGAAAAATATTATCTAGGCGAGTAACTCGATTGACCTTGAAACAACAACGATTAATTACTATTGCTATAAAACAAGCTCGTATCTTATCTTTGTTACCTTTTATTAATAATAAAAAAATATTTGAAAGAATCAAGTCGACTATTATTAGAACTGCTAAATTGAGAAACAAAAAGAAAAAATTCGAACCAAAAAGAAAAAATAGGTCTTTTTTTAGAAAAAAAAAATAAGTCTTTATAAAATTGGTAATTGAATCAAAACCAAATTCGAATCTGAACTCAAAAATGGATTGCTGGTTTGTTTTCAAAAATATGAGAATCTAGATTTGATTGTTGTGTCGTAAGATAATAAAAAAATCGGGGAATTTTTTTTTTGAATAGGTTTTTTGATTTTTTTTATGTATTGTATTTTATCAGACTAATTTCTACTCTATCCTCCCGGAGAATAAACTCCGGGGAACTTGATTGAAATAATTTTGGGGGATTCTTTCCAATCTTCTTTTTTTATGGCCTCATTGGAAATCGTATAAAGAAATGTCTTATTTAATGTAGCAAATTGCGCAAGTATTTTACGATTAATAAGCGACTGTCTCTTGTGCAGATCATGTATAAATTTACTATAAATAAAGTATACCCCCTTTTTGCGAATTACTGCGTTTATCCGAGTGATCCACAAACGACGAAAATCTCTCTTTTTCCTATCTCTATTCCGCTGAGCCGAAACTAAAGCCCTTCTTTCCTGTTGAGCAATAGTTCGAGTAAGTTCTGAATGAGCCCCTTGACGGGATAAACGACTTTTTTTTCTACGTTTCCGAGCTATATATCCTCGTCTAACTCTAGTCATTGAATAAATGAAACTTTGATGAATAACTAATTTATTTTCTTTCTTTGAGTTATTCTTTTTTCCCTTCCTGATCATTAATAACAAAACATAATTTTTCAATGTAAAAAAGAAAAATCCCAATGGCTTTTGCTACTATAACCTTCCCGACCACTATTTTTTCTTTTTTTAGACATTTTGCCTTGAAACAAGACAAAAAAAAATAAGAAATTGTATTGGTATATCAAACAAATAAAAAATAAATGTAAATTCAATTTCAATATAGATGAATAAAGAAATAGTGGGTTCCTTCGTTTCTATGGTGATTTCTTAAACGGTGAGGTCCTCTCTATACACCGGAGCCCTTTACTTCATTTACTGAGTGTTATTGATAACTTGTACAGTTCAAACTTTTTGGCTCTACCCATGAATTATCCAGTAATAGGTCTTTTACAATGAGATCCACTTATACAGTAACGGTATTGAATTTGAAAGGTTAGCTAGATAGCTGGCCCTGTTAGTCCGTTCTTGCAAGAATGGGAGCATAATTTTTTTGTTTTGCCCTAAAAATAGGATTCCCCGCTTAATGGATAACGTTCGCTACCAATGGGAAATTTTTTCTCATCTTAAATCGGATTTACACCAATGGAAACCATAAATTTCATATGAATAGATCTTTTTCATTTTAGATAGTGACTGGAGTTCTTCCATTTTATCCTATTCACTGGTAATGATCATTAATACTGGAAAAATTCTTTCCTTTCTTTTGCTTTTTTGTTCCAGCTCATAATCTGAACGAGTCACACATACACCCTAGTACACGTT
>ERZ772812.2749-NODE-2749-length-10788-cov-2.835368_pt1 | contig 10788 bp, 8 predicted proteins | sample MGYA00511343_ERZ772812 | MGnify/ENA primary metagenome ERZ772812 (study PRJEB29015, sample SAMEA2737706) | human gut metagenome | biome: human gut; feature: human-associated habitat; material: faeces | place: China | collected 2012 ...
CTTTACCGGCACGCTCTACCTCGGCGGTGCCGCCGGGCGCGACCTCGGCGCTCTGAACATCACCGGTACGCTGGTCGTGCGCACCGATCCGAACGGCACGGTCACCGTCGGCGGCGCGGTCGATGCGCTCACCGTTGCAGCCGAGGGTACGACGGTCGCGGGCAGCGGTCATGCCGGCCTTGTGCGCGTGCTTATGCGCGGCTGCACGGTCACGCTCGCAGCCGATCAGACCAGTCAGGAGTATGACATCATGCTTCAGGGCGTCGGCACGGTCGTGACCGATCCCGTGCCCGCGCTCTCGCCGGAGTGCCGCGCCATCGACCTGTACGTGACCTATCGCTATTTCCCCGCGGAATACAAAGCCGCCCCCGGCAAGGCGACGCTCGTCTGGTATGTTGACGGCGTGCAGCAGCCGACGCGCAGCTATACGCTCGACGGCAGCTCCATTACGCCGGGCTTCCACATTGCCGAGTCGGTCTGGAAGCGCGATATGCCCACGCAGCACACGGTAGAGATCCTGCTTTTGTGCGGCACGGATGCGATCCGCACGACGTTTGTCGTCCCGGTCAACAACTATTCGGACGCGGAGTATCAAAGCCTGCAGAGCGCGCAGTACCCGTATCAGCTCCACGTCGTGCGCAACCAGTGCACGGTGCTGGTCTACGGTCTGGATAAGAGCGGAGAATACTCCATCCTCCATCACGCCTTCGTCTGCGGCCCCGGCCAGACCACGCCGATCGGTACGTTCCGCACGCCGTTCAAGGCGGCCTGGCATCCGCTGCAGGGCTGCTGGGGGCAGTACTGCACGCAGATCGTCGGCAACTATCTCTTCCACTCCTCGCCGTATAACAGCCCGAACAAGAATGACCTGTCCTACCGGCTGTATAACCAGCTTGGCACGGTCTGCTCGCACGGCTGCGTGCGCCTGACGGTGGCGGATGCGAAGTGGATCTATGACAATTGCCCGCTCGGTACGACAGTGAAGATCTACAATGCCTCGTCCCTGCCCGTGCCGAAGCCGTCGGCTCCGTGGCTGGACATCACGAGCCCGAACCGCGGCTGGGATCCGACTGATCCCGACCCGGCGAACCCGTGGAGACAATAAAACGATTCCCCGGAGCGATCTGCTCCGGGGAATTTCTGTTCAGGTCTCAAAACGGACGATCGTGCACAGCGTGTCCGCACTGTACAGACACACAAACGCGCCGTCGTCTGCGGCGGTATACTTGAGCGTGACGGTCTTCGTGTCCTTGACCGCCTTCGGATAGACGATGCGAAAGCCGCGAAACGCGTCGCAGCGCATGGTTTCCGGCAGCGCCTCAAGCGCGAACTCGAGGTATCTCGTGTTGTGCACATGGCCGTTAAAATCGATGTCGCAGCGTCGCAGCGGCAGCACCGTCTGCGTGTCAAAGACATCGGGCGCGCGCAGCCGCGGCGCAGTGTCGGGGAAGACACTGCGCGCCTCCGGCCGATAGGACGCGAAGCGCTCGCGGTCGATGCGCACGATCTTTTCCGCGCGCAGGTCGAACAGGATCAGCCGCGATTCGGCGCGCACGAGCTCCGTTCCGCTCGTGTCCGTGATCGTGTAATCGCGGAAAACGCGTCCCACGGGGGCATTGTCGCGCACCCAAGTCGCGACCTGCAGGGGGGCTTTGCTCTGCGGGCGGCGCACGATCTCGACGCGCCAGTCGGTCAGCACCCATGTGATGCCGCGGCGGCTGCCGTCGATCACATCGTCGCCGGAGGAATCGGAGTGGCGGCTTGCGGTGTTTTCCAGAATGCGCAGGATCGCCTCATAGGCGAGCTTGCCGTCGCGGTCAAAATCGGCGACGCCGGGGCAGTAGGTCTCGGTGTAAAACATGGCGCACCTCCCTCAGACTTCCGGCAGACAGCCGTTTGCGAACATCCAGCTGTATGCCAGCGCCCACGAGCCGAACAGATCCGTCTCGTGCAGGGCGCGCACCTGCGCGCGCGTGTACCACGCCGACTCGATCTCCTCCATGGGGTCGGTGCTCGGGCGGAACGTCCCCTCCGCCGTGCCGAACACGCAGACCGTGCGCTCATCGCCGATGCCGACCGTGCACGCTGCCGGCGGCAGGACGTGCGTGATGGCCGTCAGGCGCAGGCCGGTCTCCTCGCGCAGCTCGCGGCGGGCCGCCTGCTCGGGCGTCTCCCCCGGCTCGATGAGGCCGCCGGGCAGACCGTAGATGCGCTGGCCGAGCTCCATGCGAAACTCGTGGATGAGCGCGATGTGCTCGCGCGCAGCGTCGGTGAGCACCATGACGACCGCGTCCGTGCGGTGGTGCTGCAGGTGCTCGAGCGAGTCGATGTTCCGGTCGCGGCTGACCATCTCATATGTGCGCGGGCAGCCGGTGCGGTCAATATAATGCAGGTCATAGCGGTGCAGGTATGCGCCGCCGTCTTTTTTTTCAATGTCAATGAATTGCATGGGCTTCTCCTCTTTGCAGATGATAGTCTAGCATACCACGTTTTGCGCCGCCCGACAACAAAAAAGATCAGAGCGGCGCCGGAAGCAGCGGCTGCTCTGATCTTTTTTTGGGGGGGGAAGAAAGAAGGGGCATCTCTGACGCGACCGGTCATCACGTCCCAATGACTGTAGCACAGCTTTCTTAAAAAATTGTGAGAGATCAGCCGTTTTCCGGCATGTCCACAATGCCGTGCGCGAGCTTGAGCTGCAAAATACGCAGCACACTCTCATCGAGCGCCGCGCGCGAGAGCGTCCCGTCGGCGAGCGCCTTTTCGATGGCCGCGACCGCGCCGGGTACGTCGCTGATCTCGAGCAGCATGTCATTGCCGGCAGCGAGGGCGAGCACGGCCTTTTCTCCGTCTGTGTACTGCGCGAGCGCCTGCATCTGCAGCCCGTCCGTGACGATCACGCCGCGAAAGCCGAGGTCGTAGCGCAGCAGATTCGTGACGATCTTGCGCGACACGGAGGCAGGCGCATCGTCCATCGTCGGCACGGTCAGATGCCCGACCATGACCATGTCCGCTCCGGCGGCGATGCCGGACATGAACGGCTTGAGATCCTCCTGCCGCAGCTGCGGCAGCGTCTTGTCGACCGTGGCGGCGCCGTCATGTGAGTCGGTTTTTGTGCTGCCGTGACCGGGGAAGTGCTTCAGGCAGCAGATGACGCCCCCGTCGTGAAAGCCCTTGACGGCGGCGGCGACAAGTGCGGCCGCCTCGTCATAGTCGTCGCTGTAGGCGCGGTCGCCGATGGCGTTGCTGCGCTTGTTCGTCCAGACGTCGGCCACGGGCGCAAAGTCCGTGTTGAAGCCGTAGGCCGCGATGTCGCGTGCGATGGTCTGTGCGTTGTCGTGCGCGCCCTGCGTACCCTGTGCGCGGTAGCTGTACATGCTGCCGAGCTTCGTCGTGCCGACGGTGTTCATCAGCCGCGCGACGCGGCCGCCCTCCTCGTCGACCGAGATGAGCGGCGCCGTTTTGCAGCCGTCTGCAAGCGCTCCGGTGAGCGCCGCGAGCTGTTCGCCGGAGGTCATGTTCTGCGCCGAGAGCAGCACGCCGCCGACCGGATATTCCCGCAGCGCGGCAGCGAGCTCGTCCGTCATGCCCGTGACGGTGCCGCCGCCGGTGAGCGCCTCCGGGTGTACGATCAGCAGCTGGCAGATCTTCTCGTGCGTGGTCATGCCGTCGAGCAGCGTCTGCGCCGCATCCTTGCGCACCTCGGCCGAGGTACGCGGCGTGGGCGAGGGCTGCGCGGCATCCTGTCCGCGCCGGACGCATATGACCACGAGCACGACCGCCAGCACCGTGAGCACGAGCAGGTAGACGAGTGCGCGCCAATTTTGTTTTGCAGTTATCCAAAAATCATTTCGTTTCATGCCGTCATTTTACCGCAGCGGCAGCAAAAACGCAACACCGTCTCCTCGACGTGCCGGACTTGTTTCGTTCACAAATATGTGCTATAATAATGGACAAAATTTTGGGGTGTGACCCCAGACAGGAAGTGCTTTCTTTTATGACAAAAATTGATATTTTCTCCGGTTTTCTCGGTGCCGGCAAGACCACGCTGATCAAAAAGCTGATCGCCGAGGCGTACACGGGTGAAAAGATCGTGCTGATCGAAAACGAGTTCGGTGAGATCGCCATTGACGGCGGCTTCCTCAAGGACTCCGGCGTACAGATCAACGAGATGAACTCCGGCTGCATCTGCTGCAGCCTCGTGGGCGACTTTGCCGACGCGCTGCAGAAGGTGCTGGCACAGTTTCACCCCGACCGCATCCTCATCGAGCCCTCGGGCGTCGGCAAGCTCAGCGACGTCATCCGCGCGGTGCAGGGCGTGCAGTCCGATGAGCTGGTGCTCAACGGCTTCACGACTGTGGTCGATGCCAATAAGTGCAGGATGTATATGAAAAACTTCGGCGAGTTCTTCAACAACCAGGTCGAGAACGCGAGCGCCATCATCCTCTCGCGCACCGAGGGCATCCGCCCCGAGAAGCTCGACGCCGCCGTGGCGCTGCTGCGTGAGAAAAACCCGACCGCGACCATCGTGACAACGCCCTGGACAGAGCTCGACGGCAAGCAGATCCTCCAGACGATGGAGCGCCGCGACACGCTCTCGGCCGAGCTCGAGCACCTCAAGGCCGAGGCCGCCGAGGACGAGCATGAACACCATCATCATGACCATGACGATGACGATCACGCCTGCTGCTGTGGCCATCATCATGACCATGACGAAGATGATGACGATGAGCATGAGCATCATCATGACCACGATGACCATGACCACGACCACTGCTGCGGCCACGATCATGACCACCATCATCACCACGCCGACGAGGTGTTCACGAGCTGGGGCACGGAGACGCCGCGCAAGTACACCGACGACGAGATCCGCACCGCGCTCGACGCGCTCATCAACGAGCACCGCTACGGCATCGTTCTGCGCGCCAAGGGCATCGTGCCTGCGACCGACGGCGGCTGGATTCACTTTGACTATGTGCCCGGCGAGTCCGATGTCCGCCGCGGCAGCGCGCAGGTCACCGGCCGCGTGTGCGTGATCGGTTCGCATCTGGCGGAGGATGCGCTGAAGGAGCTGTTCCACATTGGCTGATAAAAAACAGCAGGCGCCGGACGTTCCGGTCTACCTCTTCACCGGTTTCCTCGAGGCTGGCAAGACGAAGTTCATTCAGGAGACGCTCGAGGACAGCCGCTTCCACAAGGGCGAGCGCACGCTGCTGCTGCTGTGCGAGGACGGTGAGGAAGTCTACGAGCCGGACAGGTTCTGTGCCGGGAATGTCTACGTGCGCAATGTCGACGAGGAGTCCGACCTCACGCGCGACTATCTGCTCGCGCTGCAGGACGAGCTGCACCCCGAGCGCGTGCTCGTGGAGTATAACGGTATGTGGATGCTCGACTTGCTCTATGGCAGCCTGCCGGAAAACTGGGCGGTCGCGCAGGAGTTTCTCTTCTGCGATGCGACGACGTTCGTGAGCTACAATGCGAATATGCGTCAGCTCACGGTCGATAAGCTCAAGAGCGCCGAGCTCGTCGTGCTCAACCGCTACAACGACAGCATGGACCGCATGGAGATGCACCGCATCATCCGCGCCATCTCCCGCCGCTGCGACATTGCCTATGAATATACCGACGGCAAGGTCGTCTATGACGACATCGAAGACCCGCTGCCGTTTGACATCGACGCGCCGGTCATCGAGATCGAGGACCGCGACTTCGCCCTCTGGTACCGCGACATGTCCGAGGAGCCAAAGAAATACGACGGCAAGACCATCGAGGTCAAGTGCCGCTGCCTCGTGCGCAAGAACGTGCCGAAGGGCTGCTTCATCGCCGGGCGGCACATCATGACCTGCTGCGTGCAGGACATTCAGTTCGCGGGCGTCGTGTGCGTGTGGGAGCACGCCGATGAGATCCGCAACGACGAGTGGGCCGTCATCACGGCCCGGCTGGACTACAAGTTCCACCGCGCCTACGGGCGCAAGGGCCCCGTGTTCACGGTGCAGTCCGTGCAGGAGGTCGAAAAGCCGGAGGAACCGGTGGCCACGTTCTATTAAGTGCATAAACACAAAAAATCAGCCGCCCGCAGGGCGGCTGATTTTTCTTTTCCGGAATTCAGTTTTCCGTGCCCTCTGCCGTGGACAGCAGGACGCGGTCGTTATCAAACGCCTCGCCCGCCTTGGCAGCGAAGGCGTCGAGCAGGCCCTGCACGGTCATGCCCGCGCGCTCCGGGCCGGAGACATCGAGCACGATGCGGCCGGCATCCATCATGAGCGTGCGCGTGCCGAGCTCAAGCGCCTGATGCATGTTGTGCGTAATCATGAGGCAGGAGATGCTGCGCTCGGACACGACGCTGCGCGTGAGCGCGAGCACCTTGTCGGCCGTCACGGGGTCGAGCGCTGCCGTGTGCTCATCGAGCAGCAGCAGCTCGGGCGTGACCATGGTGGCCATGAGCAGCGTCAGCGCCTGCCGCTGGCCGCCGGAGAGCAGACCGACGGGCGTGTTCATGCGCTCCTCGAGCCCCATGTCGAGCTGGGCGAGCGCATCGCGGAAGAATTCCCGGTCCTTGCGGCTGACGCGGCGCAGCTGCTTGTGCTTTTCCGGCGCGCGCAGATACGCCACGGCGAGGTTTTCCTCAATGGTCATGTGCGGCGCGGTGCCCTTGAGCGGGTCCTGGAACAGGTGGCCAATGCGGCGGCTGCGCTTATACGACGGCAGGAACGTGATGTCCCGCCCGTCGAGCGTGATGGTGCCGGCATCGACATAGAACACGCCTGCGATGGCATTGAAGAGCGTGCTCTTGCCGGCGCCGTTGGAGCCGACGATGGTGGCAAACTCCCCGTCGGCCAGCCGGAGCGAAAGGTCGGACAGGGCACGCTTCTCGTTCACGGTGCCGGCGTTGAACGTCTTGGAGATGTGGGAAACTTCAAGCATCGGTCTCGTCCCCCTTTCCGGACAGGGCGCGCAGCTTGCGGGCGTTGGACTTGATCTTCGCCAGATGGACGTAGCCCTTCATGTTCGGCGCGGCGATGGCGACGGCCACGATGACGGCGGACACAAGCTTGAAATACTCGGCCGAGATGTTCAGCCGCAGCGCCAGCGCGATGATCAGGCGGTAGACGATGCTGCCGAGCACGACGCAGACGACGCGCTTGCCGATCCCGCCGCGGCGGCCGGCAAAGACCTCGCCGATGATCAGACTTGCCAGCGCGATCGTGACCATACCTGTGCCGAGGTTGATGTCGCAAAACTTGTTGTACTCACCGATCAGGCAGCCGGAGAGCGCCGTGAGGGCGTTGGCCAGACACAGGCCGATCGTGATGGTGGCTTTGGGGTTGATGGAGGAAGCGCTGACCATATCGAGACTGTCGCCCGTGGCGCGGATGGAAAGCCCGAGCGACGTGCCGAAGAACCGGATGAGCACGACCGCGATCACGCCCAGCAGCAGCGCGAGCAGCACCAGCGTGCTCCACTGGCTGCCGCCGGTGAGTGCCTTGAACAGCGAAAAGACCGTATCGCGCCCCGTGATGGACACGTTGGACGAAAAGCCCATGACCGCGAGGTTGATCGTGTAAAGGCCGGTGTTCGAGATGATGCCGGCGAGGATGCTCTCCACGCCGAGGCGCGTCTGCAAAAAGGCGGTGATGAAGCCCGAGAGCATACCCGCGGCCATGGCCGCAGGCAGCGCCAGAAGCGGATGCCCCGCGATGGTGAGCATCGCGCCCACGGCACAGCCGAGCGTAAAGCAGCCGTCGGTCGAGAGGTCTGCAATGTTCAGGATGGAAAAGCTGATGAACAGCGCCAGCGCGACGAGGCCGTAAATGAGGCCGACCTCGAGCGCCGTCTGCAAAACGGTCAGCATGGAGCTCCCTCCTTCGGAATGTCAGATATCAGTCAAAATTCTGCTGCGTGGTCGTCTCGAGCACGGCGCTGCACTTGCCGTCAAACGCCTGCTTGACAGCCGCAAGGTCGTAGCCGAGGGCGGTGCAGCTGTCCGTATTGATCATGGCGATGCCGTTGTCGAAGGTCGCGACCGGCAGCGTGGCGGGGCTCTTGCCGTCGACCAGCACCTGCACGACCATGTCGGCCGTCATCTTGCCGAGCGCGGTGTAATCCACACCGTAGCCGACGAATGCGCCGTTGAGCGCGAAGGAGTCAGCGCCGCAGTACTGCGGGATCTTGGCGTTGAGGAACTTCTCGTAGATGGCAAGCTCTGCGGTCATGACGGTGTTGTCGGTCGGAGTAAAGACGGCGTCGACCTTTTCGGCGATGAGCGCGTCAACGGCTGAGGTGATCTCGTCGGTGGTCGTGCCGGTCTTCTCTACGCAGCGGATGCCCTTGCTCTCAAGGTAGGCCTTCGCGTCCGCGATCGGCTGCTTGGACGAGTCCTCGCTCTTGGAGTAGAGCAGGCCGACGGCCTTGACGTCCGGGTTCTGGGCGAGCATCAGATCGAGCAGACCCTTGGTGTTGAGCGCGTCGCTCGTGCCGGTGATGCGGCCGCCGGGCGCGTCGAGCGCATCGACGATGCCGCTGCCGACGGGGTCAGACACGGCGGAGAACACGATGGGGATCTCGGTGTCCTCGGTGGCGGACTGCATGATCTTCACGGCCGGGGTCGCGATCGGTACGATCAGATCCACGCCCTTGCCGACAAGCTCTGCGCCGATCTGGTTGAGGGTCGTGGCGTCGCCCTGACCGTTGTAGAGCGTGTAATCGAAGGTCACGCCCAGCTTCTTGGCCTTCGCGTCGAGCTCGGCCTCGATGGCCGCCTCGATCTGGTTGAGGGACGCATCATCCACAAACTGCACGATGCCGACCTTGTAGGTCTTACCCTCGGCCTTGTCGTCTTCGGTCTTGCTGCCGCAGGCAGCCAGGCCCATGAGCGCGGTGACGGCGAGCGCGCCGCCGACGATCTTTCGGAACGTTTTATTCATAGCAAATTCTCCTTATATTTTATGAAACGGTTGGTTTGTGATGTTCGGATACGGTCTGACGCGGCAAAAACTCTCCGGCCGCCACGCCATCGTCTGGTCCTCCGTGTCATATGCATCCCTCCTGCGTAATTTTATGCAATAAAAAAAGCCTCGTCCACGAAACGGTTCCTTCCGTTTCATGGGACAAGACTGTAACTCCTGCGGTGCCACCCATATTGGCGCTCATGCGCCCACTTTGCACGTACGATCATACGCTCCGCCGGATAACGGCCGCGGCCACCGTCGCCCCTCATGCTGCTGCAATCGGTTTGCCCTCGCGAGTCCATTCGCCATTCGTCTGCTGCAGCGCTTCCACCGTCCGCTGCTCTCTGAAAGCTTCGTAAATGGGTACTCCTCTCGGTCATCGGTTTGTCGATGGTGTTACTCTACCACGTCCGGGAGCGGATTGCAAGCCCCATTTTCACGAAACTGCACGCCGGCGGCGAAAAAAGATTTGTACAAGGCAAACAAACGTCCCTGACCGGCGGTCAGGGACGTTGCCTGTGACGTTATTTTCCAGCGTAGACAAAGGCGTTCGGCAGCGTGCGCCCCGCGGTGAGCGCGGGGTTGGAGCTGCGCATGATGTACTTGCCCTTGTACCAGATCATGGCGCTGGTGCCGCCGTCAAGGTTCATGGCCTGCATACAGTCGTGCTTGGCCATGATGGCCGCGCAGTCCGGCACGCTGATACCGACCGACGTCGTGAGCCGGCCCTCGACGAGCAGGGCGATGATCTCGCCGTACTTCGACTGCCCGAGACAGGCGCGCGGCTGCAGGTCGGAGAAGCCGCTGCGGGCATTGACGACCGTCTCCCCGTCGATGATCATGGCGGGGGAGAACTCGACCGCGTCCGTCGTGTCGGACGAGACGGGGGAGGTGCTGTCGCGGATGTAGATGCGGTTGTCCGCATGCAGCTCGAGCCGCTTGTAGCCATAGCCCATGTGGTCGCCGTAGGCCCTGCCGTTGCACATGGCGTAGCCCGCGAGCGTGCCGCCGTTGCCGGTGCCGCCCGGATCGATGAAGCCCGAGCCGGTCATGCCGATGACGCCGCCGTGCGCCTGCGCGATCTGGCCGCAATACTGGCCGATGCTGCCGAGCGTGGTCGCTGCGTGCAGACTCAGGCGCGACGGATCCTTCATCACGACAAGTACGCCGCGATATGTGCTGCCCTTTTCGCGCACGATGAGGATCTCGTTTTGCGCATCGATCGCGAGCACCTGCTCGCCCTGGATGGTGCGGATGCTGGTGCCGTTATCCGTAAGCGCGGAGTGGTCGATGTTGATGCGGCTCCACCCGGCGGCGAGCGCGTCGGGATGCTCCTTGACATACGCCTGCATGCTCGGCACGTCTACCTCCCAGAAGAGGTTGTAAAACGTGATCTCTTCCTTGCTCATGCCCTTGGTGTCGGTGAGCGTCGGGTTGCGGGACTCGCTCTCTCCCTCGTCCCACTCACTGTTGACGCCGATCTGCGCCTCTCGCGCGGCCTCCATTTCGGCGACGACCTTGTCGATGACGCTGCGCGGTATGAAAGCCGTTGCCAGCCACTGGTGGCTGAGCGTGTTCATAGCCGTCTGGATGTAGGCTGTGCGCCACTTGGCGATGAACGGAATGTCGGAATACACCGCCGTCAGGTACAGGCCCGCAAGGATGGCCAGCACAAGGAACAGGATCAGCAGCCGGCGGCCGAGGCTCTTTTTCTTCTTCGGCTTTTTGGCCTTCTTTGCCTTGCGGCCGTGCTTGCCGGCCGGGGCCGGGGCGGCCTGCGGCGGACGGCGGCGGTCGTCCGGCGCACTGCGGCGCGGCCGGGCGGCGTCATCCGTCCACT
>ERZ772812.2762-NODE-2762-length-10761-cov-3.927704_pt1 | contig 10761 bp, 8 predicted proteins | sample MGYA00511343_ERZ772812 | MGnify/ENA primary metagenome ERZ772812 (study PRJEB29015, sample SAMEA2737706) | human gut metagenome | biome: human gut; feature: human-associated habitat; material: faeces | place: China | collected 2012 ...
CGGGAATGCATATAGACATACCGGTCAAGCCGTGCAAGCCCCACAAAGGTAACCAGAACGAGTATCAGCATAACAAATGCCCCTTCATAAAACCCGATTCCCAACGCAAGTCCGATGCAGGCACAAGCCCAGAGCCCCGCCGCCGTTGTGAGTCCTCTTACCTGATTCCGGCCCGTTACAATGATCGTACCGACTCCTAAAAAGCCGACTCCGCTGATTACCTGCGCTCCAAGACGTGCAACCTCCTGTCTGGTGCCAAAACAATCCACAATATACTGTCCGGTCATCATAACAAGTGTCGCCCCAAGACAGACCAGTACATGCGTTTTAATTCCGGCGCCGCGACGCTTCATTCCACGGTCAATTCCGATCAGGGTTCCTGAAAGAAGAGCAAGCAGAAGCCGGATCGTTACTGACAGCATATTCAATTCCCGTAATTCTCTGAGCCACACCGGAATCTGACTAAATCCTGATAGTTCCATCTGCTTTCTGCTCCCTTTTTGCTAAAAAGGAAAGATCTTATGGATCTTTCCTTTTGTTTCCTGTAAAAAATCAATCCAGAATCTGTGCAATAATACGCTCCACCTCATCACTTTCATAAGGCTTCGTGATAAATTCGGATGCTCCGTATTTTACTGCCTGAATCATCTTCTCCTTCTGTCCTGCTGCTGTAATCATCACTGCCTCTGCATTCTCGTTATACTTCTTAATCAGCATCAGGGCTTCAATACCATCCATCTTCGGCATGGTAATATCCAGCGTTACAAGATCCGGATTGAGTTCCTTATACATGACATAGCCTTCCTCACCGTTCGTGGCCTCCCCGGCAATTTCATGTCCCATGCCCTCCAAAATCTCTCTCAGCATCTTACGGGATGTTCTGGAGTCATCTACGATCAGTATCTTTCCCATTTTTTATTTCTCCTCCTGTTTTCTCTATCGCATTTCAAGGCTGTCGCCTATGGTAATAAGCACCCGTATAGTCTCTCCACATACTTCAAGTGGAAGCACCAACATCTTTCCACTGTAAAATCCACTGATGGAATCGGAAAATTCCGGAGGACATAATTCCATTTCAATTCTCTGCTGGCTCATATCCGATGCATACAGACCATTTATACAGTTAATCAGCTCTGCCACAGCATCCAGAGCGTCCTCATCCACCTTTTCAAACGCTTCATGTCCGAAACAGGAGGCAATCGGTAAAAGTGCCTGACCGTTTCCCGCGAAAGCACAGGTAACCGGCCTCTCGCCCTCTACAAGCTGCATTGCACCGTTATCTGCAAGGTACTGTTTATCAAAATATGCCTTCATTGGCATGACATTATTATCAACACAACGCATCATCGTACGGAGTACCACCCCTGCCATATCCAGATACTCTGCTGCATCTGTCGGCAAAAACAGCGGTAATACGCGATCCACATCATCACTCTTTAAGTCCTCCATACTGGAGTTCGTAAATTCATTCTCTGCCTGATATTCTCTCATAATATCGTCAAGCTCTGTGATCTTCATCAGGTTCAGATTCTCAAGAGCCTGTGCAAATGCAAGATACGGGTTTCCCTGAAGTCTCAGCAGCTCGTCCACCTGCTTCTCCGTCAAATACCCCTTAATAACCGCGATATCACCAAAACGCCTGTCCATCACTGCCTGCAGACGATTGATCTTATCTGCCTGTTCCTGCGTAATCATCCCTTCTGCTACTGCAATCAGCCCTAACTTCACACGAACCCTGGTAATTTCTTCTATTACATCGTCTAACTGTTCCGGTGTAATCTTCCCCTTACTGATAAGATAATTCCCCAAAATTTTTGAAATCATACCTATACCTCCCAATTGTTATTACTGCCCATTCCTGAAACCTGTACCTGAGCCGTCTGACTGCAGGTGCCCGGCTGGTGTATGAGCAGTAACTAACCAACTCTATTATTTTAAGAATACTATATTATGTGCCTTTCGTCAAATAAGTCTCATGTATTTCATATCACCAAAACATCAAGGCAAATGCTCTTCTTCCATACAGACATGCTTTATCAGATCAATCCGGGACGATCAATAAACATGCAAATGATGTTTTTACCAGTATATGCAACACGAAATGCAACACAAAAAATAAAAAGTCTAGTAAACACTAGACTTTTTCATGCGGGTGACAGGACTTGAACCTGCACGTCGGGGACACTAGAACCTAAATCTAGCGCGTCTGCCAATTCCGCCACACCCGCGGATAACTGATGGAACTTTATTATGTTATCATTCCACCAGATTCCTGTCAATCTCAATTTTTAAACCATCTCAGGATCGCAATTATTAACTATCCCCGGACTATCTGTTACAGTTCAGCCATGCCCATTCATAAGCTGCCGGATTGTACAGATTGACTATCTTGTAACGATCTCATTCTCCGGTTCACAGATATGAACAATCACATTCCTGTAAATCCTTACAAGGAAAAATATGGTTAGTCCACCGGATACGAGTTCTGCAATCGGGTATGCCCACCATACCATGTCAATATTTCCTGTCCTCGAAAGCAGATATGCTACAGGAAGCAGTACAATCAGCTGTCTGGCAATGGATACCAGCATGCTGTACACACCGTTTCCAAGAGCCTGAAACATCGAACCGCACACAATGGAAAAGCCTGCAAGCAGAAAGCTGATGCTGATAATCCGGAGTGCCGGACGACCGATCGCAAGCATTGTTTCTGACGCATCGAACAGTCCCAGCAGGCTGTCCGGCATAACCTGGAATACAAGGAATCCGATCAGCATCAGAATCACTGCATACAGAATGCTGAGCTTTAAGGTCTTCATCATCCGTTCCCTCTTGCCCGCACCATAATTATACGCAATAATCGGTACCATGCCATTATTCAGTCCAAATACCGGCATAAAGATGAAGCTCTGGAGCTTGAAGTATACACCAAACACTGCCGCTGCGGTAGAACTGAATCCAAGCAGAATCTTATTCATGCCATAGGTCATAACCGATCCAATCGACTGCATAATAATAGAAGGAATACCTACTTCATAAATCAATCCGATGATTTTTCCATCCGGACGGAATCCCTTAATCCGAAAATGAATTTCCGTGTTGGCTTTAAGGTTAATGATGCAGGCAGCCGTCCCTGCAACGATCTGTCCAATAACAGTAGCAACCGCCGCACCGGCAACGCCCATTCTGGGTACACCGAAATATCCGAAAATAAAAATCGGATCCAGAACGATATTAATCACTGCCCCAAGGCTCTGTGTAATCATGGTATAAACTGTTTTTCCGGTAGACTGCAGGAGCCGCTCAAATACAAACTGTGCATACATACCAAAGGAACAGCAGCACACGATCCTCAAATATTGTACCCCATACTCTATGATCTGCGGATCCCTGGTCTGACTTAAATAAAAAGGCTTCGTTAAGAAAATACCGATCAGGCAGAATACCACATAATTGATCAGCGCAAGGAAAACACCGTTCTCTGCAGTCTTATCTGCTTTTTCAAAATCTTTCTCCCCGAGGGACTTTGATAACAGCGCATTGATTCCGACACCGGTACCGGTTCCCAGGGCAATCATCAGCGTCTGTAACGGAAATGCCAGCGATACCGCTGTCAGGGCATTTTCATCAATTCTTGATACAAAGATACTGTCTACAATGTTATAAAGCGCCTGTACCAGCATGGAAATCATCATTGGCAGGGACATGTTAAATACTAATTTTCCGACGGGCATGGTTCCCATCTTGTTTTCTGCTATGGGAGCAGATGATTGATTTTCACTCATAAATCTCTTTCCTCCACAGTGACGCCGCAAACCAGAGCGTCTATTCATATAATTTCATTCTCTTTGTTATCAGACCCAAAATTATATAATAACATGAATAGGGGAAGGATTCAATCATTTGAATGCAGGATTGGGCGATATTCGTAGCTTGGTATAAAATCCTTCTTATCATATAACGTATCAAAATATTGGAAGATACGATCCATTACTTTTGGAATCTGTGTTTCATCCGGTTCATACAGAATGAGCAGATACTGCATGGAACTGTAGCGGGTACTGATGTCTACCTTGCGGATTTTTTCATGAATGGCCTGTTCCATACATGCAAGGGCATGTTCTCTGTTTTCCGTATATGTGACAGATCCGGGCGCGGTGTCAATTGTGACCATTATAAGGAAACAGTGATGTTTATAGCGCTCATTGAGATGGTTCATGTATTCATATATTTTTGCAAATTCCCGATAATCAAGGTTCAGGGCACCATTGTAACGGCCGCTCTCGCTCAGAGCATGGGCAATTAATCCTAGATCTTTGCCGGTTACTTCGTCTTCGGAAAAATCCAGTTCCATCTGCTGATAGAAGAAAAATCCCTGCTTTCCGTTTTGTTTTACATGATAGAGTGCTTTATCGGCTTTGGAGTAGCAATCTTCAAAAGGTTCGCCCTTTGTACTCAGATATAATCCTGCGGAGATAGAAGCATATTGGATCTCAGGGTCTTTTGAGGTGGCATGTTCGAATTTTTCAAAAAGGTCCTGAATGAATGCTGTCATCTGTTCTTTGTCTGTTTCAGGAATGAAGAGCAGGAACTCATCACCACCGAGACGGCATACGACAGAATTCTGTGAGGACTCCGTAAGAAGCGTACCAAGAACTTTCAATGCTCTGTCACCTGCTTTATGTCCATGGATATCATTGATCTTTTTCAGATTGTCCATATCTATGAAGATGAGGCATCCGCTATATTGCTGCATGAATTGTGCAGTGAGCTTTTCACCTCTGCTCCGCATCGGAAGTCCGGTGAGGAAGTCAAAGCTTTCACTGTCTTCCTGCGTCTGTAGTGTAGACATGACATTTGAAACGAAATTTTCAATCTCATTTTCAATAAATGGAAGCTCCGGATCATCCTCTGAGAATTCACAGTGTTCACAGATATGGACTCTGTCATCGAAAAGCAGTTCCAGGAAGATATCTGCAAGATCTGGATCAAACTGAAGTCCTCTGTTGTTCTGAATTTCTTCAAAGATCTTTTCCGGTGGAAGTGCATTTCGGTAGATCCTCTTGGAATTCATGGCATCGTAACTGTCGGCAATAGCTACGATGCGGGCGGAAAGCGGAATGTCCTCTCCGGCAAGTCCGTCCGGATAACCTGTTCCATCATAATGTTCATGATGTGAACGGGCAACTTCGGCAACATGAGGGATCAGAGTAATATTCTTTAGAATTTCGGCGCCGATAACGGTGTGTTCTTTGATAACGGAATATTCTTCCGGCGTAAGGCGGGCAGGCTTGTTCAAAAGCATATCCGGGATACCGATTTTACCGATGTCATGTAAGTGTGCGGCATATTTCAGATTTATGATCTCTTCGGAATTCCATCCCAGTTCACCGGCGATCAGAGCGGCATATTCAGCAACACGGTGAGAGTGTCCGCGGGCATATTCATCCTTTGCTTCAATCGTAGTAGAAAGAGTCTGGATCATCTGAAGGGATACTTTCTCAATCTGACGTTTCCGTTTGGCCAGTTCTTTTTTCTGACGCCGGAGTTCCATCATATGTATATTTTCTGCGGTGCGAAGCACATTTAAAGAGAAAAGAATCATCATACCGATTCCGACAAATATACCGGAGAGAGATACAACAAAATAAGTAGAGATCCCTTCGATCATGACAGAGATAGTAGCAGCAAGCAGTCCGGTGAATGCAAGCAGATTCCGGTGCTTTTTTTCTTTCTTTATATCCAGTGCAAATGTGAACAGCACTACAAATACCGTAAGAAGGAGGATGGTATGAGACACAAAAAGCGTCTCGATATAATCAGCAATTCCTGTAAGATGCAGAATGGTACTGATGATAAAATTAAAAATTGCAAGCCATCCTATCGGAAGATAGAGCCTGCGGTATTTTCTATGCTGTACCTGATCGGCATAAAAGAGTACCGGAAGAGGGGAGAGCATGAGAATAATAAAGCACAGAGTGGCAAGTGCGGAGGAGTGCGGAACCAGAAGCTGGCGAAATTTTGATTCACCGAGCATCCAGATTGATCCCATAAGCATGCACCATCCAAGATATTCCATGTCGAATTTGGTATGATAGATAAGTCCGAGCATGATACTGAAGATAATGGTTATCACACTTGCAAACAACAGGAAAAATGCAGTGATTGTTTCCATACCGTATTGTGTGAACAGGAATTCCCATATATCGATCTTATCACCGCAATATACCGTATTGACAACACCGGAGTATTGTTTGGTATTGGTGCGTAATTCGATACGCAGTTCTTTACCGGCATCTGCATCAGATGTCTTACAGAAAACATAACGGCTCGCAGAATTTTTGCCTGCAAGTCTGGTATCTTTGGTGTCGTATTCGGAACGAAGTTTCCCATTAATATAAAAGCGTACACTCTGTAAAGAAGAACGGACAGCTAAGGTATTATTATCGTAATCTTCCGGTAACGTAGAGGTGATTATCATAGTATCTTCCGGTGATACGGAATATCGTCCAGGAACGGTAATTTTTTCGGAACTGCCGTCGGATTTCTGCCAGGTGAACGAACCATGGTAAACTGGCATACCGGACACTTCGTTTATGTCTCTTTCGTTGGTCCCGAATGCCTGAAGGATGAGAAACCAGACGAGTATGCCGGACATAAGAAGATAAAATAAATATCGTATTTTTGTATTTTGTATGTATAGTTCTTTTGTCATGTCAGTCCTCCGGGAAGTACGATGTGATTACAGTTCAAAAAAGTCTTTGATCTGATTCAGAATAATGTCCATCAGCCGTATGCGCGCCTCAATGCCAGCCCATGCGATATGTGGTGTAATTAACAATTTGCGGCTGTCTTTGATCTGAAAAAGTGGATTCTGTTCACTCATCGGCTCCTGGCATAAGACATCCAGACCGGCGGCAGCAATCTCATCCGTTATCAAAGCATCATATAAGTCCTGCTCTACAACGATCGGTCCACGTCCGAGATTCAAAAAGATGCAGGATTTTTTCATCTTTGCAAATGCATCTTTATCCAGAAGATTTTCAGTATATTCATTCAGGGGAGCATGGACAGAGATGATATCTGAAGTAGTAAGCAGTGTATCAAGATCAACCTGAGTGTATCCGTTCTGGGCAGGTTGTCCGGAAGCAGAATAATAGATTACATGAGCGCCAAACGCCTCTGCAATCTGGGCAACACGGCGTCCGATAGCACCAAGCCCGATGATGCCCCATGTCTTGCCGTTAAGTTCTGAAAAATGTTCGGAAAAATGAGTAAAACAGGTGTCATTGATATAATTCCCATTTTTTACATAATCGTCATAATAACGCAGCTTTTCAAGAAGATAGAAAAGCATGGCAAATGTATGCTGGGTTACTGTTTCGGTGGAATATCCGGCAACATTGTGCCAGGCAATGCCACGGGAAGCCAGATAGTCTTTATCCAGATTATTGGTTCCGGTAGCAGTAACACAGACAAGCTTCAGATGCGCTGCGGTATGGATTGTCTGTTCGTTAACAGGAACTTTATTGATAATCAGAACGTCTGCGTCCTTGACCCGTTCAGGTGCTTCTTCCGGTGTGGTAAAGTCGTATCTGGTGACCTCCCCAAGTGTGTCGAATCCGGAAAGGTCAATATCATCACCGATTGTTTTTGCGTCTAAAAATACAATTTTCATAATAGGTTCATCCTTTCATAATGAAATCACTGCTTTACCGGATACAGATATATACCATATAGGCAGCATATAAGATAAGCATGATGATTCCTTCCTTGCGGTTGAGTTCTTTTGAAGTCCATGCAAAGATCAGAGTTATCACACTGATCACGATCAGGACAGCAATGTCGATCATGTTATCCCAGGCGAAAGCCACCGGACTGATTGCTGCGGCAACACCGAGTACAAGAAAAATGTTAAAGATATTGGAACCAATGACATTTCCGAGCGCCATATCGACTTCATCTTTTCTGGCGGCAACAATGGAAGTGACAAGTTCCGGAAGGCTTGTACCCATGGCAATAATGGTAAGTCCGATCAATGTCTGGCTGAGTCCCAGGCGGACTGCAATCGCAGAGGCTCCATCGACGACAAAATCACCGCCGTACTTGATCGCGATCATACCTCCAAGAATGAAAATGAGACATTTCCATGCCGGAAGGAGATTGATATGTGAGGTAACCTGTTCAATCTCTTCTTCAGAAAGAGAGATCCTTTCTTCTTGTATAGAAGAAATAGCATCAGGTGTTGTTGTACGGCGTGCTCTTTTGACTGAGCGGATCATCCAGAGCAGATATCCGGTAAATATTATAAGAAAGAGAATTCCATCGATTCGTCCGAGTGTCATACCCAGATATCCAAGTAATAGTAAAAGTCCTGCACAGAAGATAGATAATGGGAATTCTTTCTGTAAAGTACTTTTCTGAACGGCAAGCGGAACAAATAAAGTACAGACACCGCATACTACCAGCAGATTAAAAATATTAGAGCCAACCGCATTGCTGATGGCAAGGGAATTATTGCCGGTCAGGGAAGCAGTTACACTGACTGCACATTCCGGAAGGCTGGTACCCATGGCTACGATGGTCATGCCGATGATCATGGAAGGGATCCGGAGCCGCTTTGCTACGGCAGAGCTGCCTTCTACAAAGAAGTCGGCACCTTTGATCAACAGGACAAATCCGACGATTAATATAATGAGTGATTTTAATAATTGCATGTGATTCTCCTTTTTTCCATCTTTAAATAGATATTAACAGCCGGCAAAGGCTGTCTCCTTGTAATTGTACCATAAAATCAAACAAAGAGGAAACAAGTGCCAGTGCCAATGTATATAAATTATTCTTTCCAAATGCATGGATTTACTGTATATTTATATGGAAAATAAAACAAGAAGGAGAAATACAAGTATGTTAAGTATGGTCATTGACAGCATCAGTTCATTCATGTACAGTAAATTGCTGGTCATTATGTTAATCGGAACTGGTGTGTATTTTACGATCCGGACGAAATTTCCGCAGGTGCGGCTGTTTCGCAGCGCCTGCAAAGCGGTAATGGAGAAACCGGATGATGAAGATGCAGTCTCTTCTTTTCAGGCACTGATGGTCTCCACTGCATCGAGAGTTGGAACAGGAAATATCGTAGGCGTATCGTCTGCAATCTGTATCGGGGGATTTGGAGCAGTATTCTGGATGTGGGTGATCGCAATTATTGGAAGCGCATCTGCGTTCGTGGAGAGTACATTGGCACAGATTTATAAGAAAAAGGGTGAGGATGGAACATGTTACGGAGGACCGGCGTATTACATAGAGGCTGCACTTCGGTGCAGACCGCTGGCAATTGCATTCTGTATTGCCATGATCGCGACATATGCATTTGGATTTAATATGCTGGCATCTTATAACCTGCAGTCTACATTTGCTGGATTTTCTTTTTATCATGCAGATGTGACACCGTGGATCATCGGAGGGATTCTGGCAGTTCTGACAGGATGGTGTCTGCTGGGCGGCGGTTCACGTATTGTAAAAGTAACTTCGACGCTGGTACCGGTTATGGGTGTGGCATATATTGTGGTGGCTTTGATCGTGGTTGTGATCAATATCAGATATATTCCAGATGTGTTTGCAAGGATTTTCAGGGAAGCATTTGACTTTCAGGCAATCTTTGGTGCATTTGCCGGATCTGCCATGATGCAGGGAATCCGCCGGGGATTATATTCAAATGAAGCGGGGATTGGTTCTGCACCAAATGCGGCTGCATCGGCAAATGTCACGCACCCGGTCAAGCAGGGACTGGTTCAGATGTTATCGGTGTTCATTGATACCTTATTATTATGTACGGCAACTGCTATGATGTGTATGTCATCCGGGATAGCCCCGTCGGAAGCATTGCAAGGAGCGCCATGGGTACAGGCTGCATTGCAGGAATCACTCGGAACGTTTGGTCCTGTATTTATTACGGTGTCTATGGTATTATTTGCATTTACAACACTGCTCGGCAATTGCTTTTACTGCGATAATCTGCTGACATATATTCATAAGAGTCAGCCTGGGCGGCATTTTATGATGGCATTTCGTGTGATATGTGCGCTTGTTGTATTTATGGGAGCCGGAATGGAGATGTCCATGCTCTGGAATATCTCAGATGTGTTAATGGGAGTGATGGCGATCATTAATATTCCGGTGATCATCCTCTTATCAAATACGGCACTGAAAGCACTCGGTGATTATGAAAAACAGCTGAAAAAGGGTATGAATCCGGTATTTAAGAGTACGGATATCGGAATGAAAGAGAAACTGGATTGCTGGAAGTAGAGGAGGTGACAGCTATGTATTATGTACCGGATGGAACAAAGGAATGCGGATATTACGAATGTAAGAAATGCGGGAATCGTTTTCTGTCCCTGCAGACGATGAAACGGATCCCGTGTCCGGACTGCGAGCAGGAGATCGATTACGAGATCGGACCGGATGAATCGCTGGAAGATGTGCTGGATACGGCAGAACTTCTGCAGAAGATCGAAGGCACAGAAGAAGTTGCGAAGATGGATGCGCTTCTGAGCCTGGCGATTACCGGCGGGGATTGTAATTGGATTTAATTGGGATTTAATTTATTAACGTAGTTGGCCTCTCGATCCTTGAAGAAAACAGTATAAAGTGGTTCTGGTTCAGGTTCCATGCTCTAAGAAAAACTAAGAGAGCCAGAATCTCCTAAAAGCAAAGGAACTACGCTCAAACTCGGCGTTCGCCTCAAACACGTTCGCT
>ERZ772812.2770-NODE-2770-length-10738-cov-5.501170_pt1 | contig 10738 bp, 2 predicted proteins | sample MGYA00511343_ERZ772812 | MGnify/ENA primary metagenome ERZ772812 (study PRJEB29015, sample SAMEA2737706) | human gut metagenome | biome: human gut; feature: human-associated habitat; material: faeces | place: China | collected 2012 ...
CCGACGCCCGGCACGTCCTCCATGAGAACGTGGCCCTGCGCCAGAATTGCCATTAAAATCTTCTCGACAATCTCATTCTTGCCGACGATAACGGACTCGATCTCCTGTAAAATCTCGTTGATTTTTGTATTCATAGCAAGCTGCTCCTATTCGTTATTTTTTATGTCGTTATCCTTCTCCGCCGGTGTCTCCGCTGCCGTCGTCTCCGCTGTCAGAGCCTCCGCCGGGATCGCCGCCAGCGCCGCCGCTGCCGGAATCATCTCCACCGTCGTCACCACCGGGGGTATTTCCGCCGTCATCGCCGCCGGGATTTCCACCGTCATCACCACCCGGATTCGGGCCGGGAGACGCGGGTTCCGGTTCGCCGCAGGCACAGAAGCCATTGGCGTAGGTGTGCGCTTCGTTTTCGGTCAGGACTTTCTGACAGACGCTGCATATCACTTTATGCGTGCCGTCGCCATTGTTCACATATTGCTTATGTTCCTCACAGACGTGACTGCCGTACCCGCAGACCGAGCAGGCACCGTTTTCGCCCTTCTGGTCGTGCACCTGTTTGACAGACAATCTGCAATCTTTGCAATAGAGCGTATGTCCGTCCGCATCTACTTCGGAGCCATCCCAGCGGAATTCACCGATACCATTGCAGGCGCTCATATGCAGCATCTTGCACTTATCGCATACCCAGTCGTATTCGCCTTCTACGTAGTGGTGCTCCGCTTCATTGATATGCGTACCGCAGTTTTTGCACTTCTGATAATGTTTTGCACCGTCAGAATACCAAACGTCCCCAATTTCATGCTCCAGCGGTTCAGGTTCTTCTGTCTCCCGCTTTGCATGGCAATCCTGGCATTCATCCGTTCGGATACCGCCGTGTTCACAGCTTGCTGTGTTGCTGATTTCCTTCCAGATATGCGGTTCTTCCTTTTTGTATCCGCAGTCGTGCTGGCATGTGATGATGTGTACCTCGGAATTTTCTTCGCTCGTGTATTGAAGCACATGCGGCGCGGGATCGCCAACATTCTTTCCGCAGTCCCCGCAGACCAGCGCGCAGGTTCCGTTCTCCTGATCGACATACTTCTGGTGATTCTTCGGGTGCGTACAGGGATTCTCCAAGCCGCAGCGCTTGCAGATCTGTTTTGTTATACCGTCCGTTGTAACAGCTTGCAGATCGTGGTGCGGTTCTTCGGACCAGCGCCCGCCGCCGTAGTAGGTCACGCAGTAGCCGACAGAGTTTCCGCGCCCCTGTCCATTTCCGATATCCCAGCCATAGGCCAGCGTATAGCGCAGCGTCAGTGTATCTCCCGGCTTTAGGTCGGCCTTATCCATGCCGTAGGACGGATAAGTTCCGTTAATTTCATATTCCCAGCCGGAACCTTCCGTGAAATCCAATTCACCGAGACTGCTGCTTGCGTCATTCAGGCTCAGGCTGTTGCGGTAGATGCAGCGCCAGAGGATGTCCAGATTCGTACCTTCGCCAAACTGCGCGTCAATTCTGGCAAAGTTCTCCTCCTCCGTACCGCTCCATGAGCCGCTGATCGCATTGGCGCGCATACCAAGGCCGCTTGTATCGTCCAAACTTCTCAGGTAGAAATCAGGGCCGAACGGATCGTTGCACTCCGCGCGCCAGCCGAGGCTTCGTTCAGCCGTTCCGAATGGCTCCGGCGCCGTATAGCCCCAGACCGCTTTTGCAACTGCGCAGGACGCCGGTTCACCGGCAAGGACATCACAGGTGATGGACGAAGAACCGAGTCCGACGACGCCCATGTCGATCACGATCGTCGCCTCGCCGAGTTTTTCGCCGCTGCTTGCGCGTTCGCCGCGGAGCAGGATCGTTTTCTCGCCTTTATTGCCGAAGGCGTCCTCGGCACTGATCACAAGCGTATGCTCGTTTGTGTCTCCCTTTTCCGGATTACTCGGTGTCACCTTGAACTGCTGCCAGCTTCCGCCCGCAACGCCGGTAAAGATGCACGCTTCATCATCCATCTTTACACTCAGCTTGGTGTCCGTTCCGGTATACAGGATATACGTTTTGTTCTGCTCGGCATCCTCGCTCCAAGCGCGGAGCTTAAAGGTCAGCATCTGTCCGTTTGCGACGCTTTCGACACCCTCCAGATCGCACTCGATCTTTACCCCCTGATCACCGCGGTGCTTATACGGGATGCTGATGATAAACGTGTATTCTTCGCCCGCGCCGGAGGCTTTGACAGTAAACGTATTTTCGCCCGTTTTGCCGTCCTCGGCCAGAAGCAGCGTCACACTGCCGGTGGGCGCTGTGAGCGTCTTTGTGCTGAAATCGCCCGACTGATAGCAGGTGACAGAGGTGATTTCAATGCCCGACGTGTCCTCGCCTGTGAGCCGCAGCTCGTAGCCAAGCAGCCCGTCCGTCAGCTGATCGTCATAGATATCCTCCGCATGGACGGTCTTCCTGTTTTCGCATTTCAGAACACACGGCTTCGCCGCGCCATCTTCCATAACGGTATACGCCATTTCAAGCGAAACGTCGCTCTGGTAGCGGATCGTGACCGTAAATGTGACGGTACGCTCCTTGACCTTCGCAGTTACGAGGGCTGTATAGGTCGCACCGCTTTCCGCAGCTTCCAGCCGCACGGAGCCGCTGTCCGTGCTCATGGACGCGCCATTGAAGCTGGCGCCTGTGATCTGCGCGTCCTGTGCGCTCCGGCCGGTCAGGCCGAGCTTATACAGAAGCTCGCTGTTATTGATCTGGTTGTGCTTGATGGTCAGCGCCGCGCGCTTGTCCGCATCGCAGAGAACGTTCTGCGCCGTGACGGACTTTTCGTACCATGTAAATTGCAGCTGGAGATCGAGACCATCCTCATACGTTACGACGAACGTATAGCTGATGGTCTGCCCCAGCACCTCGGCGGTCACGGCGAGATAATAGGTTTCCGTGTCCTTGCCTTCTGCGGCGGCCATCTGGATCTCGCCGGATTCCGAGAGCGTTCCGCTTTCGCCGTCCGTCGCCCAGTATTCCGCCGTGCGGATCGTTGCATCATCCGCGTTTTCGCCGAGGAATTGCAGCGCGTATGCGAAATTTCCGTCTGTCAGCGTGTCGCTCTTGACCGTGCGATTGACCGAGCCGTTGGCCGGGCAGGTGGCCTGACCGTTGGGTTGCCATGTAAGCTGCAAATCGAGGTCAATGCCGCTTTCCAGCCGCAGAACGAACGCGAAATTCACGTCTGTCTCCACGGTTTCGCCCTTCTGGTTCTTTTGCGTCGCATGAGCTTGTACGGTCAAGATATAGTTCTGGAACTCTGCGCCGTCCGGCAGCGTCATGTCCAGCACGCCGCGTGTATCCGCTTTCTGTGATACGCCGTTGCCCACGGCGACCTGCACATCGGTGATCTTGGCATCTTCCGCGTCGAGGCCGGTGAGATTCAGTTCATAGCGCAGTCTGCCGCGGTCGAGCTGGGCCAGTAAGACACGCTTGCCGACAGAGTCTCCGGGTGCGCAGACCATGGAGCTTGCCTGTGAGCCGTACTTGTACCACGTCAGCAGCGCACCGAGGTCAAGTTCTGTTTCCGGCAGATCCTCGTCTGTTTCGCCGGTGTCTCCGGCTTCCTCGCCCTCGTCGCCCTTGTTGGAATCCGTGTTCGTACCGATGGCGGCATCGGCCAGGACTTCCTGCTGGGGCTTCGATTCCGGCTGCTGCTCCGGTTGGGTGTCCTGTCCCTGCTCCGCCTGATTTTCCGTTTCCTCCGGGTCAGGCCGCTCCTGCTCGCCGGTCAGCTCGCTATCGGCGCTGCCGCCGGAACCGGCTGTGCCGGTGCTTTCGGCTTCGCCGTTTCCGGCATGGCCGGGCGCTTGTCCCGCTTGCAGGACGGTGATCTCCTGCGGTGCGGCTTGCAGGATGGGATTATCCGGCTCGACCGACCGCATACCCATGAGCGGCAGACAGATACTCAGCAGCAGCGCACAGATCAGTACGCCGCAGCCAGCCTGCTGCACCCACGGGAACCTTTCAAGAAATTTTTTCATGTGTGTTCGCCCTCCGGGAAAAGGGCTTCCCCCTTAAAAAGTCTGCATTTTGTGCAGCTTATTCGTACTTTTAAGAAGTACCCTTAAACGCACGAATAAGCCGCACGGTTCCCCACGCTTTCGCGTGGGGAACCGCCCAGCTTGGGGTGGTTATCCAATATTCAATTCAGAACGTTGGACTGCGTGTTTCATTTTGCGATTTTTTCCATGAAGCGCATGAGAATGGTCGCGACCTGTGCGCGGGTGGCGGAGCCCTGCGGGTTCAGCTTGCCGTTCGAACCCTGAAGGAGTCCTTCGGCGACTGCCCACTGCATGGCCTCGGATGCGTATCCGCTGACCTTGTCCGCATCAGAGAAACCGGTCAGGGCGGCGGATTTGCTCACGTCGTAGCCCTTCTGCTTCGCGTAGCGGTACAGGATCGTCGCCAGCTGCTCACGGGTGATGACGCCCGGCATGTTGGTGCCGTCCGAAATGCTGTTGTCCATGGCCCACTTCTGGCCCGCCGCGTACCACGGCGTACCGTTCGTGTTCACGCCCTCGACACGGGCAAGGATCGTGACGATCATGCCGCGCGTCGTATTTGCGTTCGGGCTGAAAGCATTGGAGGACGTGCCGTTCATCAGGCCATTCTCATAAGCGTACTTGACGCCGTCATAGAACCAGTTGTTCGCGGAAACATCCGTGAACGGCAGATTCTTGCCGGTATCCGGCTTCTGAGACGGCTTGCTCGGCGTGACGGGGAGAACCGGCGTATCGCTGCCTTCCGTCAGCAGGTGATAGATTCTTTCCGCCTCGGCCAGCTTGTTCAGCAGCTCCTTCGGGAAGGTCTTCAGCTGTTCCTCCGACAGTCTGGATACAGCTGCCTTCGCCGCATTGATCGCGTCGCCGCTATTGATGGTCACGGTACCGATGGCGTTGATCTTCTCGACAGCGTCGTTCCAGATCAGCGTATCGGCAGCCTTGATCAGCTCGTCCATCTTTCTGGTTTCCGCGACGGAGAGGCTCTCATACAGGTCAGAATTCTTCTTGATCTCCTCGTATGTACGCTGGGCGCTGCGGATCTCCTCCACATCGTCGAGCGTCGCCTCAGCCGGTCTGGGAAGCGACTTGACCGTCGCCTTGAACTCCTTGAGCTTGCGGTAGCTCTGTACCTTCTCAAGCAGCTTTTCCAGATTCTCGACAGCATCTTTATTGACCTTAGCCTGCTGCTCGGATTGCAGCTGCTTGTACGCAGCCTCTGCCGCAGCGATCTGCTTTTCGTACTTTTCGTAGTTGGTAAAGTCGATGGTGTCGGCCTGCGGGAGCTGCTTCAACTGATCTTCGACCACCTTGTAGCTGCCGCTGGCAGAGAGCACTCTGACCACATACCACGTGCCGTCGTTCGACTGCGTGTTGCCGGCCTGATTGTTCATAGTGGGCCAGCCCTTGATGCCGCAGCCGATGTAGATCGTGTCGCCCGCGACGACGGGGATGGACTCGGTGCGCTTGTAGAAGCTGCTGCCCTCGGTGTTGGACGTGACCTTTTCGTTCAGGAACGTCTTCACGAGGAAGTTCTTGTTCGCCGCCGTCGGGGTCACTGTCAGGTTCGAGCTGTCGCCGTCGATGACGAGCGTGTAGGTATAGGTGCCGCCGCGCTTACCGGGTTCAAACGTGGTGGTCAGGCGCGGGTTGCCATCGCCGTCGAACGTCAGCGATTTGAGCGTCGTGTCAGAGTTGCTCCACGTGCCGCCGACATCTTCGCCAAGACCCACGGAGGTGTACTTGATGCTGATGATATCGCCGTCCGCCAGCTTGCCGTTTTTCACGGAGAAGTTGGCAAAGCCCTCGTTGGTGAACCAGTCGTTCAGCGTACCCATCCAGCCGGACTGCTGGCCGCCGGTGAATTCGGCAAGGCTGTAATCGCCGTCGGTAATGGTGGAAAGATAGGTGATGTCGAAATCATACGTCCCGTCGCCATTGCCGCCGGTGCCGAGCCATGTGCAGTTCGCTTCCGTGAGTGCGCGGAGCAGAACGGTCATCATGGTGTCGTTTTCGCCAAGCGGGTAATTCTTCCGTTCGAGCCAGTACTGATCCTCAGGTCTGTAGAAGTGTTCGAGCGCGACTTTGTTCTCGCCCTCGGCGCTGCTGCCGTCGTTCGTGTAGTTCTGGACGCTGACGGTCACAGTACCGACCTGCACGCCGGGCGTAAAGGCATTGCCGTTCGTGACGTCGTTGACCTTCTTCCAATACTCGCCTGTTCCGTATTCCCAGCCCTTGATCTCGGCGCCGGTATTAACGTCGTTGGCAGCGTTGGCCATGTTCTTGAGCACGGTTCTGCGCGCCTCGCCGACGGCTTCGACGGTCTTGGCGTTCTTGATTTTCTCAATGCCAGCTTCATATGCAGCGTAGATCTGCTCGTACTTCGGATGCTCTGTGCCGTAGCCGTCGAGCGCGGTCTTGGCTGCGGCCAGCGCGCTGTCTTTCGCAGCGGTGATCTCGTCGGCGGAGCCGCCGGCGGGAACCCACGTCACCGTGGCCACCACGTTGTCATACGGCATGGTGAAGTACTTGAAGCTCCGGAGGATACGGCTGGCCTTGACGTCCGTGCCGTAGTCCGACCAGTCAAAGGTATCAAGGCTTCGGTCGGCGATGTCTTCCTCGGCGAGACCGGAGAACGTGATGCCGCGAAGCTCGTACTCGTTGTCATTGACGTAGAAGTGCGGAACCTCGGTGGTGTTCGTTCCCTTGACCCAGTGATCCTCAATGCGCCACGCCGCACCGGTGTCGGTGATGGCGTAATCATTGCCAGTAACGAGATACGGGAAGTTTGTCTTCACGCTCGCATCCGTCAGCGTCAGGCCATTCTTGTCGCTCTTGCGCGCGCCGCGAATCTGGAAGTAGGTGGCGTAGGTCGGGTTCGCGCAGAAGTAGACGTCCGTACCAACGTCGACCGTCGTCACTTCCTCGTAATTGACCTTCGTCTGGCTTGTGTTCACCTTGTTGAAGGTAAACAGCCCCGCCATCCTCGTGCCGCCGGTGGTGCCGTTCGTGCCGTCGACGACGCGGTGCTCCTGAAGCCACTTGATCATGGCTTCCAGACCGCCCTTGTCTTTTTCCGGCACAGCAGAGAGGTCATACGCCACCGTCAGCGTGTAGTTCTTCGCGCCGCCAGCTGCCAGTCCCTCGCGCGCGGCGAGAATCTCGTTGTAACGCTTCGTTTCCTGCACGCTCAGCTCGTCGCGCTGATACTGCGTCATCGCGTTGTAGTAGCTCTCGAGCTGGTCGATCAGCTTGACAGCCGACGCGTCGAGCTTCGTCAGATCTTCGGGGAAGCGCTTCATGAGCGCCCGGAAATCGGCGAGGTTCTTCGCGTTCGTGTCCGCGGCCTTGCTCTGGAGCGCCTCGATGCCGGACTTCGCAGTCAGCTGCGCCGCGTAAGCGGAAGCAGCGTCCTCCGCCGCGTCGATGCCGTCCATGCCGGTCTTGTAGAGCGTTTCGATCGTCTGCCAATCAGCCTCCGTGAAGCACTCCTTCGGATAGTCCGGATTCTCGTATGTCTTTTTGAGCTCTGCCCGCAGATCGTTCTTGATCTTCGTGAGGTCTGCCTGTGATTCATCGACCTCGGCGTAGATCAGGATCGCGCCGCCGTTGACGAACGCCGCGTCGTCGCTGTCGAGGTTATAGACGTTGATGAGCTGCCAGCCCGGCTGATAGACGGTCATGGTAAGCGTGCCGTCCGCGCCGGTCTTGAGCTTCGTGTCGGTCAAAATCTCGGCTTTGACCGCCAAGTCATAGTCGTCCACGATCGTGCTGCAGAAGACGTATGCACCCGCGGTGGGCTTTGCTTCGTCGTCCGTCATGTAGGCGGGCATAGCTGCCTTCGAGGTCGCCGTCAGCGTGAACGGCACGCCGACGACCGCCTTGTAAGCGCCGTTGGTCTCGTCCTGCGGAAGATCCGTCGTCAGCGTCTGATACCGCATCTGATCCGGCACACGTTCAAGCGCCATCGGCCAGATATCCTCGCTGATGTTGACCATGCCCGGCATTTCCACGCGCACGATGGTTACTTCGTCGCCGTCGTGGAGCAGGAACTTGCTATACTCATTAAATTCAGCGTAGTCGATACCGCCCGCCCGGCAGGAGAAGCACATCGTGCCGTTGACGTAGACCATCAGCTTGCTCATGGAGTTTACCAACCAGACATTCTGGTCCTTATAGGTGCTGGTCATTACATCCGCGACCGTCGTACCGGCATTCACCGTGCGGGTATAGGTGCGCATATTGAGCTTCTTGCTGATGGACGTTGCCTTTTTGGCCGCTAATTCGTCGGTCAGCGAGACGTGCACGGTGATCGTCTCTGCCTTCGGAACAAGGCTGAAATACGCGCTGCGGAGACGGTTGAACGCGTCTGCCTGTATCCCTACTTCGCTTACACCCATTGTGGAGGTGAATGTTCCGTGTTCCTTCGCGGTGTTCAGCGCTTCCTTGTACGCCGCCTCGTAGTTTTGCCAGCTCTCGCTGGTGTAGTCGCCCGCGCTCAGCGTGTTGTAATAGCCCGCGTAGAGCGAGATACCGGCAAGCGCGTTGTCAGTGACCGCTTGCAGCAGGCTGTGAACACGGGTGTCCAGACCGGCTTTGGCTTCCTTCAGCGCCTCAACCAGTGCATCTACCGTCTCCTGCGGATGCTTGACGGAGCTGTTTTCGTCTGTCGCCGTGACGTTTCCGTCTGCGTCCTTCGTGAACAGGGAATCAAGCAGTTCCTGTGCCTCATCGCGTTTGCTTGCGAACGCCGTCCAACTGTCGAGGGAATAATCCTTCGCATCCTCTTCACTGTATAGATTCAGCGTTTCATAAAGCCCTGTCGGGTTGACTTGAGACGTTGGGATCAGGTTTGCGATTGCTTGTCGTAATGTCTCTGCCGCATTATCAATTGCATTTTGCGTTGCAACTGCGTTGCTGTCTACTTCTTTTGCGGCAGACAGTGCCATCTGCATATCCGTCCAGAAGCTGTTCTCGCTGGTGATGCTTCCGTTATAACGGTCGTTTTCGTGGAAGTAGAGCGTATCCTCTGCGGTCGGCGCACTTTGAATTGCTTTTTGCAATTCTGTTTTATCTACCTGTGCCCCTTTCTCCCACTCAATGAGCAGCCAACCTTTGTTCCCGCCAAAAATCGGCGGAATGGGAGGACCGGGTTTTGCAAGCAAATATAGATAATAATCGTTTTTCGCTTCATCGGTAGAAATGCCAAGCGCGGATTTCACACTGGCAAATGCGCTGGCTGCACTGTTTGAAGGGACAGATCCTCTGACGATTGGCTCATGATAGACGTTTTTGCCATATGAGCCGCCGGTTGCATCTGTTGCTGGATACACATTTAGATAAGTAGTTGTTACAGCAATCGTATACCCTTCAACGGCAGAATCGAAATGACACAAATAAACAGAGAGGCCACTATAGGTCCCTACTGTATCGTATGACATTGCATCGGTTATTTCTGTGATACTGCTTTCCGCACCGAATACGCCTGTTATCAGGCTTACAACCATCAGCAGCGCTAGGAGCAGGGATATACCTCGCTTCCAGAAAAGAGGAGAGGCACCTCGAATGGGGTGCCTCTCCGTTCTGATTAAATTTTTCATACTGGTGCCCGCTACCGACCCTTAATTACGGTGAGATAGGGGGATTCCGTTCCGTTCTGCGTAATGATCTGGTAGGTCTTTCCTGCCTCAACAGTCAGCTCGTAGCTAGGTGAAGCAGTCACCTTTGCACCATTGACATAGACGTTTTCCTCGGAAGAGATAATGTAGTATGTTCCCTTACTCACGGTCTGTGAACCATTATGCACAGTCGGAATCGGCGTACTGCCCCAAATCTGGAGGTCACTGGTTGCCACGCCAGCGCCAGTACCAGTGCAGGCTGCAACGCCGCAGACCTCAGTAGAAATCTCACCGAAGATACCGTTCATCTGTGCCATGCCGGTGTAGATACGCACATATCGGATCGAGTCCAGATTGGCAGGTGTGCCGTCAGGATTGACCGCCCACGCGATGTCGATGGGGTCGCCGCCGCTCGTGCCCGCAACCTTGGTATCATAGTCGCTGCTGCTGGTGAAGGTCTGATACGGGTTGTAGGCGACGGTGCCGCCGAGCGTCTTGTTCGGATGCACGTCGCAGTAGCCGAAGCCGATCTGATCCGTCTTGCCCGTGCCGGGGTAGTTGGTCAGAAGCGTGCCGGTGAAGGTCAGGGTGTCGGTAATGCTGTCGCTGTTCAGCGTTCTGCTGACGAAGGAGAATTCATCGACCTTGGCCATCGCCGCGCGGGAGCCGGAGGCGGCGAAGTAGTTCGCGTTCAGCGGGAACCAGCTGTGGTTGTGGAAGGTGTTCTTCGTGACTGTGCCGGGCGTGGTCGTGCCGTTCACTGTCAGATCGTAGGAAACATCTGCCAGAGTGCTGGTCGCACCAGCCGTAGTAATGCCCTTGTCCTCGTTCGGGTTGGGGTTCGTAAACTTGATGGATGCGTTCGGGGTGCTCTTGGTGTAATACATCGAGCCCGCGATGTCGTACCATTCCCAGTTGCCGTTGTCGTCCGGACCCTGAGAGACCTGGATGCAGCCCGCCTCGGAGTTGTTCCAGAATGCGTTGCCGTAGACGATGAAGTCCGCGCCGTAGGGATGCGTGGGATCGTCGGCGATCGGGTTCTCGAACTCATAGACGGCGTATCCGCCGAAGAAGCCGAGGGAGACGCCGGTCGCAGAGGTTCCCTT
>ERZ772812.2784-NODE-2784-length-10697-cov-4.481582_pt1 | contig 10697 bp, 12 predicted proteins | sample MGYA00511343_ERZ772812 | MGnify/ENA primary metagenome ERZ772812 (study PRJEB29015, sample SAMEA2737706) | human gut metagenome | biome: human gut; feature: human-associated habitat; material: faeces | place: China | collected 2012 ...
CACCGGGCCGCGCTGTTCCACCAGCTCGCAGTGCAGGGTGAGCACGTCGCCGGGGGTGACCTGCTTGCGGAAGCGGGCGTTCTTGATGCCGCCGAAGAGGGCCAGCTTGCCTTTATTCTCAGGCAGGCTCAGGGCCGCGACGGCGCCGGTCTGGGCCAGTGCCTCGAGAATCAGGACGCCGGGCATGACCGGCTGTCCCGGGAAGTGGCCGCAGAAGAATTCTTCGTTGCGGGTGACGCACTTGCGGCCAATGGCCCACTGACCCGGCTCGTAGTCCAGAATGCGGTCCACGAGGGCGAAGGGATACCGGTGGGGCAGGATGGCCGCGATCTCCTCGCTGGTCAGGCTGTTTGCGTTTTCACGCACGGTGCGGGGTTCTGCCATCGCTCAGCCCTCCCACTTCTTGAAGGCCAGGCAGGCGTTGTGTCCGCCGAAGCCCAGGCTGTTGCTCAGAGCGTACTCCATCTTCATCTCACGGCCCACATTCGGCACATAGTCCAAATCGCACTCCGGGTCGGGCTGCTCGTAGTGGATGGTGGGCGGCGCGAACTGGTCGCGGAGGGCCAGTGCGGTGAACACGGCCTCGATGCCGCCTGCGCCGCCCAGCAGATGGCCGGTCATGCTCTTGGTGCTGACGACGGCGATGTCCTTGGCGTGGTCGCCGAAGACGGCGTGGATAGCGGCAGTTTCGCAGCTGTCATTCATGTGGGTGCCGGTGCCGTGGGCGTTGATGTGGTCGATCTGCTCGGGGGCAATGCCGCCATCCTTGAGAGTCAGCTTCATGCAGCCGATGGCACCTGCGCCGCCGGGTGCGGGAGCCGTGAAGTGGTAGGCGTCGCAGTTGGCGCCGTAGCCCACGACTTCGGCATAGATGTGTGCGCCGCGGGCCTTGGCGTGCTCCAGCTCTTCCAGCACCAGCACACCGCTGCCCTCGCCCATCACAAAGCCGCCGCGCCGTGCGTCAAAGGGCAGGCTGGCCGCATCAGGGTCCGTAGCAGTGGAGAGGGCCTTCATGCTGGTAAAGCCGCCGATGCCCAGCGGGCTGATGCAGCTCTCGGCACCGCCGCAGACCATGACCGGCTCGTAGCCGTCGCGGATGCGGTGGAAAGCATCGCCCACAGCGTTGGTACCGCCTGCGCAGGCCGTCACCGGGCAGGTACACATTCCCTTGAGGCCGAAGCGGATGGCGATCTGTGCTGCCGCCATGTTGGCGATAGCCATGGGGACGAAGTAGGGGCTGACCTTCTCCATGCCCTTTTCCTCGCCGCGGCTGTGCTGCTCCTCGATGGTGGGCAGACCGCCGATGCCGCTGGACACGATGACGCCGATGTTCTCGGCCTCGGCTTCGCAGTCGATGCCGCTGTCCTGGATGGCCTCAGCGGCAGCGCCCAGCGCCAGCAGGGTGAAGCGGGCCATCTTGCGGGCTTCCTTTTTGTCCACGACGGTCTCGGGGTCGAAGCCCTTGACCTCGCCTGCCAGCTTGCACTTGAACTCGCTGGCGTCGAACTGGGTGATGGGGCCGATGCCGCACTTGCCTGCGCGGGCTGCGGCCCAGCTGTCGGCGGTGTTATTTCCAAGAGGGTTCACGGTGCCAAGACCGGTGATGACGACTCTGCGTTTTTCCATAGAAAAAGCTCCTTTTTACATTGCCATGCCGCCGTCCACACAGAGCACCTGCCCGGTGAGATAGCTGCTTTGTTCGGCGGCGAAGAAGGCCACCGCGTTTGCCACGTCCTCCGGCTGACCGGCGCGTCCCTCCGGGATGGTCTTGCACATCTCGGTGCGGACAGCCTCCGGCAGAGCGGCGGTCATATCCGTGGCGATGAAACCGGGAGCCACCGCGTTGACGGTGACGTTCCGGCTGGCCAGCTCCTTGGCGAGGCTCTTGGTCAGGCCGATGAGGCCCGCCTTGCTGGCGGAATAGTTGGTCTGGCCTGCGTTGCCCCGCAGACCCACCACGCTGCTCAGGTTGACGATGCGGCCATAGCGCTGGCGCACCATCCGGCGTGCGGCCTCCTTGCAGCAGAGGAACGCACCCTTGAGGTTGGCGTTCAGGACGGTGTCAAAATCTTCCTCGGAAAGGCGGAGGATGAGGTTGTCGCGGGTGACGCCCGCGTTGTTGACGAGAATATCCACCCGGCCAAAGGCATTCACTGCTTCTTCGAACAGCTTCTTGCAGCCCTCGGCAGTGGAGACGTCGGCCTGCACGGTGACGGCCTCGACGCCAAGCTCTTTGCACAGTGCGGCAGTCTCGGCGGCAGCGGCCTCACCGTGGCAGTAGTTGACCACCACATTGCAGCCCTGCTTTGCCAGCGCAACACAGACAGCCCGGCCGATGCCCCGGCTTCCGCCGGTGACGACGGCGGCACGGGTCAGCTTTTCTTCGCTCATGCCTGTGCCTCCTTCCAGCTGGTGAGGAAAGCTTCCAGCTCTTCTGCCGTCTCGACAGCGGTGCAGTGGACGTCTGCGCCCAGCGTCTTTTTCACGAAGCCGCTCAGGGCCTTGCCCGGGCCGACTTCGAGAATGTCGGTGACGCCCAGATCGCCCAGACGGCGGAGGGTATCTTCCATGTAGACGCTGCTCTGCACCTGCTTTTCCAGCAGAGCGGGGATGCTGTCGCTGTCTGCCTTTTCGTGGCCGAGGCAGTTGAAGAGGACAGGCGTCTCCATCTCGCCGAAATGCTCAGACGCAAAGCGCTTTGCCAGCGCGTCGCCGGCGGGGTGCATCAGCTTGGTGTGGAAGGGACCGCTGACCTTCAGCGGGATGCAGCGGCGTGCGCCTGCGGCTTTTGCCAGCTCAGCGGCCTTTTCCACGGCGGCTTTTTCGCCGCCGATGACCAGCTGGCCCGGGCAGTTGTAATTGCAGATCTGGACACAGCCCAGAACGGATGCCTCTTCGCAGCACTTTGCCAGTGCGTCGCGGTCAAGGTTCATCACAGCGGTCATGCCGCACTCGATGCCCTTGGCGGCGTCGGCCATGGCCTTGCCGCGGAAGGCAGCCAGCTCCACAGCCTGCTTGGCCGTGAAGACACCGGCGGCTTCCAGCGCGGAGTATTCGCCCAGCGACAGACCGGCCAGATAGTCGGCCTTGATGCCGTTTTCCTTCAGGACAGCCGTGACACCGGCGGCGAAGGCCACCATGCAGGGCTGGGTGTACTGAGTCAGATTCAAAACGCCTTCCGGGTCGTCGAAGCAGATGCTCTCCAAATTAAAGTCAAGGTCTGCGGCGTTGAACGCCTCCCGGAACGCGGGGTATCTCTCGTAAAGGTCTTTGCCCATGCCGGGGTGCTGAGAGCCCTGACCGGCATACAGAATGGCAAGCTTCATTGGTGTTTCCTCCAATCATCCATCAGTTCATCCATCAGCTCCCGGACACTGCGCATCCGGTCGAGACGGCCCACGTTGGCCCCGCAGAAGAACAGGCCCTCCTCCACATTGCCCTTCACCGCTTCGATGAGGGCGTGGGTGATGCAGTAAGGCACCTTGGCCGGCTCACAGGCTTTGAGACAGCGGGCGCAGTGCTTCGGCGGGAAGCGCAGGCCCTGCTCAAGCTTCTGCACCAGCGGAGTGGCCAGCGCACGGCCCGGCATTCCCACAGGGCTGTGGATGATGCGCACATCTTCGGGCTTCGCCGCCAGCAGGACATCTTTATAGGTCTGGCTGGCGTCGCACTCGTAGGTGGGGATGAAGCGGGTGGCGAGCTGTGCGCCCGCAGCACCCATCTTAGTATAGTGGGCGATGTCCTCGCCCGTGTAGACACCTCCGGCCACGAAGACCGGGATGTCGTGGCCGAACTGAGCCTCGAAAGGCTTCACCTCGGCCAGCACTTCGGGCAGGATCTCGTCGAGAGTCTGGCATTTTCCAGCCAGAAGCTCTTCTTCCGAAAAGCCCAGATGCCCACCAGCCTTGCAGCCCTCGATGACCACGAAGTCGGCGGTGCGGTTGAAGGCTTTTGCCCACCGGCGGAGGATGAGCTTTGCAGCACGTCCGCTGGACACGATGGGTGCCAGCGCAACGTCAGCGTTTTCCACCAGGCCGGGCAGCTCCAGCGGGAGGCCTGCACCCGATACGATGGCATCCACACCTGCCTCCACAGCAGTGCGGACGGCGTCGGCATAGTCCTGGGTGGCCACCATCGCATTGATGGCCACCAGTCCCGCGCCGTTGGTGATCTCTTTCGCTTTGGCGATTTCTTTTTTCAGCGCACGGAGATTCGCTGCGTAAGGGTCGCGGGCAAAGTCGGGTTCTCGGTAGCCTGTGTCGGCGGTGGAGATGCACCCCATGCCGCCGCAGGCCGCGACCGCACCGGCCAGCCCGCCGAGGGAAACGCCCACGCCCATGCCGCCCTGTAAGACAGGCACGGCCAGCGGCTTGCCTGCGAGGGTCAGCATAACTCGCTCAGCGAATGCATCCGCTGCCTCCCGCTCTCCCACAGCTCGTCGAGGATGTCAGCCACAGGCCGCACCTCGTGGAGCATACCAGCCACCTGACCGGCCATCAGACTGCCGGTGGCGGTGTCGCCCTCAAAGACGGCGCGCCGCAGACTGCCCAGCGTGTATTTTTCCAGCTCCATCTTGTCGGCGCCGGCCTTTTCCTGCCGGACATACTCGCGGCTCATCCGGTTTTTCAGCACACGGACGGGGGTGCCGCCGATGCGGCCGGTAACGATGGTGTCGCTGTCCTTGGCGCGCAGAAGCGCGGCCTTGTAGTTCTCGTGGACGGGGCATTCCTCACTGACCAGCAGGCAGGTACCCACCTGAACGCCGCAGGCTCCCAGTGCGAAGGCTGCCGCCAGCTGGCGGCCATCGGCGATGCCGCCCGCCGCGATGACAGGGACATCTACAGCGTCCACCACCTGCGGGACGAGGGCCATGGTGGTCATCTCGCCCACATGGCCGCCGCTCTCGGTGCCTTCGGCGATGACGGCATCCACGCCCAGAGGGGCAAGGTGCTTGGCCAGAACGGCCGCTGCCACCACGGGGATGACCTTGATACCGGCTTCCTTCCACATGGGGATGTACTTGCCGGGGTTGCCTGCGCCGGTGGTGACGACCTTGACGCCCTCTTCCACGACGATTTTGGCAAACTCGTCGGCCTGGGGGTGCATCAGCATGATGTTGACGCCGAAAGGCTTGTCGGTGAGCGCCTTGCAGCGGTGGATGTTCTCCCGCAGCGTCTCAGCGTTCATACCGCCTGCGCCGATAAGACCCAGCGCACCGGCGTTGGAGCAGGCGGCGGCAAACTCGCCGGTGGCGATGTTGGCCATTCCGCCCTGAATGATGGGGTATTTCGTGCCTAATATCTCGTTGAGTAATTTCATGTAAATCGTCCTATTTATAGGTTTTACTTTAGAGCGCTCACCCTTTGGGAGAGCTGGCATGGCGTCAGCCATGACTGAGAGGGCTGTACGTAACCAGCATCCCGCCCCAGGTCAATCCGCCGCCGAAGCCGATGCAGGATACCTTCTGCCCGGCTTTGAGCAGACCGGCTTCGGCCATCTCGTTGAGGGCCACCGGGATGCTGGCCGCGCTGGTGTTGCCGTGGCGGTCCATGTTCTTGTAGAACTTTGCGGCGTCGGCGTGGAGCGCTTTCACACAGTGGTCGATGATGCGGCTGTTGGCCTGATGACAGACCACCCAGTCCAGATTGTCCAGCGTAAGGCCGGTCTCGTCCAGCACGGTGTGCAGGCATTTGGGCAGGGCATCCACTGCAAAACGGAACACTGCCCTGCCGTCCATGCTGATGGGTGCCGAGCCTGCGCGGCTGGGACCGCCGGCATGGATGGCGGCATCGCCCCGGGCACCCAGCGTGATGGCAAAGGGCACGGTGGTGTCGGTCAGTTCAAACACTGCCGCACCGGCACCATCACCGAACAGCACACAGGTGGAGCGGTCGGCGGGGTCCATCAGGCGGGAGAGTGCTTCCGTGCCGATAACCAGCGCGTACCGCCCGCCCAGCGTAGCCAGCAGGCCGCGCGCCACCGCCGTGCCGTACAAAAAGCCGGAACAGGCGGCGTTCACGTCCAGTGCAGGGCGGTTTTCCGGCAGTGCCAGCGCCGCCTGCACCTGACAGGCCACGCTTGGGGTGGCGTCCGGTGCGGAAAGGGTGGCGCAGACGCAGCAGGCAATGTCTGCCGGAGCAAGACCGCTGCGCTGCAGCGCCTGCTTTGCGGCAGCAATGGCCAGTGTAGCGGCATTTTCGCCCTCGGTGCAGTAGTGCCGGGTACGGATGCCGGTGCGGGTGGTGATCCACTCGTCGCTGGTATCCACGGTGCGGCTCAGCTCTTCGTTGGTGACCGTGCGGCCGGGCAAAGCCCCGCCGGTGGCGATCAGACGCAAACCCTTCATGCTTTCCTCATTTCTCCGATCTGACGGAATTTCTGGTAGCGCTGCTCGGCCAGCTGACGGCCGTTCATGCGGGCAAGGCTGCGCAGCTGACGCTGCAGTGCCTCGTCCAGATTGCCGAACAGTACCCCGTGGGCGCGCTGTGCGCCGCCCACCGGCTCCGGGATGATCTCCTCCACGATGCCGTCCTTGTACAGATCCTGCGCGGTCAGCTTCATGATCTCGCAGGCTTCGCCGCTGCGGGAGGAATCCTTCCACAGGATGCTGGCAAAGCCTTCGGGGCTCAGCACCGAGTAGACGGCGTTTTCCAGCATGAGGATGCGGTTTGCCACACCCAGCGCCAGCGCGCCGCCGGAAGAGCCTTCGCCGGTGACCACTGCGATCACCGGCACGGTCAGGCCGCTCATCTCCATCAGGTTGCGGGCGATGGCTTCGCCCTGTCCGCGCTCCTCGGCGTCCTTGCCGGGGTATGCGCCCGGCGTGTCGATGAAGGTGATGATGGGACGGTCAAATTTTTCCGCCTGCTTCATCAGGCGCAGGGCCTTGCGGTAGCCCTCCGGCCCGGGCATACCGAAGTTGCAGCGCAGGTTTTCTTCCAGCGTGCTGCCCTTGCGGTGGCCGATGACCGTGACCGGTTGGCCGTGGAACAGCGCCACACCGCCCAGAATGGCGGCATCTTCCTTGCACTGACGGTCGCCGCACTGCTCAAAGAAGTCGGTGAACAGTGCATCCACGATCTCATCGATGTGGGGGCGCTCCGGGTGGCGTGCCAGAAAGACCCTGTCCTCTGCGGTCAGCGCCCCACAGCCGGACAGCAAAGCGTCCTCCTGTGCGGAAAGCTCTGCCAGCTCGGCAGCGTGGTTGGTGATATCGGTCATGTTCTCGTCCGCCGGGTCGCCGCGCAGGGCGGCGATCTTTTCATCCAGCGGTGCGAGCTGTTGTAAGATGTCCTTGATCATAAGGCGCTTCCTCCTCAGGCGTGCAGACGCAGCAGCTGCGCCAGTGTTTCGCGCATTTCGGTACGGGGCACTACCTTGTCCACAAAGCCGTGCTTGTACTGGAACTCGCTGCGCTGGAAGCCTGCGGGCAGCTTTTCGCCGATGGTCTGCTCAATGACCCGGGGGCCCGCAAAGCCGATCAGCGCCCCGGGCTCGGCCAGCATAATATCGCCAAGGCTGGCAAAGCTTGCGGTCACGCCGCCGGTGGTGGGGTGGGTCAGCACGCTGATGTACAGCCCGCCCCGGGCGGAGAACCGCTCGATGGCGGCAGAGGTCTTGGCCATCTGCATCAGGCTGAAAATGCCCTCCTGCATCCGGGCGCCGCCACTGGCCGAGAAGATGATCAGCGGCAGGTGCTTTGCGGTGGCGTGCTCCACGGCGCGGGTGATCTTTTCGCCCACGGTGGTGCTCATGCTGCCCATAAAGAACCGGCTGTCCAGCACTGCAGCCACCACCGGGGTGCCCTCAATGCGCCCCGTGGCGGTGATGACAGCTTCCTTCAAGCCGGTCTTGCCTGTCTGTGCTTCCAGCTTTTCCGGGTAGCCGGGGAACCGGAGCACATCCTGCGGGGGCAGGTCGGCGTCCAGCTCCCGGAAGCTGCCGTGGTCCAGCACCAGACTGAGCCGGTAGTAGCCGCCGATGGGCATGTGATAGCCGCAGTTGGGGCAGACGAAAAGGCTCTTAGCCCAGGTCTGGCGGGTGGCACGGCGGCCGCACTGCTTGCATTCCACAAACTGTGGCTCATGCCACGCCACACCGGTGTCCCGCCGGGCTTTGAGCTGGAAGGCGCGCTCCCGCATCCGGCCCGGGAACAAGTCTCTAATGTCGTTCATCGTTATGCCTCAGCGTGTGCAGTCAGGTAGTTGAAGATGTCGCCGACGGTCTTCATGTTGGCCAGCTCCTCGTCGGGGATGGAGACACCGAAAGCGTCCTCCAGAGCCATGTTCAGCTCCACAGCGTCCAGGCTGTCGGCCTCGAGGTCCTCGGTCAGGCTGGCCTCCATCGTGACCTTCTCTTCCTCGCAGTTCAGGGTGTCAACGACGATCTTCTTCATATCCTCAAAAGTCATGGTGATTTTCTCCTTTTATCTTGTGTATGTGTGTTGTACTATCGTATCTTGTTCGGGTAAATCAGTTCATGTCATTTAGTTAAATGTTTTGAACGATTTGATAAGGCAATTATACTCGCAAGGCCACCATTGTCAATAGTTTTATCTAAAAAGTTTTAGTTTTTTCATTTCTTTCACAGGTCGTTGCGCAACCAATACAATATTTTCGTCGTGTATTTCGGGCTTTTTGTAGTTTTTCCCGGCCCCTGTGCTATACTCGACCCAGAAAATATGTATCTCATCATCTCACTTGCTGCGGCGGGCATCGTGGTGCTGCCGGGCTGGTAGATTCCATAACAAAAAGAGCAGAGACTTGCGGGTTTTCACCGCAGGCTCTGCTCTTTTGTGTTACACCGTTATCTCGATTTGATTTCCTTCCACCGCAAGGACACAGCTTTCATAATAGCCGTCTCCGGTGGTGCGGGGGCCGCTGAGGACTTCGAGGCCGTCGGCCTTGAGGCGGGCCGTCAGCGCATCCACCTTCTCCTGACTGCCGACGCTGAACGCGATGTGCGCGTATCCGGTGCGGGCGGCAGGCTTCGGCTCGTCGGACATCCCGGGTTTGTTCATCAGCTCCAGGCGTGCGCCGTCCGCGAAAGTGAGAAAGTAGGAGCGGAAGTCCGTCCTCGGGTTGTGGTAGCCCGCATTCGGCACGGCGTCAAAATAGCGCACAAAGAAGTCCTTTGCAGCCTCGAGGTCGTTGACGTACAGGGCGATGTGCTCGATTTTCACAGCGTCTCCTTTCTATGTTTCACCAGATAGTAACCAATGCCGCTGGCGTCCGCCAGCGCCATGCCCCCAATGAGGACGAAGGACTGGAAGACGCTCTGGCGCATTTTATCGTACTCACCACTGCCGTACTGCATCGAGATGGCCGCGCCGCTGCCCATGCAGAGGCCCAGCAGGATGCTGCCGGTGATGGGGCCGGATGTCAATGCACGCTGCATGGGGTAGATTTCTCCTTTTTTCACATCTCAACAAAATTTCATACGGTATTCTTTGGGAGTACAGTGTTTTATCTCCCGGAAGATCTTGATAAAGTAGCTGCCATCGGTGAAGCCGCACTCCGCGCCGATTTCGCCGGTCTTGAGCCGGGTGGAGCGAAGCAGCTCAGCGGCCTTTTCCACCCGGTACTGCTTGACGTACTGGATGGGCGTGATGCCCAGCATCTGCCTGAAACTGCGCAGACAGGCGCTCTCGCTGAGGGCCACGCTGCCCGCGATGAGCTGGACTGTCAACTCTTCTGCGTAGTGTTCCTCCACGAAGTGGAGCATCTGTTTCATCCGCTCGGAGGCGATCTGCTCCTGCTGGGAGACTTTCGTCCGCCCGCCCACGCACTGGGTGCTCAGCAGCCGCAGGGCCAGCGAGAGGTAGTAGCGCACCCGGTTCTCGTAGTCGAATGGCTCATCCGACACGGCTTTCCAGCTCTCGTGCAGACAGTCCAGCACCTGTTTCTGCCACGGCACCAACGCATCCAGAAGGAAAAATGGCGGGGCGTCGGGCTGGGTCATGGGGCGGATGAGCTTCTGCCAGAAGATGGTGTCCATGCCGCCCACGAGCCGCGGATGGAACACCCCGCTGCGCAGCGCTGAGGGACCTTCTGCCGCAAATTCCACCGCATGGAGCACGCCGGAGTTGATGAACACGCCCTCGCCTTCCGCCAGACAGATGCGCTTTTTGTCCACACCCACGGTCACGGTGCCCTCGTAGGCGAGGATATACTCAAAATCCTCATGCCAGTGCCACGGCACCGAATAGCAGGTAAGCCGTTCTTCGTAGCACGCAATCGGGAACAGTGCGCTGCCGTGCTGCACCAGCTCCCGTCCCTGCGGTGTGGATGGGATGCCGCAATTCAATGCCAGAGCCATCTACGGGTTCCTTTCCGGGTTTTCAACATTGCCGAGCTCTCTGCGCCGGTTTTGTCATAAAAAACGACCGTTTTTCTTCTAACGCCCTGTGACATTGTGTGATATTATGATAACAGCAACGCACAAGAGGCATTGCAAGTATAGCATGCTTGTGGGAGGAACTCAAGCCTATGGTCTCGCTTCTTTTGCCCATCATTTACATTGCTTTTATCAGTCTGGGCCTGCCGGATTCCCTGCTGGGGTCGGCGTGGCCCTCCATGTATCCGGTGCTCGGTGTGCCGGTGTCCTATGCGGGGCTGATCTCCATGATCATCTCCTTTGGCACCATCGTTTCCAGCCTGAACAGTGACCGGCTCACCCGTGCGCTGGGCACTGGAAAA
>ERZ772812.2786-NODE-2786-length-10694-cov-9.143435_pt1 | contig 10694 bp, 6 predicted proteins | sample MGYA00511343_ERZ772812 | MGnify/ENA primary metagenome ERZ772812 (study PRJEB29015, sample SAMEA2737706) | human gut metagenome | biome: human gut; feature: human-associated habitat; material: faeces | place: China | collected 2012 ...
CGAAATAGATCAGGAAAAATGCAACGGCTGCGGCGCCTGCGCCGACGCCTGTCACGAGGGCGCTATCGCCATGGTCAACGGCAAGGCGCAGCTCATGCGCGACGACTACTGCGACGGGCTGGGCGACTGCCTGCCCACCTGTCCCACCGGTGCCATCACCTTCGTGGAGCGGGAGGCCGCTGCCTATGACGAGGCCGCCGTTCTGGCCAACAAAGCACAGAAGCTGATCGGCACCGCCGCGCCCAGCGGCGGCGGATGTCCCGGCTCCCGCGCCATGCACATCCGACCCGCGGACAGCGCGCCCGCTGCCGCGGCCGAGCAGCCCAGCCGCCTGTCCCAGTGGCCGGTGCAGATCCGGTTGGCACCCGTCACCGCGCCCTATTTCTCCGGTGCGAAGCTGCTGATCGCCGCCGACTGCACCGCCTACGCCTACGCCGCTTTCCACGAGAAATTCATCCGCGGACGCATCACGCTGGTAGGCTGCCCCAAGCTGGACGGCGTGGATTACGCAGAAAAGCTCACAGCCATCCTCCGCAGCAACGACATAAAGGATCTGACCGTCGTCCGCATGGAGGTGCCCTGCTGCGGCGGGCTGGAGCACGCGGTAAAGACCGCCCTGCAAAGCTGCGGCAAGCTCATCCCCTGGCAGGTGGTCACCATCTCCACCGACGGCCGCATACTGGATTGACCCGAACAGACTAAAGCCCGGCGCTTCCGCGCCGGGCTTTATCTTACTTATTCTCCGTAATGCACATGCAGCAGTTGGTGGCACTTCTCCTCGCCATACTCCTTCAGGAGGGATGTGACGATGGGGTTCTTCTCCGCCCGCTTGAACATGGCCGAGGCATCGGCGGCATACAGCCCTTCGCCCCGCTTCTTCTTTACGTCGCTGAGTCCGTAGGGCTGTCCCGCGCCGCCCACGCAGCCACCCTGGCAGGTCATGACCTCCACCAGATGGTAGAAGCACTTCCCCGCCTCCATGTCCGCGATCAGCTCCTTGGCGTGGACCAGCCCGTTGACCACGGCGATGTGCAGCTCCTGTCCGTCCACGTTCAGCTCCACATGGCGGATGGTGCCGTCGCCCCGCAGGTCGGTGACCCGCACCGCCCGCAGCGTGTTCTTGCTCTTATCAGGCAGACAGTGGCGCACCACCGCCTCCGCCACGCCGCCGGTCACACCGTAGATCACCGCCGCGCCGCTGCCCAGTCCGAAGGGCAGATCGGGGGATTCCAGCTCCAGCTCGTTGAGCTGCACGCCCGTCTCCCTCATCATGTCCACCAGCTCCCGGGTGGTCAGCACCAGATCCACGTCCGGCCGCCCGTCGTGGATAAACTCCGGCCGCGCCGCCTCCATCTTCTTAGCGGTGCAGGGCATGATGGCGATGTTGTACGTTGTCCGGCCGTCCGCCTCGTCCTTAGCGGCGTACTTGTCGCGGATCACCGCGGCGAACATCTCCATGGGGGACTTGCAGGTGGAGATATTCTTCAGATACTTGGGGTCGTTGAACTCCAGATACCGCACCCACGCGGGACAGCAGCTGGTGAACATAGGGAACGGCCCGCCGCTTTTCAGCCGCTGCAAGAACTCCTCGGCCTCCAGTATGGTGGTCATGTCCGCGCCGAAATTGGTGTCGTACACCTCGTCCACGCCCATGAGCTTCAGTGCCGTGGTCATCTTGTCGATGACGTTCACGCCCGCCGGGATGCCGAAGGCCTCGCCCACCGCCACGCGCACCGCCGGAGCGATCTGCACCACCACCCGCTTCTTTGGGTCGTGGATGGCCGCCCACGCCGTGCCGATCTGATCGTTGACCGTGATAGCGCCGGTGGTGCACACGGCGGCGCACTGGCCGCAGCCCACGCACTTCGTCTCCTCCAGCTTCTTATCGAAGGCGGGCATCACCTGCAGCTCGCTGCCCCGGAAGGCAAAGTTCAGGATCCCCTGCCCCTGCAGCTCCTCGCACACCCGCACGCAGTCGCCGCACAGGATACATTTGTTGGGGTCGCGGAACACCGCGTAGCTGGTGTAATCCCTCTCATACCGGGGCTTATTGTTGGGGAACCGGATATGCCGCACGCCGAACCGCTGCGCCAGCTCCTGCAGACGGCAGTTGCCGCTCTTGGCGCAGGTGGTGCAGGAGCAGTCGTGTGCCGCCAGCAGCAGCTCCAGGATCATCCGCCGGTGCTTCAACAGCCGTGCGGTGTTGGTACGGATCTCCATGCCGTCCCGGGGCTCCATGGAGCAGGAGGCGTCGATCTTGCCGGTTTTCACGTCCTCCACGATACACATGCGGCACGCGCCATGAACGGAAAGCTCGGAATAGTAGCAGAATGTGGGGATGTCGATACCCGCCTTGCGGATGACCGCCAGCACATTGCGTTCCCCGTCAAAAGGCACCCTCTGTCCGTCGATGACCATAATTCCCTTAGCCATGGCTCACTCCTCCTCTATGGCGTCGATAGCGCCGAAGGGACACGCGCCCCAGCATGCGCCGCAATGGATGCACTTCTCGTTGTCGATGGTATACGGCATGCGGGGCTGGCCGGAGATGGCCTCCATGGGACAGTTCTTGGCGCACTTGCCGCAGCCCTTACACAGATCCGCCTTGATCTCCAACCGCCGTCTGCGTCCGTTGCATATAGGACAGTGGTGATCCACCACATGGTGCAGATAGTCCTGCCTGAAATGCCGCAGCGTGGACATGACCGGCTTGCAGGCCGTCTGTCCCAGACCGCACAGCGCCGTGTCGGTGATGGTATCGCTGAGCGCCTCCAGCAGCTCCAGATCGTCGGGGCTTCCCTCGTTGGCGATGATCCGCTCCAGCGTCTCCAGCATGCGCTTCGTGCCCTCCCGGCAGGGCGTACACTTGCCGCAGCTCTCGTTCTGGGTAAAGTGCATAAAGAACCGCGCCACCTCCACCATGCAGGTGTCCTCGTCCATGACCACCAGTCCGCCGGAGCCGATGATGGCGCCCAGCTTCTTCAGCGAGTCGAAGTCCATGGGATAGTCCAGATGCTCCTCGGTCAGGCATCCGCCGGAGGGCCCGCCGATCTGCACAGCCTTGAATTTTTTCCCATTGGGGATACCTCCGCCGATATCGAAGATGATCTCCCGCAGCGTGGTACCCATGGGCACCTCCACCAACCCCGTGTTCACCACGTTGCCCGTCAGAGCGAAGGTCTTGGTGCCGGCGCTGGACTCGGTTCCGATGCCCTTATACCACTGTGCGCCGTGGTTGATGATCCCCGGCACATTGGCGAATGTCTCCACGTTGTTCAGCACCGTGGGCTTGCCCCACAGTCCCTGATCCACCGTCCGGGGCGGCTTCACGCGGGGCATGCCCCGCTTGCCCTCGATGGATGCGGTCAGCGCGCTGCCCTCGCCGCATACGAAGGCGCCCGCGCCCCGGTTGATGTGGATGTGGAAGCTGAAGCCGCTGCCCATGATGTCATCGCCCAGCAGCCCTATCTCCGTGGCCTTTTCAATGGCGATCTGGAGCCGCTTCACCGCCAGCGGATACTCGGCGCGGACGTAGATGTAGCCCTCCGTCGCGCCGGTGGCCACACCGGCGATCATCATACCCTCCAGCACGGAATGTGGGTTGCCCTCCATCACGCCCTGATCCATGAACGCGCCGGGGTCGCCCTCGTCGCCGTTGCACACGATGTACTTCACCGGCTCCTCCGTGTGGCGCCGCACGCTCTCCCACTTGCGCCCCGCCGGGAAGCCGCCGCCTCCGCGCCCGCGCAGTCCGGAATTGGCGATCTCCCTGCATATCTCCTCACCGGTCATGGTGAACAGCGCCTTTTCAAAGGCGGTATAGCCGCCCAGCGCCAGATACTCCGTCATATCCTCCGCGTCGGACTTGCCGCTGTTCTTCAGCACCACCCGGTGCTGGTTTTTGTAAAAGGGAATGTCATCCCGGCGCTGATAGGACACTCCGTTCTGGGTATACAGCAGCCGCTCAATGACCTCGCCGCCCAGGATCGTCTTTTCGATGATCTCGTCGCAGTCCTCCACCTTCACATGGGCATAGAGAATGTCCAGCGGCTCGATGCACACCAGCGGACCGATCTCGCAGAAGCCGTGGCAGCCGGACTTCTTCAGGTGGATGCCCTCCTTACCGGCCTCGTCCTTCAGACATACCGCCACCGGAATGCCGCGGGACTGGCAGGTGATCCGCAGGTAATCGTATACCTTCATGGCGCCGCTGGCGATACAGCCCGTACCGGCGCACACCAGCACATTCAGCCTGCCCCGGCTCTGCTCCATCAGCTCTGCCGCCTGTGTATGCAGCGCATGGAACCCGCTTCGCGTCAGCTTGCTCATACCGCCGCCTCCCTTCCTCTGATGGCCTCCAGCTCGCCAATGGCCGCCTCCGGCGTCATCTTGGCGAACACCTCGCCGTCAATGGTCATCGTGGGTGCCAGACCGCAGGCGCCCAGACAGGCCACCGTCTCCAATGTAAACATGGCGTCGGCGCTGGTCTTGCGCTTACCCTCCAGCCCCAGATACTCATACAGCGCATCATAGATGGGGCCGGACTTCCGCACATGACAGGCCGTGCCGTCACATACCTTGATAATATGCTTGCCCTTAGGCTCCAGCGAAAAATTCTCATAGAACGTAGCCACGCTGTACACCTTGGACACGCCAATATGGAGCATATCCGCCACCAACTCCATATTTTCCTGACTCAGATAGTTTTCCGCCGCCTGGATCTCCTGTAGAATAGCGATCAGTCGTGAGCTATCGCAGTTGTACGCCCGCACGATAGCCGCCGTTTTCTCCTGTCCTGCTCTCATGCCGATTCCTCCTAATGTAAGTGTGTCCTCTCGGTCTGTTTTTCGTTAATTTTCTAACACTCAACATGTACTGTACCATAGAAAAGTCCTCCACGCAACGCCAAAAGAGGAAAATTTATCACCCCGCGATTTTTTCTCCATCCTGCACAAAATCACCGCCCTGTTTTTGCTTTATACAGCAAAAGGCAGGGCGGCATGATATTTTTTACGGAGCGTGCAAAAGCGGAGCGGCCTTCCGGCCGCCCCGTTTTCGCTTACATGATTCCCGATTTTTCCTTGCTGGCAGCGATGGCCGCGTTCAGCCTCCGCGCCGGGTAATACAGCACCAGTCCCAGCACCGTGAACAGCACGCACATGCCCAGCAGCACCAGCGCGCAGTCGCGGTAGGTGTGGCCGTACATGCCGCCCACCGTCTCCCGGATCATGTCCATGCCGTAGTGGAACGGCATGAAGGGATACAGCGTCTGGAATATCTGCGGCAGCACGTGGATGGGATACGAGCCGCCGGAGCCGGCCACCTGAATGACCATGATGATCACCGACAGCGCCATGCCCACATTGTCCAGCGCATACACCAGCGCATAGTTCATGCAGGCGAAGTTCAGCGAGCACAGGCAGCAGGCCAGCACGAACAGCGCCGGCTCCGCCGGCTCCATCCCCACGAAGTACAGGCACCCGAAGGCCGTCACCAGCGCCTGCGCCATAGCCATCAGGAAGAAGGTGATGAACCGTCCGAAATACCGCTGCACCGCCCGGCACCCGGCAAACTCCGGCTGGGTCACGGGCACCTTCAGCATCACCGCCGTCAGCAGGCTGCCCACAAACAGCGCCAGCATCACATAGTACGGCGACATGGCCGCGCCGTAGTCCTTGATCTCGTAGATGATCTCGGTGTTCATCTGCACCGGCGAGGTGAGATAGTCCGCCATGCTGTCGGCGTCGCTGCTCTCCATCAGCTCCGTGAACCGGCGGAACGCATCGCTGCCCGTTATCCGCCGCACATCGTCCTCGATGTCCGTCAGGTACTTCTCCACCGTGCCCGCCAGCGTGATACCCGCGTCCAGCGTGGGCTGCACCGTGGTCATGGCACTGGCATAGCCGTCCAGCGTGCCGGACACACCGCCCAGGCTGCCGGCTACGGCATCCAGCAGCTGCTGGATCGCCCGCAGCGACGCCTGCGCCTGTGCGCCGGCGGCCTGCAAATAATCGTTCACCTGCTGGTTGGTGTTGATGGCCGCAGCACGCAGCTGCTGCCGCACCTGCGCCAGCGTATCCAGCACCGGCTCCAGCGCGCCGCCGGTGCTCACTGTACCGATGGCCTCCTTCAGATCCACCAGTCCGTCGATGACCGCCTGCAGCTGCTGCGCCGTATTCGCGTCGCCGGAGGCCTCCGCCTCGTCCCGCGCCGCCGTCAGCCGCACGATCACCTCGTCCACCCGGGCGATCATGTTGGCCTGTATCGTCTCCTCGATACCGGCCACGCCCGTCTCCCGCAGCATGGCGTCCAGATCGGCCAGCAGCTTGTCGGCGCTGTCCAGCACCGTCAGCAGATCGCTGTTCGTCTCGTTGGCCGATGTCATGCCGGTGCCGATGACCTGCACCGTTCCGCCCACGGCGCCGCCGGCGTCGTCAATGGCGCTCTGCGCATCCCGGATGGTCACGGACGCGGCGGCCAGCAGGCTGTCCGCGCCGTCCATCACGTCCTTCAGGGATACCAGCACCTTCTGTATCTGCGCCGTCTCCTGCCGGGCGGAGGTCAGCTTGTCCATGATGCCGTCCGCCAGATCCTGGCTGTCCAGCCCCATGGCCTTGCACACCGTGCCCACGGTGGTCAGCGCCTCCGCCGCCTTGCCCACGACGGTGGTATTGATCTGCTCCTGCACGGCGGTCTTGGCCTTGCTGGTGATCTTGGGCGCGATGGCGTTCTTTTTCTCGTTCTCGTAATACTGTATCTGCGGATGGCGCAGGTCGCCGGTCAGGATACTGACAAAATCACCGGTGAACTCCTCCGGCACCACCAGCGCCGCATAGTACTCCCCGGACTCCACGCCGCTGAGCGCCGTGTCCGCGTCGTCCACGAACACCCAGCCCATCTGGTCGTTGCTCTCCAGCCCCTGCAATACCAGCTCTCCGATATTCAGCTCCAGCCCCATGACCTGGTACCCCTGATCCGCGCTGGCCACCGCCACCTTGATGCGGCTGGTGGACGCCACGCCGTAGGGATCCCAGTTGGAAAGGATGTTGAACCACGCATACAGGCACGGCACCAGGCACAGACCCAGCAGCACCACCACCGCCACCACGCTGGCGGTGAGACGCCGCCAGTCGGCGCGGAAGATATTCCAGATATTTCTCATCTGTCATCCTCCTTCCGGCTCTCCTCCGCGCTGCGCCGCAGGTCGGCGGACAGCCCCTGCAAGGCCTGCGTCAGCTTTTCCAGATCGCCCGCCAGCTTTTCCGGATCATCCAGCATTTTCTGCCACACGGCGGCGCCGCTGCCGGACACGGGCGCGACCTGCTTCTCCGGCTCCGGCGCACTCACGCGCTCTGGCTCCTGCATCCGCTTGGGCACATACGCCGTCTCTGCCGGCTGGCTGTGCATCTCCTGCAAAATATCGTCCACGGTATACACCACCGGCTCCTCCGGCACGCTTTCCGTCTCCGCCGCCGCCGTCTCCGGCTCCTCCCGCTCCCACGCAGGCGCTTCCTCCCGCTGGCCGCGGTGCCGCAGCGCCGGCAGCCGGGGCATACGGGGCAGCTCCGGCAGCTCCAGCAGTGCGCCCATGCTCTCCTGCTCCATCTGCGTGATGTCCTCCAGCTTTTTCTGCAGCTCATAGTCCGCGTACTCCACGGCGATGAGATACGCCGCCACCGCGAACATGGACAGTATCCACAGCATCAGCGTGAATACCTTGTTGCCCTCCGCCAGAAACATCAGCAGCATCAGTCCCAGCGTTACCGCCAGCAGCATCCGCATACCGATCCGGATGCGCCGCCGGTTGTTCTCGTGCAGGGTGCTGACCTCGTCCCGCAGGCGGTCATACAATTCCTGATATTCCCGTTCCTTCGACATACGTTCAGCACCTCCCTTACAGCAATTCCGTCTCTTCCAGCTTCTCCTCCATGAAGCGGTTCAGCCCCATGAACGGCTTGCGCACCAGCAGGCCGATCAGCAGCGCCGCCACTGCAAACAGCATCAAAAAGCCGATCTGCTGCCAGTAGTAATTGCCGTACATGCCGCAGATGCACTCCCGCATGGCGTCGATGGCGTAGGGGAAGGGGAAGAAGCGGTAGAACTTCTGGTAGATCTCCGGCAGCAGCTCGATGGGGAACGTGCCGGAGGAGCCTGCGATCTGCATGACCATGATGACCACCACGATGGCCTTGCCCACATCGCCGAAGGACAGCGCCAGCGAGTAGATCAGCAGGCTGAAGGTAAAGGCCGTCAGCGCCCCGGTAAGATACATCATCCCCGGATGCAGGCACTGTACCTTTAATATGTACAGGTCGCCGGTGACGATGACCGCCGCCTGTATCTGGCTCACTAGGAAGAAGAACAGATACCGCCCGAAATACAGCTCCGCCGGCCTGGGATCGATCAATCCGTCCGTCCTGGCGTGTACCTTGATAAGGGACGACAATATCACGCCGCCCACCCAGATAGCCAGCACCGTGTAGAACGGCGTCATGGCCGAGCCGTAGTTCTCAATGGGATAGACCTTGTTGACGCTGGTCTGCACCATCTCCGGGAAATACTGCCCGTACACCGCCGGGTCGCCGCCCAGCACGGTCACCAGCGTGTCCATGTACTCGTCGGCGCTGAGATCCTGCATGCCGTCAATGGTGTCCGACAGGGACGCCGCCATCCTGTCCGTGGCCGGGCGCAGCAGCTCCATGGTGGTGCCCAGCGCCTGCGACGTGTCAGCCATAGCCGCTTTCATAGCCTTGGCATCGCTGCTGAGGGAGGCCACGCCCTCCATGGCGTCGGCCACCTGTCCCGTCACCGATTGCAGCTGCTGGCGCAGCGCCTTGGCCGACACAGGGATCTTGTCCACCATGGTGCGGATGGACTTCACCAGCGCGTCGCAGTCCGCCAGCAGGTCGCTGGCGGTGGGCTTGTCAGCCAGCGCCTGCAGCTTCGCCGCCAGACGCGTACACTCGGCGGAAATGGCTCGCGCCTGCTCTGCCGCGGCCGGCGCCTCCATCTCGATATCCTCCGCCCACCGATCCAACGTGTCGGCCGCCTTTTCCAGCTGCGCCGCCGCATCTCGCAGTTGCTGCTGTGCCGACGGCAACTCCGGCGCGTTCCCAATGGCGCTGCTCAGCCGGTCCAGCGCCCGTTCCACCCGGGCCAGAGCCGTATTCAGCTGCATCTGTATCTCCGCCGCCGTCTGCTGCAGCTGTGCGCCGTCCGGCAGGTTCTTGTTGATATTGGCCACGGCCGCCTCCAGCGCCGCCGCGCTGCTCTCCGACACGCCGCTGCCGCCCGCCGCCTCAAAGGCATCCATCATCCGCCCACAGGCGTGCAGCAGGTCCTGGGCCTGGTACAGCACACCCTTCACAGCGGCCTCCGGATCGTCGGCGGTCAGGTCCGCCGCCAGCAGATTGCTCTGCTCCATGATGCCGTCGATGACCACCTCCAGATAGTTTTCACTGATGGAGCGCTTCAGCGTCTCCACCGCCGTGTCGGTGATCTTGGTGGCCACGGCGTTCTTCTTGGCGTTTTCGTAGTAGGTGATGGCCGGCTTTCCCGTCCAGTCCGTCAGCATCCGGTACATATTCCGGCTGAACTGCTTGTCGATGACCACCGCCGCGTAGTAGTCGCCGGACTCCACGCCGCCCTTGGCCTCCTCCTCGGTGTCCACGATGACCCAGTTGATGGACGTGGCCTCCCGCAGGTCGGCCACCACGTCGTCGCCCTTGTTCTCGTAGGTGCCGTCCTCATTGGTATAGCCCTCGTCCAGCGACGCCACCGCGATGGATATCCCCCCGGTGTTGCCGTAGGGGTCCCAGTTGGAGTAGATATTCAGCCAGGCGTACAGGCTGGGCAGCAGGGCGATGGCGACCACCACCACGCAGGCGAAAAAGCACTTGCTCAGCGTCCGTATATCGGTTTTGAATACCGTCCAGATATTACGCATACTGCCTCCTTACGCGCGGCACGCCGCGCTGTATATAAAGCTGTCGTTAACAATAGTATATCAGTATGTATTATACAGAAAGCCGCCATGATTTGTCCACACAAAACCCGTTTTTTGCCCAAAAATACAGAAAAGAGACGGCTCCCGCCGTCTCTTTCGTCCTACTCTTTTTCTGTATCCTCCGCCACGATGCGGTAGTAGGTATTCCCCGTCAGCTTGTACACGATGGCATACAACACCGCGAACACCGCAAAGCTCACCGCCGTTGTGCCGATCAGCAGCCCCCTGTTGTCCAGGTTGAACAGGATCAGCAGCTTGTGGATGAACGGGAACGCGAAGCACAGATGCACGCCCGCCAGCACCAGCGGCAGATAGAACACCGTCAGCAGCTGGCTGTTGATGCTGCGGCGAATGTCCTGCTTGGTCATGCCCACCTTCTGCATGATGTCAAAGCGGGACTGATCCTCATAGCCCTCCGACAGCTGCTTGTAGTACAGGATAGCCACCGCCGCGAAGATAAACACGATACTCAGCATGATGCCCAGGAAGAACAATCCGCCGTAGGTGCCGTAGAAGTCTGCCCGGTTGGCGGCCTTGGACTCCACGCTGACGCCCACGCCCCAGTCACTGCTGACGCCCGCCAGATAGCCGTTCAACGCGTCCTCCAGATTGGGCGTTGTTCCGTCGATGTTACCCTGCTGGTTTTCCGGCAGATCGGTGTCGAAGGCGTAGTGCCACGTGGCCGTGA
>ERZ772812.2788-NODE-2788-length-10689-cov-5.934173_pt1 | contig 10689 bp, 10 predicted proteins | sample MGYA00511343_ERZ772812 | MGnify/ENA primary metagenome ERZ772812 (study PRJEB29015, sample SAMEA2737706) | human gut metagenome | biome: human gut; feature: human-associated habitat; material: faeces | place: China | collected 2012 ...
CGAAGGCAAATACGGTGTTCGTGTTGAGGACCTTGTTCTCGTAACAGAAGACGGACATGAACTTCTGAATGCTGTAGATAAGAAATACCGCATTGTTGGTTAATTTTAAATCTTACATATTATTTTTTAAAGGCAGGACTTCATTTCCTGCCTTTTTATGTGCCAAAGTTTTCTGTATCTACAGAACCTGCCACCGGCAGCTTCTTCCGAACGCATGGCGATTAAAATAAGCCGGAAGACATTACATCTTCCGGCTTATTCCTAATTACCATTCAAGTTCACATTTTCTATTCTATATTTTCTGACTCGGCTTTCTCTTGCTCAGCTTTTTCTTACTCAGCCTTTTCTCTACGCTCATCCAGTTCTTTTCTGACTGTCGGATAGATCTTATCAATTCCCATGAATAAGTACCAGATGATAAGTACAATTACTGTAATTACCAGTGGCAGATACAGGAACAGTCCTTTGATTGCGAAGATTGCACTTGCTGACTGAACGGCTGCTGTTCCGTCATAATGTCCGGCTGCCAGGATCCATCCAAGTGCTGCTGTTCCAAGTCCGGTTCCGATCTTCTGTCCGAAGCTTGTCACACTATAAGTAATTCCTTCTTCACGGATTCCGTCTTTCCATTCACTGTAATCTACGACATCTCCGACAATTGCGAACAGGCATGAATACAATGCCGCATGTCCGATTCCCTGTAACACCAGACCAGTGTAAATCATTGGAAGATTAACAGGTCCTGCGATTTCAAGCACCAGTCCTGCTGCGTAGAATAAGAATCCTACAAACAGTGCTTTGATCTTTCCGAATCTTTTTGTAAATACCGGGATCAACATAATCGTAAGGATGGTCGGGATATAGTTGAACATGGTCATTGTACTGTTCAGCATCTCATCCCCTAATACGTATTTTGCATAGTAGATTCTGGATCCTCCGGTTAATCCAAGCGATGTATAGATCACTGCAAATGCAAGTGTGATCAGGATAAAGTATTTATTTCTGCAAAGGGTCTTAATTGTTTTCAGCGGATGTGTCTTCTTCTTCGCTGTTGTTTCTTTTTTGATTGGTTTGTATCTTTCTTTTGTTCCGGCAAATGTTGTGATGAACATTCCAAGTGCTACGATTGCATACACGATACTCATGCATGTCCAGCCACGCTGTCCGTTTCCAAGGAAATGTACCAGTGGAATCGTGATCACGTTAATCACAAGCTGTGCGATCATGGTAAATTCAAAACGGATCGTGTTCATGACATTTCTGTCGTGCTGCTCTGTGGTTACCAGTGAAAGCATTGTATTATAAGAAAGGTTAGATGCTGTAAAGCATACCGCTGCAAGGAATATGTATACAAGTAACAGGTAAATTGCTTTTCCATTTGCACCAAGGTCCGGTACTGTAAAGATCATGATCAGGCTGATGACCAGCGGTGGCGCACTCCAGAGTACCCACGGACGGGCTTTTCCCCATCTGGTGTTCGTCTTATCTATAATGATTCCCATAAAAAGATCCGATACGCCATCGAATAATCTGGCGATCAGCATCAGTGTTCCTACTACTCCTGCAGCAATACCTGCCACATCAGTACAATATATCGTCAGGAAAGAGGCTACCGTTGTCCATACCAGATTTGCTCCGATATCACCTACTCCATAACAGATTTTCTCTCCCAGAGATACTTTCATTCCATCCGCATTCTCTGTGATGGCTTCCTGTGTATTCTGTCCGGCTTTTTCTTTACTCACTCCGACGGATATTTTATCAACCGCTTCCATCTTAATTCCTCCTCTTTTTTGTTCTGAACCCACTATATCAGAATCCAAATTTTAAAAAGGAGCAATTTTTTCGGAAAGGAGTAATTTTATAAACTGTTATGCATTAATCCGCCTGTATTCATTTGGAAGCATCCCTTCTTCCTGTTTAAATACTTTACTCATATACTTTGGATTGGAAAATCCAGTCATTGCAGCTATCTGATTTAATTTCAGATCTGTATCCAGAAGTAATTCTTTCACATGCATGATTTTAAATTTTCGTACCGTCTCCGTAAAGGAAGTCCCCGTTTCTTTCTTTAATTGTGTTCCCAGATATTGCTCTGTAACATGAAGTCTTCTGGCTGTTTCTTCCAAAGTAATCCCGTCACTATAACATTCTTTCATAATTGTCAGTGCTTTTTGTACCAGATATTCAGAAGATGTCTGGTTGATCTGACTTATCTCGATGCTGGAGAATAATTCCATCATGACTGCTTCTATCTCCTCCCAAGAAACTGCACCTAAGATTGTCTTTAACACTCTCTGAACCATCAATTCCTCATCCCGCAATGTGCCACACTCCTTGGCTGTATTGATTATCGCATATGCGAAACGGATACACACTTCTCTGAGTTCCTGTGGACTGTGTACTTCTATGCGTCCATATTTCATGAATTTCTGAAAACAACCGGTAAATTCTTCTGCATTCATATGTATTACTGCTCTTCTGGCCCTGTTTTCCAGCTCTGCCGGATAAATGAACTGATACGTTCTCATCTGTAGAATTTTCTCGCATTCAATCAATACCCTGTCTCCGAGTATCAGATGCCAGCCACATGCCTTTTCTAATTCCAGCTCTGTCTCAGTCAGTCTGTTAAGTCCCTTACATTCCTTCCATGTAAATACGCCACGGTCATGCAGTCTTACGGAACATGCCGGTACTACCGAATGTTTTACGTATTTCAATAATTTACTGACATCTTCCTCACCATAAAAGCAGACCAATGCGGCCTGTTGTTTTTCACGAGGCAGCCAGCACAGTTTCCGTTCCGGATTGTGTTCTTTCAATTCCTCCAGAAATAATCCGACTTCTTTCTTCTCACTTTCATAATATTTTCCAAGGAAAATGTACATACAATACAGGCTGTGTCCCTGAATGATTCCATAATTATCTGCCAGCACAGCGTCCAGCCTTTCATTCTTCTCATATTCACCATCCAGGATATCCTTCAGAATCTTTTCCAATGAAAGAGAATTCTTTCCCCTCTGTTCTACAAATAACTCTTCTTTAATTTTTTCCAGCGTTTTCTTTAGTTCTGTCAGATTCACCGGTTTTAGCAGATAATTTTCAATTCCCAGTTCGATTGCTTTTTTCGCATAGCTGAAATCCGAGTAAGCTGTAAGAATAATCACTTTTGTATAGATTCCTCTTGCCCGTGCTTCTTTCAGCATCTGCAGTCCATCCATATCCGGCATCTGGATATCCAGCATGATCAGATCCGGCATTTCCTCTTCCAGAAGTATCAGTCCTTCTGCTCCATTCTCCGCACTGCCTACGACCTGATATTCCGGACTTATCTTATTTAAAATATGTACAAGTCCTTCTCTGATCGGTTTTTCATCTTCAATAACTGCTATCTTCATCTTTTTGTTCCTCCTGCAATGGCACAAACAAATGTACTTTCACTCCACTTGGAGATACATTTTCAAAATAAATCACTGCATCTTCTCCGTAATAAAGTTTCAGACGTTTTCTTACATTCGAGATTCCAAAATGATTCTTGATCTCTTTTCCCATATTCAGGTCTTTCAACTGATCTTCTTCTATATGCCGGCCGTTGTTTGCGATAATAATATGCATCTGTTCTTCCGCTTTGGATACCTCGATCGTCAGACGATGTGCTCCTTCATAACCACGGAAACTATATTTGATCGCATTTTCCACAAATGGCTGCAGCAGCATCTTGTGAATCTTGCATTTCCCGTACGAATCTTGAATTTTAAATTCCAGTTCAATCTCTTCCCCCAGTTTTTCCTGCTGGAGAAGGATGTATTTTTCCAGCCATCCTTTTTCCGCATCAATTGTGGTAAATTCACCGGCATCATTGATCGCATAGCGCAGGATGTCCGCAAGTGCCACCAACATCTCGCTGATCTCATATTGTTCATTCTCAATTGCTTTCCAGTTGATCGTATCCAGAATATTATAAAGGAAATGTGGATCGATCTGAGCCTCTAATGCAGAGATTTCTGCATTCTTCTGCTCCATTGCCGATTCTTTTACCTGTCCGATCAAATTGTGGATACGTTCCGACATTTCATTAAATCCTTCAGATATTTCCTGAATCTCTGTACTGTCTTTTTCTTTGACTTCAAGCTTTTCCCGGAAATTATCTTTTTCGAGATTTTTCATTGCATCCACAATGTCATTTACCGATATCATGACCGGTTTGGTAACACGATAGATCAGAAGGACAAAGATCAGCAGAACAGCAAGCGCTACCATGATCCAGAATATCACCTGTTCTTCAATTGCTTTCTGATATTCACGAATCGACTGACATAAGAGGATTGACCAGCCGCTTCTGGCATTTTTGATTGCCTTCTGATTAACCTTTGCACTATCCAAAGCCTTCTCTTGCCGGCCAAGCATCTTTGTATCTTCTGCCCCTACGATCACTCCGTCTTTCACAAGATATACTCTGGACCCTTTTCCTGCGCTTAATACCGATTCCAGTTCATCCAAATTGACAGACAGGATTACATATCCTAGATCCTCACTGATATCCCAGTAATTAACGACCTTTCTCCCGATATGAAACATACGCTCAGGATTGTCCGTATCTTTATCAACATCATAGGACAGCAGCTTTGTCTCATCCGGAATTTTTACCTTTTCCATCCATGTACTATTCACCGAAGATGACGACAGTCGGTCGTAAAATATCCGCCTCTTGTCTGAAAGCACAAGCTGGATTCCGTCAACTCCTTCATTTCTATTACAGATATGGGAAAAATCTCTTCTCATATTATATGCATCCGCTTCCGGAATTTCTTCCGAATCATTTGCATTTACTACAAGGCTCAGAAATTCTTCATCTGTTGTAATAGCATAAAGTAACGTTTCGTATTTATCCAGCGTCATATTCAGGCTCTGATTTGCTTTCTGCAAGTCAGCCTCTGCCTGATTGTTCATATTCTCTAATGTACTTGTCTTTAATCTCTCCTGCGATATCAGTGCAAAAATAGCAAGCGGAATACATGCCGTAATGATAAATGCCGGTATTAATATCTGCCGGAGATTCTTCTTTCGCTTTTTCATTTTTTTTCCGCTCCAATACTCTCTATCTTCTCCGCACCTTTATCCAGTATCGTCTGTGAATCTTCTTCATTCACCAGGATCTCTCTTAATGTATCAGAAAGAGTCAATGAGATCTGCGGCCAGTTACTGCTGATCTCTCTTATCCTTGCATTCTGATACAGATCTATAAATGCCCCTTTTTCTTCATCGTTTTTGAACTGTTGCTGCATAATCTCCTGCCTTGGTGCAAGAAATCCGAATTCATCTATGTAGCTTTTCATTCGATTCTCATCAGCAAGAAATCTCAGAAACTGAACCGCATATTCCTTATTTTCATTATTTGCCACCGCCAGAATCTCTCCTCCGGCCACCGTAACCTGTGGATTCCCGCATGGAATCGCCGCAACACCAAATTCAAGATCCGGATTGCCTTCACGGATACTGTCGATTGCCATAGAGGAATTGAACATCATTGCGATCTTTCCCTTTATAAACTGATTCGTCAGATCTCCCATCGTTAGGGAAATACTCTGCAGACTTAAGCTTCCTTCCTGTTCCATATTTCTCAAAAACAGAAAAGCCTGCTGCCCGCTTGCTGTATTAATACGATGGATATCGCCACCCATAGACCACAGGATCGGCAGGAACTCATACATACTTTCTTCCGTCTGCAATGCTGTGATTGCGAATCCTTTTATCGTTTTATCACTGACCTTCGCCGCAATTTCTTCAAATTCTTCCCAATTGTCCGGGACTTTACATCCGGCTTTCTCCAGAATCTTCTTATTATAAAACATCGCCGTACAGTTCACTCCAAACGGCTGTCCATAGATTCTTCCATCCGCAGAACATGGTGCCAGCGCTTTTTCTGAATACTCCTGTAATTCCGGGATCTCATCTGTCAGATCTGCAAATGGTTTCATCTGATGGAGAAATTGAAAATCCGAAGAATCCACCAACGCAATATCCGGCATTTTTTCTTCCGACATGGACAATGCCAGCTGTTTCTTGAAATCTTCATCCGGTATGTAGGATACCTTAACTTCTATTTTATCTTGTGACTGGTTAAACTGATCTACCAGTTCTTCCAGATGCTGCTGGTTTCCCGGGATGTCCCAGTAATGCCACAGTTCGATTTGTTTTTTCTTTGTTATTTTTGTTTTCTCTTGTTTCTGGCAGCCTCCGCACATGAACATGGAAGCGATCATTACTGCACACAGGCAGACAGAAATGTATTTTCCTGTTCTCTTCATCTTCTTTCTCCAGTTTTTAAGTTCTTTTCCAGTCCTTACCACTTTTGGCACTTAGTACTTCCAGCGCTTACTACTGTACCTTTATCTGTCCCAGTATCTCCCCGATCGGTGCCGCAATCGTCAACTCCGCACCAACTTCCCTGGCTGTTGCACCCTTATTGATCACCACCAGATGTTTTCCTCTGAAATAATCAATAAATCCTGCTGCCGGATAAACGATCAGGGACGTACCACCTATGATCAGCGTATCTGCTTCACTTATTGCCTTCACACTCTTATTGATCACAGCAGAATCAAGACCTTCCTCATAAAGTACAACATCCGGTTTGAGCATTCCTCCGCAGCTGCATCTCGGGATTCCGTCTGCATGTTTTACATAAGCTGCATCGTAGAATTTATGGCATTTCATGCAGTAATTGCGATGAATACTTCCGTGCAGTTCCAGTACATTTTTGCTTCCTGCCGCCTGATGAAGTCCGTCAATATTCTGCGTGATAACAGCAGTTAATTTGCCGGCCGCTTCTAGTTCTGCAAGCTTGCGATGTGCAGCATCCGGTTTCGCATCCAGGAACATCATCTTCTCCTTATAGAATTCATAAAATCCTTCCGGGTTCTGCACGAAGAAACTGTGGCTTACGATCTGTTCCGGTGAATACTTATACTTCTGCCGGTATAATCCATCCGCACTTCGAAAATCCGGAATGTCACTCTCTGTAGAGACACCTGCACCTCCGAAAAATACAATTCTTTCACTGTCATCAATAATTGTCTGTAATTGTTCTGCTTCTTTTTCGTACATTGCTATTCCTCCTGAATTCTATGCATTTTATTTTGTATTTCTGACATATGCAGAAAAAACTGCCCACAACCTGTAAAGGCTGCATGACAGTCACTTTCTATCTTCTTATTTGTTATTCTCTTTCTCGATCCATGCAGCTACTTCATGCAGATTTGGAAGATAACTCCATCATTCCTTATTCTCACTATACCCGGTAAAGAATTCAGATAATGCATCCAGTGTCTTCACAAGTACCGGAAGTTCGGTATCATCCAGTTTGTCCAGGATAGCCTGTGTCATCTGTCTGTGGTAATCTTCGTGATGATGGTAAGCCTTTACACCTTTTTCTGTCAGCTTGACAAGAACGACTCTTCTGTCTTCTTCACTGCGGTGACGCTCCACATATCTTTTATTCACCAGACTGTTCATGGCAGTCGTAAGGGATCCTACCGTAATATTCAGCTTTCTGGCGATGGAAGACATATTATTTCCTTCTCCGAGTCCGATTGCTTCTATTACATGCATATCATTATTTGTAAGATCCTTGAACTCGTCCGTAATAATCGCCTTTTCTTCCAGCTCCCATATTTCATTGATCAGACTGACCAGTGTCTGATTGATCATCTTATATGCGTCATCCATTCCCATCTTCTGTAATTTCCTTCACTTTAACTCTTCATTCTTTACTCTTGTCTTTTATTATACCCTTTCTGGCATCAGAGAATCAATAACTTCTTTCACAGTTTCCAGATGATCTGCTCTGTATGCATATGCCCCGCAGAAAAGTAATGCATCATCGACATTTCCCTTTGCGGCATTGATCAGTGCCTGCGTAATACAATATGGTGTCGTTCCCGGATTACAGTGTTTCAGACAGCGGTAACAATGTGCGGGAGCGATCCTGCCCTGTTCTTTTACTTTTTTCATAAAGGGATTCAGAATCGCACGTCCCGGCATTCCCCTCTTTGCACGGGTTCTCGATCCTGACAGCAGGACTACCCTGTATCCGTTTCTTTTCAGTCTCTTAAGATCCTGTGTCAGCATCTCAAAACTGTTATTGTACGGATTCACACTCTTAGCCTGGATTTCATAAGATTCTCTTACTTCCAATCCCCTGCACTTCATCTCTAACGCAAAAAAGCCGATACTGCTGTAAGTATTGATCTTCTTCAGGATATCTGCAACCGGAAATATATTTGCCTCTTCCTCTTCCAGTTCATACCCGTTCTCCAGACGCTTTTTCTGCGCTTCCATAAACTCTTCTTCAATATTCTGTCCGCGCTCCACAAGACGCACCGGTTCATCCAGAAAAAGAATGGTATCTTCTTTCGAAAAATAATCCAGGAACGATACTCCCTTCTCTTCTCCCTGCGGAAATTCCACCGCCGGATAGATGGTAATTTCTGTCATATTCTCAATGGACCGCTGACTCTCCACGTCAAAAGTCCGGATAGAATCCACCTCATCTCCCCAAAATTCAATCCTTACCGGAAACTCCTCCGTCAGTGGATAGATATCCAGTATTCCTCCCCGCACTGCAAACTGCCCCGGGCCTTCTACCTGTACTTCCCTGTCATACCCTACATCAGAAAGTCTCTCTGCCATCTCGTCCAGTTTAAGGACACTGTCGTTTTGTATCTTCAGTACTTTTTCTTCAATACTCTCTTTTGGTGCGAGGTGATCCATGAACCCGTCCAGACTTGTCACAATCGTCACAGGTGTTCCGGAAAGCACTGCCTGGATTCCTTCCATTCTCTGCTTCACCAGCTCTTTACTACGGATATCTGCTTTATAGAACAGAAAATCCTTTGCCGGATACAGATAAGTATTGTTGTCCAGGAATCGGTATTCTTCATATATCTGTTTTGCTTTTGTCTCACTGGAACAGGCGATGACCTTGTATTTACAGCCATCGCCAATTGCATACATCATATGAGATTTCTGGGAATTCACACATCCGCATACACGGATCATTCCTGCATCTTTTTTCTTATTTTTACAGAGTTCTTCAAACTCTGCAAGTTCTTTTAACGGTCCGATTAAGCCCTGCATCTTTTTATGCCTCCTTAGGCTTTACTTTCCTGTTATACTGGTTCATGGCAGCCTCGATCTCTCCATTTAAGATCATTCCCACCGCATGGTCTGCGCGGTCATATCCCTCTTCCATCAATTCACGGTCTTCTTTCGAAAAATGTCCCAGTACATAATCCGCCAGGTCGTATTTCTTTGGCTTCTCCCCAACGCCGATCTTGATTCTCGGAAACACATCGGTTCCAAGGTTGGCAATAATATTTTTTATTCCATTATGCCCTCCGGCGCTTCCTTTCTTACGGATTCTCAACTGCCCTACATCCAGACTGATATCATCATAGATCACAAGAAGTTCGTGTTCTTCATCAATCTTATAATAATTGACCAGTTCTCTTAAGCTTTCCCCGCTCAGATTCATATACGTCTGCGGTTTTACCAGAAGCACCTTCTGTCCCCCGATCATTCCTTTGCCGATCAGTGCTCTTCCTTTTCTTCCGTCTACAGAAATATTATATCTGTCTGCCAACATATCTATGACATCAAACCCTACATTGTGTCTGGTTCCTTCATACTGAAGTGTAGGATTTCCAAGTCCTGCAATAATAAACATAATTTTTCACCTTCCATTTCTTTTATCATTCTACAAGAACCTTTTCCATTTGTCACGGAAAAATTAAACGAATAATTCTTCCACATTTTTCATACATTATAGAAAATGAAACAATCTTTGAAACCAATTACCAGGAGGTCTCACTATGAGTTCCAAAACAAAAATTGTTGTACTTCACATGAAAGAAATCATCTATACCGTTATTTTCGCAGTATTGGCCATTATTCTGATCCTGCTTTTGATATTCATGTTCCGCCCGGAACATCGCTCCGCCTCAAAAGATAACCGGATCTATACTCCGGGAATCTACACCTCAGATATCACTCTGAACAATACTGCGCTGGAAGTTGAGGTGACTGTAGATGAATCCCATATCAATTCCATCCGTTTCACCAATCTGAACGAATCTATCACAACCATGTATCCGTTCATCGAACCTGCGATCGAAGATATTGCCGAACAGGTCTACAAAAAACAGTCACTCGACAATATCCAGTATTCATCTGACACTCCTTACACTTCCCAGCTGATTGTCCAGGCCATTGAAACTGCATTGAAAAAAGCCGGAACTACAAAGTAGTTGCGGCTTTTTCTTACATCTGACAGTGGCCTGTGCGATGCCACCCGGCAGGTACTTTCGTCTTTTTGCTTTTATCCTTCAACGATAAGATAACGACCATCCGATAGCGCAAATACTTCTGATGCATCTTCAATCTCTTCGTCAGACATTCCACTGACATCCATTCCTTCCTGATCAAGGAATTCCCTGACTTCTCCGATATTATCTACGATAGAAGCCATACAGTCCTCCAGAAAAGCCTCTGCCTCTTCCAAAGTCTCTGCAACCGGTTCATCAAACAGCTGTCCCTGATTCAAAATAAACGTCTGCAGACATTCTTCATCATACTCGTACATACATCTCAACCTCCCTTAGCGTAATATTACACAAACTGCAACAGTTC
>ERZ772812.2794-NODE-2794-length-10678-cov-3.263297_pt1 | contig 10678 bp, 10 predicted proteins | sample MGYA00511343_ERZ772812 | MGnify/ENA primary metagenome ERZ772812 (study PRJEB29015, sample SAMEA2737706) | human gut metagenome | biome: human gut; feature: human-associated habitat; material: faeces | place: China | collected 2012 ...
AAGGGCTTGCGCTTTGGGGATAAAAAGAAAAGCACGGCCGAAGCCGTGCTTTTCCGGTTAAATCGGTTGTTTACTTGCCCATGGGGGCGCCGCAGTGGGGGCAGAAGTTGCTGTCGGACACGGTGCCGCAGACGGAGCAGGTCTTGGCGTCGCCGGACTCCTCCTGGGGCTCCTCGTCCTGGGTTTCCTCCTTGCGCTTGGCGGCCTCCAGCTGGGCGATCTTCTCCTTGGAGGCGTTGACGGCGGCCACAACGTCCTTCACGGCGTCGGGCAGCTCACCCTGAAACTCGGAGACGAACCACTCGCCGATGGCCCGATAGTTCTTCTCGATCTCCCGCTGCTCGGAGAGAATTTCCATGTTCATCTTGGCGGCGTCGGTGGCAGCCTTGGCCTTCTCGGTGGCGGTCTCCGCCAGATCCTTGGCCTTTTCGGCAGCCGCACCGGCCACCAGCTGGGCCTTCTTGGTCAGTTCATCAAAAAATGCCATAGCAATGATCTCCTTTCAGATTCTGAATAATCATGATAAGTATATACCAATGCAAGGAATTTGTCAATGCTCAATCCAGTCGGATGCACGGGACACGGCGCGCTTCCACAGGCGATAGTCCCGGTCGCAGTCCGCCTGGGGCCGCAGGGGTTCAAACACCCGCTGGCTCCGGCGCAGACGGGTCAGCTCCTCCAGATCGCTCCACACGCCGCAGCTGAGGCCCGCCAGGGCCGCCGCGCCGAAGGCGGTGGTCTCCACCATCCGGGGCCGGTCCACGGGGATGCGCAGCAGATCCGCCTGCAGCTGCATGAGAATGTCCGACACGCTGGCCCCGCCGTCCACCCGCAGGGCGGTGATGTCGCACCCGGCGTCCTGCCGCATGGCCAGCATCAGGTCCGTCACCTGATAGGCGATGCACTCCAGCACCGCCCGGGCGATGTGGGCCCGGCCCGTGCCCCGGGTGACGCCCAGAATGGCCCCCCGGGCGTACATATCCCAATACGGCGCCCCCAGGCCGGTGAAGGCCGGCACCACCACCACGCCGCCGGAGTCCTCCACGGACTCCGCCAGGCGGTCGCACTCCGGGGCGGAGTCGATGAGATGCAGCTCGTCCCGCAGCCACTGAATGGTGCTGCCGCCGTTGAAAACGCTGCCCTCCAGGGCATAGGCCGTGCGTCCCTCCACCTGCCAGGCAACGGACGTCACCAGGCCCGCCCGGCTGCGGACGGGCTTTTCCCCCACGTTCATCAGGGTGAAGCAGCCGGTGCCGTATGTATTCTTGGCTTCGCCCGGGCGGAAGCAGGTCTGGCCGAACAGGGCGGCCTGCTGGTCGCCCGCCGCGCCGCACACCGGCGTCCCCGCCAGCGATTCCAGACCCGGTATGCCCGGCTGCACCGTGCCGTACACCGTGCTGTTGGGCACCGGCGCAGGCAGCATGGCCGTGGGCACGCCCAGTATGCCGCACAGCTCCTCGTCCCAGCAGAGTCGGTGGATGTCGAACAGCATGGTGCGGCTGGCGTTGGCGAAGTCGGTCACATGGCGGCCGGTGAGCTTCCAGATCAGCCAGCTCTCCACCGTGCCGAACAGCACCTCGCCCCGCTCCGCCCGGCGGCGGACGCCGGGCACGTTGTCCAGTATCCAGCGGATCTTGCTGCCGGAGAAATAGGCGTCGATCAGCAGACCCGTAGCCGAGCGGATGCGCTCCTCCAGCCCCCGGCGCTTCAGCTCCTCGCACAGCTCCGCCGTGCGGCGGCACTGCCACACGATGGCGTTGCACACCGGCTGGCCCGTCTCGCGGTTCCACACCACGGTGGTCTCGCGCTGGTTGGTGATGCCGATGCTGTCGATGTCGGCGGGGCCCAGTCCGTTTTGCACCAGAAGCTCGGTGAGCGCGCCCAGCTGCGAGGACAGGATGTCGCGCGGATCATGCTCGACCCAGCCCGGCTGGGGAAAGATCTGCGGGAAGGGGTTTTGCACCGCATCGACGATGCGCCCTTGGCGGTCGACCAGCACCGCACGCGAGGAGGTGGTTCCCTGGTCGAGCGCTATGACATAGGAAGCGGGCATGTCAGTTTCCTTTCTCGAAGGGCGCCGGCTCGGTGCGGCGCGGTTGCGCGATGCGGGCTTCAAACCACGCGAGCACGTCGGCCATGACCCGGCCGCGCTCCGGTTCGTTGAGGATCTCGTGGCGCATGCCGGGGTACTGCACTTCGTCGACTCGCGCCACCCCGGCGTCGCGCAGCGCCTGCGCGGCGATGCGAACGCCTTTGCCGTTGTCGCCCACGGGATCCTGCTCCCCCGCGATGAACAGCAGCGGCATGTCGTGGGGAACGCGGGCGACGCGGGCGGGATCGGCGATCTCGCCGGTGAGGTCGGTCAGCGCCGCGTAGCCGCCGACGGTGAACATGAACCCGCAGCGCTCGTCGGCCAGATAGGCGTCGACGACCGCCGGATCGGTGGACAGCCAGTCGAACGGCGTGCGCGCGTCGGGGATGCGCTTGCCGTAGGCACCCGCGCCCAGCCCGTCGATGAGCGCGCTGCGATGGCGCTCCCCCGCGACGCGCCCGATGATGCGCGCGAGCAGGTTGCCCGCAGCCGAGAGCGCGCGGGGCTGCTCTCCGGTGCCGCAGATCACCGCGCCGGAGAGGTTCCGCGCGCAGGGGCGGGCAAGGTAGGCGCGCACGATGAAGCTTCCCATGGAATGCCCGAACAGGAAATACGGCACGCCCTCCCCGAAACGCTCCCGCATAAGACGGCGCAGGGCGCACACGTCGGCGATGAGGATGTCTTTGCCCTCGCGCGGCGGCATGTGGCCGAATTCGGCGGGATCGGATGTGCTTTCGCCGTGGCCGATGTGATCCTCGCCGCATACGGCGAACCCGTTGCCCGCGAGGAAGCGCGCGAACTCGTCGTAGCGCCCCATGTGCTCGCACATGCCGTGGACGATCTGGACGATGGCGCGCGGCGCGACGGGCGCGCCGTCCGGTGCGGCGGGCGCCCACAGGCGCGCGCGGATGGTCGTCGAGCCGTCCTTGGACGGATAGCTGAGAGCGGATTCGACGATCCCGCTTTGCATGAAACCCCCTAGCAGCGCAAACGCTCGCCCCCATCCCTCATCCAACGCAATGGGGGCATCCTGCAACCATCATATTATACTGGGCGCCTGCTGCACGGAACGCGCGGCAGGCGACCAACGAACGCTCGGGGGCAGCAAGCGAGACTCCTTCTTCAGAATCGCCGAGAAAGCCGTCAAAAGCGGATTATGCATTCTGCACAGTGTTGAAGCCGCCGCGTCCTGCGTTTCGCCATCTTAAAATTTGCAACGTCCGATGTTATACCTGTTCAAATAGCGTTTTTACAGATCCGTCCGAGCCTTTGCCGAAGAGCTTGGCGGCGCGGTTTGGTTTGACAGGGAAAAAGCGCTCGTTCTATAGTCCCACCTAGTTCTTGGCAACGGGAACGGACAAAGAACAGCAGGGAACGACTCTTCTCCTCGGAGAAGGGCTTGCGGAGGGAACCGGGTGGAAATCCCGGGCAAGGGACATTGCTGTGAAGGGGCTTGCCGCCCTCAGCCAGACTGCTTCGCCGCTCTCTTTCGGCTCAGCCGAAGCGCCGCTCCTTTGTGAACCCCGAAGGAAGCGCAGCCTCAAGATCTCCGCCGCACGCGGAAATCGACAAGAGCGCGCCTTTCGGACGCGCTTTTCTTTCTTCCTCCCTTGCCGGATTCGGACACAGGGGATCGCCCCGTCATCAGGAAGAAAGGGAAACCATGAACACCGACAGCACATTTCTCTCGAGAAGGTCGTTCCTCGGCGGCGCAGCGCTTGCGGGCGCGGGACTTGCCGCGTTCGGCCTTGCGGGATGCTCCGGCACCACGCAAGCCGGCCAAAGCGCCGAGAACGGCAAGAGCGCCGCAGCCAAGCCCGTCATCCTGGTGGTGAGCTTCGGCACCAGCTACCCCAGCACCCGCTACATCACCATCGGAGCGATCGAGTGCGCCATCCGCGAACGCTATCCGGAATACGACGTCCGCCGCGCGTTCACGGCGCAAACCATCATCGACATCCTGAAAGAACGCGACAACATCGTCGTCGACAACGTCGAGGAAGCGCTCGAGCGCTGCGTCTCAGACGGCGTGACCGAGCTCATCGTCCAGCCCACCCATCTTATGGCGGGCTTGGAATACACCGACCTTGCGAACGCGCTCGCCTCGTATCAAGACAAATTCGAAACCGTTTCGCTTGGCGCGCCGCTTCTGACCTCCGAGCAGGATTACTCCGAAACCGCCGCCGCCATCGCCGACGACATGGCGCGCTTCGACGACGGGCAAACCGCCATCGTGCTCATGGGCCACGGCACCGAAGCGGCATCCAACCAGGATTACACCACGATGCAGCAGACGTTTGACTCCCAAGGGTTGACCCAGTACTTCGTTGGCACCGTCGAAGCATCCCCCACCTGCGAAGACGTTATCGCCGCCGCCCAAACGGCAGGATATTCCAAAGCCGTGCTGCGCCCGTTCATGGTCGTCGCCGGCGACCATGCCAACAACGACATGGCCAACGCGGACGACGCCGAATCCTGGGCAGCCAAATTCACGGCGGCGGGTTTCCAGACGCAAAGCGTCATCGAAGGCATCGGCCAGATCGCTGCCGTCGACGAGATCTACGTGCGCCACGTGCAGGAAGCCATCGATTCACCCAGCCTGGATGTGCCGGAATCGACTCAGCCGACGACCACCGATCCGCTGAGCGCCAGCCAGATCGCCGAGGGAACCTACGATATCGCCGTCGATTCCGATTCGAGCATGTTCAATGTCGAAGCCGCCAGCCTGACGGTTGCCGATGGCGCAATGACCTGCGTGATCACCTTGGGCGGAACGGGATACGGCAAACTGTTCATGGGCACGGCGGACGAGGCTGCCAATGCCTCCGACAGCGACTTCATCCCCTTTGTCGAAGACGCCGACGGGCGCTACACCTACGAAGTTCCCGTCGAGCAGCTGAATGTGGAGACCCCCTGCGCCGCATGGAGCACCAAAAAGGAGCAGTGGTACGATAGGACGCTGACCTTCACCGCGAACGGCATTCCCGCCGACAGCATCCAGGCATAAGCATACGATCCGCGCATTCGGAAGGATCCGCAATGAAGAAACTGATCGCAATCCTCGCTTTGAGCCTTGCCGTGGCGCCCATCATCCCGGCAGCGGCGCTGGCGCAAGAGGCTCCCGCCGACGGGTCCTACTCGATCGAGGTGGAGCTTGGCGGAGGATCCGGCAAATCGACCGTGGAATCCCCCGCAGCGATCGAAGTCGAGGACGGGGAGATGACCGCGACGATCATCTGGAGCAGCTCCAACTACGACCTGATGGTGGTTGACGGAGCAGAATACCAGCCCGTCACCCTCGACGGGGGCTCCACGTTCGAGATCCCCGTCTCGGCTCTCGACGAGGCGCTGCCCGTCAGCGCGGAGACCGTCGCGATGAGCACGCCCCATATGATCGACTACACCCTGACGTTCGATTCATCGACCATCCAGGCCGCCGGTGGCTCCAGCGCGTCCGACAATGCCGGAGCGGATGCCGATGTCGAAACCGCCGCGAACGAAAACGGCGCCTCCGCCATCGACCTTCCGCTGATCATCGGCGGAGGCGTGCTGGCGGCTGCCGTCATCGCCGTGCTGGTCGTCGTGCTCCGACGCAAGGGGGATCGATGAGGCGCCTTACGCCCGACGTCGCATCCGCCGGCGGGCGGTGCAACCGCATCCGCCCGCTTAACGCCGCCATCGCCATCGGCATGGCGGCGTTGCTCTGCCTTGCCCTCTCGTCCTGCGGCACTACCGGCGTAGGCGCGCAGGACAGCGTCGATGCGACCGCGAGCCAGGAACAGGAGCAGGCTTCCTGGCGCAATGTCGATCTTGGATGCGGTTGGCAGCCCATCGGCATCACCGAGCTCTCCCATGCCGAGAATTTCAGCATCGACCGCTTCGAAGGCGGCTATAGCCTGATCTGCATCGCGGACGGCACGAGGTTTTTCGTGGTGCCCGAGGGAGCGGAGGCGCCCGAGGGGCTCTCCGAGGACATAACCGTCATCCAGCAGCCGGTCGACAACATCTACATGGTCGCTGCCAACATAGTGTGCCTGTTCGACGCCCTTGACGCGATCGACGCGATCGGCGTATCGGGCATCCTTTTGGACCATTGCCCCATCGACAGCTTCAACGCCGCGATGGAGTCGGGCGCTATAACCTACGCGGGAAAATACAGCGCCCCCGACTACGAGATCGTCCTGGAATCCGGCACGTCGCTTGCCGTGGAATCGACCATGATCAACCACAGCCCCGAGGTCAAGGAGAAGCTGCAGAACCTGGGCGTCACCGTGCTGGTCGATCAATCCAGCTACGAGTCGCAAGCCCTCGGCCGCTTGGAATGGATCAAGCTGTACGGCGCCCTCCTCGGCAAGGAGGATCTTGCCGCAAGCGTTTTCGACGCGCAGGCGGAGCAAGTCGAAGAGGCCGCCAACGACGATCCTACCGGAAAGACGGTGGCGTTCTTCTACATCAACTCCAACGGTGCGGCGGTCACGCGCAAGTCGGGCGACTACGTTCCCCAGATGATCCGGCTCGCCGGAGGGGAATACATCTTCAACGACCTGGGCGACGATAGCGCCACCTCGACCGTCACGCTGGAGATGGAGGATTTCTACGCCACGGCCAAAGACGTAGACGTGATCATCTACAACTCGACCGTCGACGGCGGCGTGGAATCCCTCGAGGACCTCGTCGCGAAAAACCCGCTGCTCGAGAACTTCAAAGCGGTTCAAAACGGAGATGTGTGGTGCACCGATCAGGACATGTACCAGCAGATGACCAACACGGGCGCCATCGCGGCGGACATGCATCGCGTTTTGGCGGAAGGCCATGACGCTCAGACCACGTTCCTCAAACGACTCTCGTAACGCCATGATGAAGCCGTCCACGCAAGATCCCGCAACCCTCGCAGCCGACCGCCGCCTCGCCGATTCCTACGACAACACCGGCAAGGCGGGACGTTTCGCCGCGACCCTCATCGTGCTCGCCATCGCCACGTTTGCGCTGTTCTTGGCGAACCTGTGCATCGGCAGCGTCGAGATCCCCCCGCTCGAGGCGCTACAGGCGCTTGCCGCCGGTCCGAGCCAGAGCATGTCCAGCCAGATCATCTGGGAGATTCGCCTGCCGCGCATCATCTCGTGCATCGTGCTTGGCGCGGCGCTGGCGCTATCGGGTTTTTTGCTCCAGACGTTTTTCAACAACCCCATCGCAAGCCCTTACACGCTGGGCGTCTCATCGGGCGCCAAATTCGTCGTCGCCCTGGTGATGATCGTCTTGCTGGGCTCCAACCAGGCGATGCCTTCGTGGATGATGGTGATCGCGGCGTTCGTCGGCGCGCTGGCCGTCATGGGGTTCATCCTGATCGTCGCCCAGCGCGTGAGTTCCATGGCTACCCTCATCATCGCCGGCGTGATGGTGGGCTATGCATGCGGCGCGGCGACGGATTTCCTCATCACGTTCGCCGACGACCAGAACATCGTGAACCTTCAGAACTGGTCTTTGGGCAGCTTTTCCGGTGTCAACTGGAACGACGTCGCCGTGATGTGCGCCGTTTGCCTGCCCGCCTCGCTGGCGGTCTTCCTCCTATCGAAGCCGATCAGCGCGTTCCAACTGGGCGAATCCTACGCGAAGAGCATGGGCGTCAACATCCGCGCGTTCCGCGTCGCCCTGATCATGCTCTCCAGCCTGCTTGCCGCCTGCGTCACGGCGTTCGCCGGCCCCATTTCGTTCGTCGGCATCGCCGTCCCCCATCTCGTGAAGGCGGGCTTGAAGTCCTCCAAACCCATACGCGTGCTGCCGGCGAGCTTTCTCGGCGGCGCGATCTTCTGCCTGGTCTGCGACCTCATCGCGCGCTCCATCTTCTCGCCGACCGAGGTGACTATCAGCGCCGTCACCGCGCTGTTCGGAGCGCCTGTGGTGATCTACATCCTGATGAAGAGGGAGAAAACCCGATGACGCATTCTGCCGAGAACGCCGAGCGCCCCTATTTCGCAGCAGACGGCCTTGCGGTGGGATACGACGGGGACGCGTTGATAGAGCGCATCGCGTTCACGCTGGTTAGCGGCGATGTGCTCACCCTGATCGGGCCCAACGGCGCGGGCAAATCGACGATCCTCAAAACCATCGCACGCCACCTCGAGCCCCTTGCCGGCCAGGTGAGGCTGGGAGGAAGGGTCCTTGTCGACCTCTCCTCGCGTGAACTCGCACGCGAGCTCGCGGTCGTTTTGACGGATCGGCTCCGCACGGAGATGCTCACCTGCCAAGACATCGTGGAGACCGGCCGCTATCCCTATACAGGGCGCATGGGATTGCTCGACGAGGACGACCGCGCCACGGTGGAACGCTACATGAAGCTCACCAGCACGTGGGAAATACGCGATCGCGATTTCATGCGCATCAGCGACGGCCAAAAGCAGCGCGTCCTCCTGGCGCGAGCCCTGTGCCAGGAACCCCGCGTCATCCTTTTGGACGAGCCGACCTCGTTTCTCGACGTCCGCTACCAAGTGGAGCTGCTGGGAATCCTGCGCACGATGGCCAAGAAGAACCGCATCGCCGTGATCATGTCCCTGCACGAGCTGGATATGGCGCAGAAGATCTCCGACTACATACTCTGCGTCAAGGGCGATCGCATCTTTCGCTTCGGGACGCCCGAGGATATCTTCACCCGCGACACGATCAAAGAGCTTTACGATCTTGACGAGGGAAGCTACGATCCCTTGTTCGGCAGCGTCGAGCTGGCGCGGAGCAACGAGCCCGCACGGATCTTCGTCATCGCGGGCGGCGGTACGGGGATACCGGCGTTTCGCGCCCTGCAAAAGCGGGGCGTCGGCTTTTCGACGGGCGTCCTTCACAGAGGGGACGTCGACTGGGCGCTCGCGAACGACCTTGCCAACGAAGTCATCGAGGAGCGTCCGTTCGAGCCGATCGGCGACGAGGCGATCGCCCGGGCCAAAAGGTCGCTCGAACGCTGCGCTGCAGTGCTCTGCACGCTCGAGGGCTACGGCACGATGAACCGCGGCAACGCGCAGCTCGAGCAGCACGCGCGCGAATCGAGCATCCCCGTCGTCCGCAGCATCGACGATCTGCCCTTCGCGCGATAAGACGCTCGCATGCGGGCTCAAAGCCCGAGCAGCGCCAGCACCTCATCCAGGGAGCGTCCCCGCTCATCTGCGACGGGCCGGCTGATCAGCACGATCCGCGCACCCGCTTCACGTGCCGCCTCGACCTTTTCGGAAAAGCCCCCCGCCTTTCCCGTATCCTTGGTGACGAGCCAGCGCGCTTTGCTATGACGCAAAAGCGCCACGTTCAGGTCCTTTTCGAACGGCCCCTGCATGCATATCACCTGAGATTCGGGAAATCCCAGCTCATGGCAGCGGCGCACCGTGTCCGCATCGGGCAGCACGCGCGGCCAGCACCTTTGCGCCAAACCGGGGGCAAGCGCATATGCGGGAAGATCCTTGCTGCCCGTGGTGAGAAGGACATCCCCCTCGACCCCGGCGAGAAACGCGGCGGCTGCGGCGGCATCAGAGACGACGGAGGCGACGATTCCGTCGCGCTGATCGGCATCCCCCTCGTCAGGGTCGAGCAACGACGGACGCACCAAACGGATGCATTCGACTCCGGCAGCGCGGGAGGCGGACCGCACGTTGGCGCTCGCTTCGGCGGCGTAAGGGTGCGTCGCATCGATCACCAGAGCCGCATCGACAAGCGCTTCCTTCATAGCCAAGGCATCGAGCCTGCCCACGTTGACGTCGATGCCGGAAAGCCCGTCGATCAGCTCGCCGCCATACTCCGTAGCCACGAACGCCTTGGCGCGCCTGCCCGCTTCGGACAAGCGCTCGCACAGCACCCTGCCCTCCGACGTCCCCGCGAATACCGCGATCACGCCATCGGCGACGTCGCTCTCCGTCATCTTGCGTTCCTGCCGGCAGCATCGCCGCGAGTGAGCATGTACAGCAGCGCGTTCACGATGGAGCAGGCGACGGTGGAGCCGCCCTTGCGCCCCTCTGCGACGATGTAACGGGCATCGCTTTCCATCAGGCGATGCTTGCTCTCGACCACGTTCACGAAACCGACCGGAGCACCGACGATAAGCGCCGGATCGATGCGTCCCGCGTCCTTCAGCTCCAGCAGGTGGATCAGCGCCGTAGGGGCGTTGCCGATCGCGACGATCAGCGGGCCTTCCACGGCGCACGCCTTTTCCATGCATGCGACCGCACGCGTGGTCCCCTTCTCGCGCGCCGCGCGGGCGACGTCCTCATCCGCCATGTAGCATGTCGCCGTGCATCCGAGCTTTGCCAGAGCGGGCTTGCTGATGCCGGACACGGCCATGTTCGTGTCGGTGACGATGGTCGCCCCTTCGCCCAGCGCCTCGAGCGTCGCCTCCACCGCGCCGTCGGAGAACCTCAACGATTCCGCAAACGAAAAGTCGGCGGTGGCATGGATGACGCGCTTCACGATGGGATCGATCAGAGGAGGAAGCGTCTTGCCGAGCTCTTGGGAGATGATCTCGAAGCTCCTCCTCTCGATATCGTGCGGCGCGACCGTCAATTCGCTTCCCGCTAGGCAGTTTTCCTTCATCGTCCAACCCCTTCCTCCACGATG
>ERZ772812.2798-NODE-2798-length-10666-cov-3.049948_pt1 | contig 10666 bp, 9 predicted proteins | sample MGYA00511343_ERZ772812 | MGnify/ENA primary metagenome ERZ772812 (study PRJEB29015, sample SAMEA2737706) | human gut metagenome | biome: human gut; feature: human-associated habitat; material: faeces | place: China | collected 2012 ...
GTCTGGTACTGCCCTGGCAGCCGATCTACATCCACGACGGCGAGAGCGTGGTACAGATGCTTCAAGAAATTTCGACCCTCAATGTCAAGCGGACACCCACGCCGACCGATGACAAGGAGGTACGATTGCGGGCCGTTTCGCCGCGTGTGGAGTGCGGGCGGGTGTTCATCGTCGAGGGATCATGGAACGACGATTTTCTCGATGAAGTATGCGGATTTCCGAGCCAGCCGCACGACGAGTTAGTCGATATTCTCGGATATGCGATCAACGACCTGTATGACGAGGATGATGATATAGATTACGACATATTGAGCAAGTCGAGTTTAGGGATGTAAACCAAAAATTTAAGGATATGATGCTATTTGATTTGTTTCGCAATTATCTCAATGCTCTTGTAGGACGAAATCAGGAGTTTGAGAAGCCTGAGATTGAAAATCTGGTCATTGCAAGAAATACCATCTTCTGTCCACAGCAAGAGGATTTACATTTCCAAAAAGAAATCTACAGTGAAAAGGATGCGTTGTTTGTGAAAGAGAACATACGACTCCGGGCTGTATACAGCAAAAAAAGACTGCTTTTCGGAAATAAGATCCGGCTTCTCAGATGGGCGGACGCAGAACATGCAGTTGCAGTTTATGATGAATGTGATTTGGGAGAAAGAGTATCAAGCGGAGAACAGCTTGTGATAGGCTTTGGCAATATTTTTCATAGTCTATATGCGCCTGTGATCCGTCTGGGACAGCGTCCGGAGGAACCGGACCGGTTTATGGAGGGACGTGATCCCAGGATATTTCGTATGCCGGTAATGAACAGTCATGAATATAACAGGCATTACATAGATGATGATATGGTTACAGAAGGTGGGACAGTTCCTTATACGATTATTTCCCGTGGGGATATAAAGGTGATAGAGGACATTATCCTGCAGGGAGATATCCACAGTGATGGGGCTGTGAGGATCATGGAAAATGCATCGGTGCTTGGAAATATTTTCGCAGAGAATGATATACTTCTGGAAAAAAATGCAACAGTGCTTGGAAACATTTTTACACAGGGCAACATTATATTTGAAGAAGGTGCCAGTGCAGGTCAGCCGGATAAGATTATTTCAGTTGTTGCCCGCGGAACAATAACTTTTTATGGAGGTAATAATGTTTATGGATATGTGGTTTCAGAGGGCGGTGGAAAAATTCTGAAATCGGACAGAGAGATATCTGGAGAGTATTGTTTTCCAAGAGAACCTGTTCATGAAGAAAAGATTACTTTCCGGGATCTGTCGGAATATGAAAATGTTGATTTTCAGGGATTTCGAGGAGATATATATGTAAAAGAAGCGATTATTCCTGAAGGTGCATCAGTCATTCCGAAGAGTCAGTTTTTTGAATGCAGAAGTCTTGAGAAGGTGTATCTGCCGGAGAGCGTTTCTGTTATTGAGGACTATGCATTTGCTGACTGTCATGTGCTGAAAGTACAGGAAAGCATAGAAAAGCTTTCGCTGAAATCTGTAGGGATATCAGCTTTTGAAAACTGTTATGCACTGGAATTTGTAAGTCTTCCGGATTCCCTGACTGTGATTGGAGGAGCTGCATTTGCGGAATGCGTGTCTGTTAATAAACTGATATTTTCAGACACCTCACTGTTAAAGAAAATAGGTGATCATGCTTTTCGCGGGTGTAGGAATCTGAAAGAGATATATCTGCCGGACAGTGTGGAATATGTGGGAGTCAGTGCATTCAGAGATTGTAGTTCTCTTGAACAGATTTCGGTATCAGAGAAAATAAAAAACCAGCCGGGTATTGCAGAATTAGAGAAAAATTGCCCAAACGCCAGAATCAGGTTCAGGGAGGTGAATTCAGTTGAAAAAGAATAAAACCGCAGAACTGTTTCTTGTTTTACTCATTTTGACCGTAATGTCTGTAGGAGTTTTTATCCTCCAGAATGGAATGGAAAAATTGCAGAATGTTAAGCAGCAAAGCGTATATGTTCCGGAAACAAGAGATTTGTATAATAATTATGGCTTAAAAAAAGACCAGTCTCTTTCAAAAACCAAAATTCTGGAAACACAGGATCAAGTGATTTATACGGATCGCATCTTTAATATAAATCAGATTTCGGAGGATCATATTTCATATGCGGCAGATATTTTGAAAGCATTACAGAAAAAGAGTGGAAAAGATACTTATATTATGCCGATACCGGAAAGAGCAGTATTTGAAAGCGGATATGAAAATGAAAAGGAAAAATACAACAATTTTACAGAGAAACTGGAAGCCTCTTTTACAGATCCTTCTGTAGTTTTAAATCCGTTGTCTGAACTGGAGAAACATCAGTCTGAATATCTTTATTTCAGAACTAAAAATAGCTGGACAATGCGTGGGGCATTTTACGGGGCGCAGGTGATTTTTGGAGAACTTGGATATGATAAGGAAAACCTGAATGCTTACCGGGAATATGTTTTTGGAGTTTTTGATGGAAACCTTCTTTTGGAAGCGTCAGAAAAGTATACAGCAGACGAAATAAAGAAAGATATAACAGACATGGAACGGGATCCGTTCTATATTTATATCAATGGTTTAAATCCCAATTGCGAAGAATTGACCTTTGAAAATAAAGAAGGACAGAAGCAGACATTAAAAAGACAAATGATACAGTTTAATAGCAGCGGAAATCGGGCAGTTATCGGCACGGATTATGAGCATAGCATAGTGGAAGGAAGAGGAAAGGGACAGCGAAAGGGAAATCTTCTTCTTATTGCAGATACAAGAGGAAAGATGATGATCTCTTATCTTTCAGAGGTTTTTGAAAAGGTTTATGTGTCTAATATTTATGAGGATGCAGATCTGATACAGAATCTGGATGAAATACTGGAAAAATATAATATCGAATATATTGTATGGGCACAGGATGTTGCTGAAACAGGAAATATGTCCAATATGATGGCATTGAATCCACTTTTAAAGGAAGGGGGAATGTCTGATGTCAGAACTGATCCTTAAGGGAACTGACCTGTTTATGAAAAAAACTGGAAGTGCAGACAAGCTTCACATATGCGGAAATGCAGAAAGAATGCTATTTCTGATCATTGGAATTCTGCTTGTTTTTGTAGGAGCTAAGGTGTACCGTCTGATTGTTTCCTTCATAATGTTCTGGGGAGTGACGATTGCCCTATGTACTGTTATGAATGGAAAAACCGGATGGGGGACGATTGTAACAGCATTTACGATACTTGGATGTCTGATGGGATATATGGCATTTAAGTGGAAAACAGCAGATGCCATGATCCTGTCTGCTATGACTGCTGCGGCAGTTGTATGGATGTGTTATCCATTCTGGTGGGTTGCAGTTATTTTCGCTGCAGGAGCTGCAGTTGCAGCGGCTTTTTTTCCTCTGGAGGGAGCAATCCTTTCTTCTGTTGCAGTGGGAATGTGTCTTCTTTATGAAACGGGAGTCAGATACGTGGTTTTCCTGGTATTATGTGGACTCCTGTTCCAGATAGTTCTGTTTGAACGAAAATCAGAGAGGGGGCGTAAGATTTGGAAACGGTTTTTCGTAAAGAAATCAAATATCTGATCAGCCGCGGAGAAGCCATGATTCTTCAACAGAAGCTGGATAGCATTATGGAAAGAGACATTCATGGAGAAAATGGCAGATACTTTATTAGATCTCAGTACTATGATTCCATAGACGATCAGGATTTATGGGATAATCTGGATGGAATGTATGAAAAAAGGAAGATCCGTTTAAGAATTTATTCACTGAATGATTTATCTGCAAAGCTGGAGTTTAAATGCAAAAACGGATTTGACGGAGTGAAATATTCCATACCTGTCAGCCGTGAACAGGCACTTCGGATGGAACAGGGAGATGCGTCATTTCTTCTGGAATATGAAACAGAGCTGGCTATGAGACTGTATTTGCGGATCACACAGGGCTGTTATCGCCCAAAGACGATCATAGATTATCAGAGGCTGGCATTTGCTTATCCTGCAGGTGATGTAAGGATCACTTTTGATACGGATATCAGAGGGGCTTTATATCCATATGGTCTGTTTGAGAATGTGGGAACAGATGCGCTGGGAAGTACAGAGCAGGTACTGATGGAAGTAAAATATACAGGATTCCTGCCGGACATGATCGCAGAGATTTTGAAAAAAACAGATGAGCTGTCCACCAGCCACAGTAAATATTCCAGAGCCAGAATGAGATGGCTGTAAGTTTTGTATACGGCAGACTGGAAATAGTTGATAAACCGGATGCCGGGATTGGAGAAAGAGATGAGAGAATTTATTGTAGAAAATTTGACAAATACAGAAGCACTGAGCGTGACTGTGATTTTAATGAATAATATAATCGCACTGATTGTTTCCTTTTTTATTATGTTTATATATAAAATTTCTTATGTGGGAACTGCATACAGTAGGAAATTTAATATTTCAATCGGAACGATTACAATTATTACAGCTATGATCATGAGTATCATTAGTAATAATATTGCATTATCCCTTGGTATGGTTGGTGCTCTTTCTATCATAAGATTTCGTACTGCTGTAAAGGATGTAAGAGATGCTACATATATTTTCTGGGCAATCGCAGCAGGTATTGGCTGTGGTGTATCTCAGTATGCGCTTATTGTTATTGGTTCAGCTTTTTTACTTCTTTTTCTTATTATTACAAGGAAAGGGTTCACATCTTGTAATAAACTGATGGTTGTTCAGGGAACACCTGACTGCTTACATAAAACAGAGGCAGCAGTAGACAGCTTTTTTTCTGGAAAAGTACATATTTCTATGAGAAATGTTACAGAAAACAGCTTTGAACTGGTCTATTCTATTGGAGAGGGAATTCTGGATAATGCTGCAAAACAAAATCAGATGGATATTTCAGAGAAACTGATTAAAATTGATGGTGTGAAAAGGGTAAATATAGTTGACCAGAAGGATGAACTTTCGCAGTAAAAAGGCTGCTTGACAGAGAGGTGATGCTATGAAAAGGATAGGACGTATCCTTTTATGTATTCTGATGATAACAGTTCTCTTTGGAATATCCATTATGGGAAATTTTGTTGTAAAGTCAGAAAATAAGTCAAAGGAAAAAAAGAGAACTGCTATCACGAAAGAAGAAATGAAGGAGTGGGCTGCACCGGACGAGGAGATGCTGGAATATTATGATCTGGGAGAGTTCTCTACTACAATTCCGATAGTCTATATGAATACAAAGGGTCAGCAGATCCTGAAGGAAAAAGCAATCTGGGGAAATATTGCACTGTTAGATGGAAACGAAGAGGCACAATCTGTTTCTGCGGTTCCCAATTCTATATATCGTGCTACGATTAAATACAGAGGTGCCTCTTCTTATAGTAAATTTGATAAAAAACAGTATCGCGTTGAGTTTTACAAAAATAATAAAGACAGTACAAAAAAAGTGTCACTTGCAGGAATGGGAGCAAACAGTGAATGGGTGTTAAATGGTCCTTATCTTGATAAGACACTGATCAGAAATAAATTGGTATATGATCTGGCAAGAGAATTAAATGGATGGGCTCCGGACACTCGGTTTGTGGAATTGTTTGTCGATGGAAAGTATCAGGGAGTTTATCTGGCGGTAGAACCTGTAACAAACGGAGAAAGCAGATTGCGTCTTGCAGAATTTGGTCTGTTGTCGGGAGAAACTGCATATGTGGTAAACAGAGACAGGATCGATACGGGAACTGAAGAAATAGAAACATGGGGAAAGACGAAAGGATATACCTATAACGCTCTGTATATAAGATATCCATCAAAAAATAAAATAACGGAAAAACAAAAAGAATATATAAAAAATGATATCTCTGAATTTGAACAGGTTCTATATGGAGAGAATTTCAAGGATAAAAGAAGCGGCTATCAGGAATACATCGATATGGATAATTGGGTAGATTATTTTATTATCAATGAATTTGCCATGAATTATGATGCTGGTAATCTTTCTACTTATGTGTATAAAGAACTGGGAGGAAAGCTACAACTTGCTGCATGGGATTTTAACAATGGATTTGATAATTATCAGTGGTTTCATACAGAAACAGATCGTCTTTATACAGTGGAAAATTCATGGTTTGACAGGCTGTGGCAGGACGAAAATTTTAGAAAACATGTCTGTGAAAGATATGTGCAGCTGCGTAAAACCACACTATCTGATGAACATATTGCTGACAAAATAGCATCTTATCAGGAGGAACTGGGAGATGCTGTGGACAGAAACTTTAAAGTGTGGGGATATTCTTTTAATGAGGTTCTGTTGGCCGGAACTACTAAGGAGGGCACGTCGAGAGATATCAGAAGCTATGAGGAAGCTATGAAACAGCTGACAGATACTATCCGCGAAAGACTGGAGTATTTGGATAAAGAACTGGGAGAAAATAGAGAATGAAAAAAGTACTGGTGATTTTTGGAACAAGACCGGAAGCAATTAAAATGTGCCCTCTTGTCCTGGAGCTGAAAAAAAGTGAAAAACTGGAAACGTTGGTGTGTGTTACAGGACAGCACAAGGAAATGTTGAAGCAGGTTCTCGATATTTTTAAAGTGGTTCCGGATTATGATATGGCAATCATGAAAAAAGGGCAGGACCTTACGGATGTGACAACGGCTATTCTTACAGGAATGAGGGAAATCCTGAGAAAAGAAAAACCGGATATTGTACTGGTCCATGGAGATACATCGACTGCATTTGCCGCATCGCTGGCTGCATTTTATCAGCAGATTCCGGTAGGACATGTGGAAGCGGGACTTCGAACTTATAATATGAAATCTCCCTATCCGGAAGAATTTAACAGGCAGGCCATCGGACTTACTGCCAGTCTGCATTTTGCACCGACTCAGAAAGCAGCGGATGCACTGCTGAAAGAGGGTAAGGATCCAGAGCAGATTTTTGTCACAGGAAATACAGGAATTGATGCTCTGCACTATACGGTGCGAAATGATTTTTATCACCCGGAGATAGAATGGGCAAAGGACAGCAGGCTGATTGCTGTGACGGCACACAGAAGAGAGAATCTGGGAGAACCTATGCGTGATATGTTCCGGGCTATACACAGGATCGTGGAGGAATTCACAGATGTGAAGGTTATTTATCCTGTACATTTAAATCCGCAGGTCAGAAAAATCGCAGATGAGGAATTCGGTGGATGTGAGAGAATACACCTGATCGAACCACTGGATGTGGTAGAATTCCATAACCTGATGAAAGCCAGTTATCTGATCATGACAGACAGTGGAGGAATTCAGGAAGAAGCGCCTGCGTTGGGAAAACCGGTACTGGTCATGCGGGATACAACAGAACGTCCGGAAGGGGTGGAAGCAGGAACCTTAAAGCTTGCAGGCACGAAGATGGAGGATATTTACAGAGAATGCAGGCGGCTTCTTACAGAGCCGGAGACATACAGAAAAATGAGTGAGGCTAGAAACCCTTATGGTGATGGGACTGCAAGTATCAAAATCAGAAAAATCCTGGAGGATATAGATGCATAAGCATAAACAGAGCCAATGCAAAAGAAAAGTGAAACATCGAAAGAACGTGATGGGACTTATTATATTTTGCATAACTGTGTGCATTGTGTTTATGTTTGCTTATTATCAGAACCTGAGAAAAGAAATATCTGTCCGGCAGGAATGGCTGGAAACCGTCCTGACCAGAGAAAAAAAGTGGATCCTTGAGAATCAGGGCCCTGAAGGCGAAATCTATATGAATGGAAGTAAAGCCGGAGATGTTAATCCATACTTTGCATGTATGGCTGCACTGGGGCTTTTGGCAGAAACAAAGAATTGTCCCATCACGGAAACAGAGAAAAAAGCTGTCGGCAGGTATCTGGACTGGCATACCGGGATTTTGCTGGAAACAGATGGAAAAATGGGAATCTACAGGAAAGAGAGTGGAAAACTTATTTATAAAGAAAAGGTTGATTCCGAAGACGGATATCTAGGTATGTATCTTTTCCTTATGGGAAAATACCTGGAAAAGACAGAAAATACAGATTTGCCGGAATACTGGAAAAAAGGAATCAGCCTTGCATTAAAAAAGATTCAAAGCCTGATGCGGGATGGAATCACACAGGTCTCAGAAGAAAATACAACCGCTTATCTGATGGATAATCTGGAAGTATGGAAAGGTCTGCACGAATTGGAACTTGCAGGACTGGAAGATACACAGGCAATCAGTGAAATGCGTAAAAAGATACAGGCGCAGATAGAAAATATATTCTGGGATGATGCGAATCAATGATGGAGAATTATTGGAAACAGTGATCTGTATGATCAGACAGAATTTTATCCGGATGGTGTTGCTCAGATTTATCCGCTGATCTATGAATTTCCGGTAAAAGAGAAGAAAAAGCAAAAGATATTATATGATCAGTTTACGGAAAAGTTTCAGTGGCAGAAATTGAATAAAAAAAGAAATGGCTTTTTGTGGGCAATGACAGGAATGGCTGCCGCGCAGATGGGAGATATCAATAACCTTGTGGAATTAATAGAAAATTATGAAACAGAATACTGTGAGAATCGAAAATATCCGCTTTACACAGGCGAAGCGGGATGGATATGCATGGAATGTGAGAAATTGTATAGATTATATGAAAGAAAAATAAAAACAGGATTTATACTGTGTGCATGATTGCGGGGGCGCAGATGTCTAAAATGAACCTGTCAGAAACTGTGACTGCTGTGAGATAAACCAGAAGTCGTTGTCGCCCTATAAAATAGCAAAAAAAGACGCCTTTGCAGGGCGTCTTTTTTCACCATTTTGCATGGCTTGCAGCGTTCACAAATTCTTCACAAATAATTAGCACTCACCTCTTGACAGTGCTAACAAAAAGATGTAATGTTATATTGCAAATAGAACAAGAGTAAAAAGGAGGTTGTCTATATGAATATAAATAAATTTACACAAAAATCACTGCAGGCTGTACAGAACTGTGAACGTATTGCAATGGACTATGGCAACCAGGAGATTGCACAGGAGCATCTGCTCTATGCATTGCTGACACAGGATGACAGTTTGATTGCGAAATTGATGGAAAAGATGGGGCTGGATAAGAATCTCATCATTAACAGAGTAGAAGAAGCCATTCAGAAACGGCCAAAAGTTCAAGGCGGACAGCAGTATGTCGGACAGGATCTGAATAAAGCATTGATTCATGGTGAAGATGAAGCCAAAGCAATGGGAGATGAATATGTATCGGTAGAGCATCTCTTCCTTTCTATTATGAAATATGCAGGCAAAGAAGTAAAAGCACTTTTCCGTGAGATGGGCATTTCAAGAGAAGGATTCTTACAGGCACTTTCAACCGTCAGAGGTAATCAGAAAGTGACCAGTGATAACCCGGAAGATACCTATGATACATTGAATAAATATGGTACGGATCTGGTAGAAAGAGCAAGGGAACAGAAAATGGATCCGGTTATCGGACGTGATTCCGAGATCCGGAATGTGATTAGAATCCTTTCCCGTAAGACAAAGAATAATCCGGTCCTCATCGGAGAACCTGGTGTAGGTAAGACTGCTGTTGTCGAAGGGCTTGCACAGCGTATTGTGCGCGGTGATGTACCGGAAGGCTTGAAAGAGAAGACAATCTTCTCCCTGGATATGGGAGCACTGGTAGCCGGTGCAAAATATCGTGGTGAATTCGAGGAACGTCTGAAAGCAGTACTGGAAGAAGTGAAGAACAGTGACGGAAGGATCATCCTGTTCATTGATGAATTACACACAATTGTCGGAGCAGGTAAGACAGACGGAGCTATGGATGCCGGTAATATGTTAAAACCTATGCTGGCAAGAGGAGAATTGCACTGTATCGGCGCAACGACACTGGATGAATACCGTCAGTATATTGAAAAAGATGCAGCTCTTGAGAGACGTTTCCAGCCGGTTATGGTAGAAGAACCAACCGTTGAAGATACCATTTCAATCCTTCGTGGACTGAAAGAGCGTTATGAAGTGTTCCACGGTGTAAAGATTACAGACGGTGCATTGGTAGCAGCTGCAACCTTATCTGATCGTTACATTTCTGACCGTTTTCTTCCGGATAAGGCCATCGACCTTGTAGATGAGGCATGCGCACTGGTTAAAACAGAACTGGATTCTATGCCGGCAGAGATGGATGAATTGAATCGTAAGATTATGCAGATGGAGATTGAGGAAACTGCATTGAAGAAAGAAGATGACAGATTAAGTAAAGAACGTCTGGAACATTTACAGCAGGAACTGGCAGAACTCAGAGATGAATTTGCAGGAAAGAAAGCACAATGGGATAATGAAAAAGTCGGTATCGAGCGTGTTCAGAAACTCCGTGAAGCGATTGAACAGGTTAATAAAGATATAGAAAAGGCAAAGCATTCTTATGATCTGGAAAAGGCTGCAGAACTTCAGTATGGTAAACTGCCACAACTCCAGAAACAGTTAGAGGATGAAGAAGCCAAAGTAAAAGATGAAGATCTCTCACTGGTACATGAAAGTGTCAATGATGAAGAGATCGGAAGAATCGTATCCCGTTGGACTGGAATTCCTGTTGCAAAATTAAATGAAAGCGAAAGAAGCAAGACTTTACATTTGGGTGATGAACTGCATAAGAGAGTTATTGGACAGGATGAAGCGGTAGAACTGGTAACAGAAGCCATCATCCGTTCCAAAGCAG
>ERZ772812.2802-NODE-2802-length-10663-cov-3.142345_pt1 | contig 10663 bp, 11 predicted proteins | sample MGYA00511343_ERZ772812 | MGnify/ENA primary metagenome ERZ772812 (study PRJEB29015, sample SAMEA2737706) | human gut metagenome | biome: human gut; feature: human-associated habitat; material: faeces | place: China | collected 2012 ...
TATCCTACTGCTTCGGGCAGATCCCGCTCGTCGGACTGGCGGTCAATCCGCCCGTCATCCTGCTCACCTACGGGGTGGTCGGGGTATCGCTGCTGTGGCTGGCGATCCCCTGGCCGCCCCTTTCGGTCGTCATCCGTCCGCTGCTCGAAGGGCTGCTGTGGCTGCAAAACCGGCTGGTCGCCGAAGCGGCCGCCCTGCCCTGTGCCGCGATCGACTACCGGATGACGGCGGCGCAGACCGCCGTGGTCTATCTCTTTTTCGTAATTTTCACCCTCGTGGCATACCGTCCATGGCGGAAAAATCGGTAACTTTGCCCGCATGACACGCGAAGAGTTCGATACGTTGTGCCGCGACGACGTGCGGCGCGCCGTGGAGGAGAATCTCGGCCGCGATCCGCTGGCCGTGGCGCTCGACCGGCGCACACCCCACGCCGCGCTGGTGGCCACGCAGGTCAAATACCTCGAACGCGCCCGCACGAAACTCCCCTCCTACTACGCCGCACGCTGCATCCTGCCGCCGCGCGCCTTCGAACAGGCGTCGAGCGAGGCGTGCGCCGCACACAAGGAGCCGGCGGGCGACACGGCGCTCGATCTGACCTGCGGGCTGGGCGTCGACGCGCTGGCGTTGGGCCGCCACTTCCGGCGCGTCGTGGCGCTCGAACGCGATCCCGTGCTGGCGGCCGTCGCGGCCCGCAACCTGCGGCTGCTGGGCGCCGCGAACGTGGAGGTGGTCTGCGCTTCGGCCGAGGAATACCTCGCCGCGACGACCGAGCGGTTCGACTGGGTGGCGGCCGACCCCGACCGCCGCAGCCGGACGGGGCGCAAACTCGTCCGGCTCGAAGAGTGTTCGCCCGACATCCTGCGGCTGCTGCCCGCCGTGCGGCGCGTCGGCGCGCGCCTCTGCCTGAAAAACTCGCCGCTGTTCGACGTCGACGAAGCGCTGCGGCTCTTCCCGACGGCCCGCATCGAGGCCGTATCGGTACACGGCGAATGCAAGGAGCTGCTCGTCTACGACGACGGCACGGGGCCGCTGCTGCGGGCCACGGCGCTCGGCGGGGGAAGCGTGATGCTTCCGCCCGCTACGGCTCCCACACCGCCGCCACCGCCGTTCGACCCGACGGCATACGCCTACCTCTTCCTGCCCGACGTGGCGTTGCAGAAGATGCGCCTCGTGCGGCGGGCGCTCGAAGGGCGGGCCGACGTGTGGAGCGAGAACGGATTCGCCTTCGCCCGCCGGCCGGTCGAGGGCGTTCCGGGGCGGACGCTGGCCATCGGCGCGATCGGGCCGTTCGACGCGAAGGCGCTGCGGCGCGAGCTGCGCGGCGAGGGCATCGAAATCTTCAAACGCGACTTCCCGCTCACGCCGGAGGAGATCCACGCCCGCACGGGGACGCATGCAGGCAGCCGGCAACGGCTGGCCTTCACCCGCATCGGCGGAAAGCTGTGGACGATCCGTCTGGCAGCCGACGCACCCGAAACGGGGAGGGAGGGATAAGGCGAGCGTCCGACCGCTCTGGCCGCAACTGCGGTTCGCCGCCGGCGGCAGGTAGTGCACGAGCCGGAGCGAAGTGCAGTCCGCCGCATGGGGCGGCGGCGAACTGCCGACATCGCCCGGCGATGTCGGACATCGGATTCAGGAAATAAAAAATGCGGATACGCATAATTTAAGGAAATACAATGGACGACGTAAGACTGGACAAATACCTGTGGGCGGTGCGCATCTTCAAGACGCGCAGCGACGCCGCCGAGGCGATCCGCACCAACCGCGTGACGGTGGGCGGCGCGACGTGCAAACCCTCGCGCGAGGTGCGCATCGGCGACGTGATCGCCGTGAAGCGGATGCCCGTGGTCTATCAGTACAAGGTGCTCGACCTGGTGACGAGCCGCCAGCCAGCCAAGAACGTGCCAGCCTATTGTCTGAACATCACCCCGCAGGAGGAACTGGACAAGCTCGACGCGCCGCGCGAGACGATCTTCGTCTTCCGCGACCGCGGCACGGGGCGCCCGACCAAGAAGGAGCGGCGCGAACTGGATTCGCTGATGGACAACATGCTTTACGAGGAGGAGTAGCCGATGCGACCCGAACGACTCTTCGAGATCCTCGCCGTGGCCGAACGGCTCAAATGCAATACGCGCCACTCGTAGACGTCGACGGGCCGCCGCGAAAGCGTGGCGGAGCACAGCTGGCGGCTGGCGCTCATGGCGCTGCTGGTGGCCGACGAGTTCCCCGACGTGGACTGCGGCCGCGTGGTGCGCATGTGTCTGGTGCACGACCTGGGCGAAGCCTTCACGGGCGACATTCCCGCCTTCGAGAAACGGCGGCAGGACGAAACGCACGAGGCGGCGCTGCTCGCCCGCTGGGTAGAGACCCTGCCCGAACCGCTGCGCGCCGAATGGCGGTCGCTCTATGCCGAAATGAAGGCGCTGGCCACGCCCGAAGCCCGGCTCTACAAAGCGCTCGACAAACTCGAAGCGGTGATCCAGCACAACGAGGCCGACATCGCCACGTGGCTGCCGCTCGAATACGACCTCAACATCGCCTACGGTGCCGACGAGGTGGCGTGGAACGGCTACCTGCGACGGCTCAAAGAGGCCGCCAACGAAATCAGCCGGCAGAAAATCGCCGCAGCGAAGGAGCAGGTGCCCGACGACGCGGGGAAATAGCCGGAGCAGTCCGACGGGGTGCGCAGCGCTGTGCACCGCAGTTTGCAGAGTCTCAGCAAAAGTTGTATGTTTTGGCAGACCTTCGGCCTGCACGAATGTGCTTCGGAACCATTCCGAACCTTTTCTTTGGCGTTTCCTGCAAGCAGCGGGTTTACCACCTTTTGGCACCAAAAGGTGGTGCCAAAAGCATCCGCCAGGCGAAACCGCCGGGAACCGACGGTCGTTCTTTTTCCCGCGTTTTCGCAAGGCGGAACAATAGTGCGCTGCGCGCGACGATGATTATTCGGTTGCGTCCAATTCTTAGCAGGCCGCAGGCCTGCCCGAATGCACTGCGAAAATAGCGGAAGCAGTGACGGCAGCGGCGCGAGCGCCCGGAGCGATCGTGCGAAAAGCGAAGTCTTTCGTGATCGCTCAGCGAGCGCGGGTGTCGTCATCCGCTACTTTTCGCCGTGCTTGATCTTTTGGTGCTTTTGGATCAAGCCAAAAGCACAGAAAAAGAATTTTGAGAGAAGAAAAATTTTTCGATCGATTCTTCGGGAAGCATCCCGACCTTCGATTCGGCGTTTCCTGCGAGGAGCGGATTTACCACCTTTTGTCACCAAAAGGTGGCGCCAAAAGTGTCCGCAGGGCACCTCCGTCGGGATCGGACGGAGGTTCTCACTGAGCGGGCACAAAAGACTGCGCTGTTTTGCACGCCCGCTCCGGGCGCTCGAACCTCCGTCCGATCTGATTCCTCCTCCGGTGCAATGCGGAATTTGCGGTGCGCTGCGCGCAACGATGATTATTTGCTGGTCTCCTGTTTTAACAGGTCTCCGGCCTGCCGGATCGCACTGCGAAAAGAGCGGAAAGATTCCTACGCTCCACTGCATTCCGCCCGGAATGACAAATCCTGTCATCCTCAGGAGGAAGTCCAAACCAATTCCGACACAGGCATCGCCCCCTGCATCGCCCAGCAAACAGCGGAGAAAAAGGCCGTGTCCGATCGGTTTTCGGCACATTTGCCCGAAAACCGAAAAATAATTCGTAACTTTGCCGGTCAATCTATCAATTGTCGGGCACGAATATGAAGATCAAGCTCTTTACCATTTCCAACCTGCTCACGCTCTCGAATCTGCTCTGCGGGATGATAGCGACGGTGGCGATACTCACCGACGGCGACCTGCATCTGGCCTTCTGGCTGCTGGTGCTGGCGGCCGTCTTCGATTTTTTCGACGGCTTCACGGCACGGCTGCTCCACCAGTCCTCGCCGATCGGGTTGCAGCTCGATTCGCTGGCCGACATGGTTTCGTCGGGCGTCGCACCGACGGCCGTCATGCTCACGCTGGCATGGCAGGCCGGCAGTTCGTGGTGGGCGGCCGATACGGGAGGCCCTTGGAGCTGGATCGTACTGCTGCTGGCCGTCGGGACGGCGCTGCGGCTGGCGAAATTCAACATCGACGACACGCAGCGTACCGAGTTCTGCGGACTGCCTTCGCCCGCGGCGGGCCTCTTCTGCGCCTCGCTGGGTCTGCTCCACGCCGAAGGAATGCTCTCGCTGCCCTATGAAGCCGTACTGCTCGCCGCGGCGGCGACGGCTTGGCTCATGATCAGCCCGATCCGCATGTTCGCACTCAAATTCCACGGCTTCGGCTGGACGGGCAACCGGCTGCGCTATCTCTTTCTGGGGGCGTGCGTCGTACTTATTCTTACGCTCGGCGCATACGCAATTCCCGCGATTTTCGTTCTCTATGTCGTAGTCTCGCTCGTCCGGTGGCTCCTGCAAGGACTCAGGGCGGCCGAAGCCTAAGAAAGAAAACGCATGTCGAAACGGCTCGGAACATATCTGCTCCCGGCAGTGCTGCTCTTGGCGGCGCTGCTGCCGGGGCGTGTCTGTGCCCAGCTCGACGCCCGTTCTCTCATGCGAGCCCAGCAACGCGGCGAAAACACCAACCTCTACGGAGTACCGAACCCCGCGCCCGAAGACGAGGAGGGGCAGGCGCAGCAGCCCGTCGACTCGACCAAGGAGAAGCGCATCAAAAAACCGCTCGAATCCTACTTTTTCAGCGATTCGATCCGGGCGCTGCCCAACTTCAAATGGAACGTCTCCCAGGATTACAACCGCGTGCGGATCGAACCGCTCGACACCACGCTCACGGCGTGGCGAATCGACTACCCCTTCTACCGCAACGGCGTGGGTGATGCGCCGATCGGCGCGCTCGGCCAGGGATCGGTTCCGCTCAACTATTTCGAGCGGCCCCAGTGGCAGGATTTCAGTTTCGCCTCCCCGTTCCACTCCTATATTTATGACATGCGGAACGCGCCGTTCTACAACGGCAAACGTCCCTTCCTGCAAATGACCTACATCGAATCGGGACAGAAACGCTACCGCGAGACCAATTTCGAGATCCGCCACGCGCAGAACATCTCTCCCTCGACCAGTTTCAGCATCGACTACAAGTCGCGCGGCACGCGGGGACTCTACGAATGGTCGCGTACCAAGAATCAGAACATCGCCGTGACAGTCGCCCACACGGGCAAGCGCTACTCCGTACATGCCGGTTACGTCAACAACCACATCGAGACGCAGGAGAACGGCGGCGTGGTGGGCGAATGGGCGATCCGCGACACGGTCTTCGAGATGCCGTCGGGCGTACCGATGCGGCTGACGAACGCCAAGGCCGAAAACATCTACCGCAACCACGCCTTCTTCCTCACGCAGTCCTACGCCATTCCGCTGCAACGCGTCACCGAAAACGATTTTTCGCTGGCCGACCTCTCGGCCGTATTCATCGGCCACTCGATCGAGTACGATATTTGGAGCAAGACCTACACCGACATCTTCGGCACCTACACCGACGAACGCGGGTCGAAAGACGAGAACGGCAACTTCGTCGCCACCGAGGGCCACGAGTATTACGACAACTGGTTCATCCACCCCGACGCCTCGCGCGACACGCTCTGCGAACGAAGGCTTTCGAACCGCCTGTTCGTGCAGGCGCAGCCGTGGGACCGCAACGGCGTGATCGGCACCATCGACGGCGGCGTGGGGTTCGACATACACACCTACTCGCAGTTCGCGCTCGGCGACTACATCACCGGCAAATACCGCCGCACGCGAAAGACCAGCTATTTCGCCTACGGGTCGATCGCCGGCAAAATCAAGAAATACGTCGACTGGGACGCCAACATGAAGGTCTACCCGTCGGGGTACAGAGGCGGAGACATGTCGCTGGGCGCACACCTCGCGCTCAAAGGCTATCTCCGCGGTCACGCCTTGATTCTCGAAGGACGTTTCTCGAACGAGAAGCGTTCGCCGGGTTACTGGCAGGAGAATCTCTTCTCGAACCACTACGTGTGGTCCAACTCCTTGGCCAAGGAGAATGAAACCCGTATCGAGGCTTCGTTCCGCGTGCCGGACTACGCGCTGGAACTCGCCGCATGGCAGGGTGTCGTAAAGAACAAGATCTATTACGGCCCCGTCGGTCCCGGCGACTCCAACGTAGGCGTCCTGCAACACGACGGCAACGTCAGCCTGACGAGTTTGTATGCCCGCAAGGATTTCCGCATCGGCGGACTCCATCTGGACAACAGGGTATTGTTGCAGTGGAGTACAAATCAGGAGGTCATACCCGTTCCGCTCGTGAGCGCCTTCCTCTCGTACTATTACGAGTTCTGGGTGGTGCGCGACGTGTTGAGGCTGCAAATCGGTCTCGACGGCCGCTACAACACGAAGTATTACGCCCCGGGCTACAATCCGGCCCTGTCGGCGTTCTACAACCAGCGCGAAACCGAGGTGGGGAACTATCCCTACACCGACGTTTTCGTCATGGGCAAGTGGAAACGAATGCGCATCTTTCTGAAATATCAGCATGTCAACAGGGGGCTGTTCGGCAACGGCGACTACTTTTCCGTGGCCCGCTACCCGCTCAACCCCGGCATGTTCAAGATGGGTATTTCGTGGGGATTCTACGACTGATCGATCGGTGTACTGTACGGCACGCAGAGAGCTGCCCGCAACGTAAAACTTTATGTTAAAAAAGACATTTTTAACGTTCGTGTTCTTAACATTGCTGACTACCTTCTACGGTCTGAACGCCAATTTCGGCCCCTACGGCAACCGCACGGCAGGCAGCTTCATCGGCAGCGCCGAAAGGACGGAGATCGCCCACACCATCTCGGTTTACGACGAACTGATCCGTTCGGTCAGCGAAGAGGAGGGTTACGACTGGCGTCTGATGAGCGCCATCGCCTACCACGAATCGCGTTTCTCGCCCGACATCGTTTCGAAACGGGGCGCCGCCGGACTGATGCAGATCATGCCCGCCGTGGCGCGCCAGTTCAACGTGACGGGCGACCGGCTCCTCGATCCGGAGACCAACGTCCGGCTGGCGGCACAGGTGCTCTCGAAGATCGACGCCGGACTGCGTTTCGCGCCCGGCACGCCGGACGACGACCGGATGAGCATCATCCTGGCCGCATACAACGGCGGCATCGGCCACGTCAACGACGCACGCCGGCTGGCGCGCAGCCACGGCGAGAATCCCGATTCATGGGAGACCGTGGCCCGCTATCTGGCGCTCAAAGCGCTGCCCGAATACTACGAGCAGCAGGAGGTACGCTGCGGCCGGTTCACCGGCGGCAGCCAGACGAGGGCCTACGTCCGCGACGTTCTGAAACGCTACGACCGTTACTGCCGTATCGCAGCACGTTGAGAACCCGATCCCGATTCCGGAATAGAAAACAGCGAGGCAGTTTACCTCGCTGTTTTTTATCGAACTGCCGCCAGCCGAAATTCAGTACGCGCCGTGCGGAAATCAACGGCCACCTTCGCTGCTTCGGGATCGCGCCAAAAGCGGCAAAAGATCGAGCGGCGGAACGAGCGGAAGAGAATCCTTTCGCCGCACACCTACAACAGCAGCACGGCGAGCGTCGCGACGATGAACCCGCCGACATAACCCGCGGCGACCTGGCGGATCGTGTGGCATCCCAGCCACAGACGTGCCGAGGCGAGCGCACCCGCCGCCAGCACGGCCACGGCCAGCGCACCGTACCGCAGCCAGACTGAGCCGACGATGCACAGGCCCGTTTCCGCGTCGGTGAGAAGGGCCAGGTCGATGCCCCGGAAAACGCCCAGCGCTGCGCTCAGGAAAAGCGAAACCATGATAAAAAAGTTCATCTGTAATCCTCAAATCTCTATCCCCTTTTCGGGGGAATTATCATAAGTGTATGATAGCGCGTTTTGGGCAGAAATGCAAGGCATTCCCCTCTTGTGCGCTTTTTTGCCGATGGAGGCCGGTATACTGAGTCCAAAAGTCTGTCCGGGAGGGAGATATGCCCCATGAAAAAAGCCTTTCTGCTCCTCTGCGCCCTGCTCCTCGTGCTGGGCAGCGCCCTGCCGCTGGCAGGCTACCGGCTGGCCCGGGCCGTGCTGGGCCGCAGGGCGGACGTTTCCCCTGCCCCGGCGTCCAGCACCTCTGCCGTATCGGAAGCCGCGCCTGCCGCTTTCGAGGGAGACGCAGACGTCTTTCTCATCGAAGACCTGAGCACCGGCGAGGTGCAGCAGGTGCCGAAGCGGGACTATCTCATCGGGGCCGCAGCGGCTGAAATGCCCCTCACATGGCCGGACGAGGCCCTCAAGGCGCAAATCGTCGCGGCCCACAGCTACGCGCTCTACTGCCGCGACCACGCCTCTGCAGCCAACGGCAGCTGGCTCTCTGCCGACCCGGCGCGGCGGCAGGGCTACCTGACAGACGCCGTCCTCCACAGCTACTGGGGGACCGACTACGAGGCCAACTATGCCCGCCTCTCGGCCCTCGCGGACGCCGTCCTCAGCGATGTCCTCTGCTATGACGGTGCGGCGGCAGGGACGAGCTATTTTGCCATCTCCAATGGCCGTACCGAGGCCAGCGAGAACGTCTGGGGCAGCGCCCTCCCCTACCTCGTCCCGGTGGACAGCAGCACCGACCTCTCCGCCGACAACTACGAAGTCACCCTCACCCTTTCTGCCCCGCAGGTGCAGCAGCTTCTTTCCTCAGGACTGGGCATCTCTGCTGACTCTGCCGCGCCGGAACGCTGGTTCGGTGAGACGACCCTGACAGCCTCGGGCTATGCGGCCTCTCTGCCCGTCTGCGGCCAGACCGTCTCCGGAACAGCCCTCCGGCGGGCTCTGGGGCTGCGGAGCGCCTGCTTCACCATCCGGTATCAGGACGGCAGCTTCCGCATCACGACGAAAGGCTACGGCCACGGCGTGGGTCTGAGCCAGTGGGGTGCCAAAGCGCTGGCCGAGCAGGGCTGGACCTACGAAGCCATCCTCACCCACTATTTTCCGGGAACGCAGCTCTGCCGATGACACAAAAACAGGGTGGTCAGCATTGCCGACCACCCTGTGTCTTTTTATTTGGGGGAAGCTCAGCCCAGAAGCCAGCTCCACATTCCCTTCTTCGTCTCGGCCTCGGTCACAGCCTCAGCTTCACTCTCAACTGCCTCAGCCACAGCCTCTTCGGTCTCCTGAACGAGCTGACCCAGCTTCGTGCCGGAGGGGTCCTGCACCGTCCAGTAAGTCGCGGTGCTGCTGGCGCTGCCGGAAACGGTGAAGTCGCTCATGAAGCAGAGCGTCTGGCCGTTGGAGTCGGTCAGTACGACCATGTAAGTGTAGCTGCCTTCGGGCAGTTCACCGAAACGGAGCTGGCTGTCGAAGTTCTTCAGAGACCAGCTGGACGCATTGGGCGAGGCCTCAGCGCTCTGAACAGGCTGGTCGTTGGCGTCAAGGATCGCCGCTTCCACGCTGCTCAGCACAGCACCCGATGCGCTGGCGGCAGTGCCGCTCACGCTCATGCCCTTGCCGGTGCGGATGTTGACCGGGTAGCGCATTCCTTCCAGACGGAGGCTGTCCAGCGTTGCGACGGCGCTGTTATGGTCGGAAGATATGTACCAGTAGCAGGAAGCACCCGCGATGGAGATGCTGGCTGCCGAGATAGGAACACGGCCCGAGGAGACGCTGCCGGCAGGGTCGGAGCAGTAGAACACGCCGTCGGTGTAGTCCGTCAGGAGAACGGCGTGGGGCTGGCGGCGGTCGTAGAGGACGATGCCCTCGGGGTGCTCTGCCAGCAGCTGGATGAGCACTGCCTTCTTCGCCTCGTTGTTGGACGGCAGCGTGGAGTAGCCCACCTGCATCGCATTATAGTTGAAGCTGTGGGAGAGGCCCCCTGCCCACGCACTGCCGCGGACGCTGTTCTCGGTCACGTCCGTCCAGTCGGTCAGGCCGTCCAGAAAAGCGCGGCGGCGGAGCATCATGGCGGCGGAGGCCAGCGTACAGGTGCCGCCCCGGCTCTGCTTGAAGTAAAATCCCGCGTCCACGTTGAGGTCTACCGCCAGCGCTCCCGGCAGCATCACTGCCATCAGCACGAGCGACAGCACAAGGGCCATCAGTTTTTTCCAGATCCGGTGCGGCGCACATTCCACGTTTGACTCATCCTTTCAGCTTTCATTCACTGCTGTAAAGTATACCATTTTGTTACACTTTTGTAAACCGCAGGGAGACTTTTTTCTCAGATTTCACACGCTTCGTACACAATTTCGGGGCAGAATGCACAAATAGCGTCTAACTTTTTGGAACATATAACAAAAAGCCCCCGCCGTCCCGAGGGACAGCAGGGGCAAAACTGGAACGAATTTTCGTTTAGAACAGGCCGGTGATCTTGCCGTCGGCGTCCACATCAATGCCTACAGCAGCGGGCTTCTTGGGCAGGCCGGGCATGGTCATGATGCTGCCGCAGATGACCACCACGAAGCCGGCGCCGGCGGCCAGACGCACCTCGCGCACCTCCATCGTGAAGCCGATGGGCGCGCCGGTCAGCTTGGCATTATCGCTGAAGCTGTACTGGGTCTTGGCGATGCAGACGGGCAGGTCGCCGTAACCCAGCTCGGTAAGCTCGGCCAGAGTCTTGCTGGCGGCGGCGCTGTAGTTCACGCCGTCGGCGCGGTAGATCTTGGTGGCGATGGCGTTGATCTTGTCCTTGAGG
>ERZ772812.2813-NODE-2813-length-10634-cov-15.368844_pt1 | contig 10634 bp, 10 predicted proteins | sample MGYA00511343_ERZ772812 | MGnify/ENA primary metagenome ERZ772812 (study PRJEB29015, sample SAMEA2737706) | human gut metagenome | biome: human gut; feature: human-associated habitat; material: faeces | place: China | collected 2012 ...
ACGCCGCCACCATCACCCCGGCGGCAAAGCCCGCAAGGGCGCGCTGCACCAGATCCCCAAGGGATCTCTTCATGAAGAACACGCAGGCCGCGCCCAGCGTTGTGCCCAAGAAGGGAATCAGCATGCCGAGAAAGGTTTCCATTTGCTTCATTGCTTCCTCCTGATATACCTCCGGTATATACCACTGGTATATTATAGCCGCACTGAAGGAATCTGTCAAGGGGGTTCGCGTGTGTTCCATTCAGCTCATTCCACGTATCGCCCGATCATAGAACGGCGCATGGATACCCCAAATCTTCTTTTTCATACACTTCCGATCACCGCTTTAGCGACCAGTGACCCCCTCCATCAATTCCCTTGGGGAAATGTTTCTGATCTGCTCCGGCGGGATGCGCGCCGGATATCTGCCCTTTTCCAGAATATCGGTCAGGTACTGATTATCCAGGATCATATCGTCCCGAATGAGCTGCCAATTCGCTTTTTTCCTGTAAAGAATCTTGAAAATCAGAAAATTCACCACCGGACCTATGACCGGCGTCTGCACGCCAAAGCTCTCCGTATGGCGAAAGCGGCAACCCGTATCGGTCCGCTCTCCCTCAAATGAGATGACGGCAGTTTTTTTATCGCTCTCGAAGGCAAAGGAAAAATGATCCCTGTCCCTTTCCGCCCGAATGATCGTGCCGGTGACGTCATAATCCATGCCCATGACGATTTCATGAAAGCGCACTTTATCTCTGGCTTGAATGCCGCCGCTGAGCAGTTCGCATTCCAAATGCAGCGGACTCCACTTGACGAACTCCTCCTCAAAATGGTCCACCCACCACTCCAGCTTTTCAAAAGGGGCGGCGATCTCTGTTGTTTCGGTCAATGTTACCATATGCTTTTCTCCTTCATCGTGCTTTTTCTCCTTCATCCGCGTCTTTTCCCTGTTTGTGTCCATATATGTCCCGTGCCGGCACGCCGTAAAGCCTATGCTGCACAGGGAGCCCGTAATCATCCACGCCACAAAGCGATAGATGTCGCGCCAATCCCCGCCCGGCAAGCGCCGAAGCCGTTTATCGGGGCTTCCCCTCCTTTTCTTTGTTCAACCTCCAGGTTTCTGCCGTCTCGCTTTTAGTTAGCGCATTCTAACTAATTGGCAGAAGAAACGGCAGACTATTTTATGAGTAGTCTGCCTTGAATCCGCCTTGGTCAGACACCGGCCTTGGCTATCCCAGCGCCACATCCAGCGTCATCATGACGCTAAAGCCCACGGCAAAGAAAATCGTGCCGATGTTGGAGTGCTTTCCCTGTGACATCTCCGGGATAAGCTCCTCCACCACCACATAGAGCATGGCGCCTGCAGCAAAGCTCAGAAAATACGGCAGCGCCGGGATCACGAGCTGCGCCGCAAGAATCGTCAGCATCGCGCCGATAGGCTCGACAACGCCGGAAAGCACACCGCCGAAAAACGCCTTGCCCTTGCTCTCACCCTCCGCCCGCAGCGGCATGGAGATGATCGCTCCCTCCGGGAAATTCTGAATGGCAATACCCAGCGACAGGACAAGCGCACTCGCCGCCGTGATCTGCGCGTTCCCCGCAAGGAAACCCGCATACATGACACCCACCGCCATTCCCTCCGGAATGTTATGTAGAGTCACCGCCAGCACCATCATGGTGCTGCGGCCCAGCCTGCTTTTCGGGCCCTCCGCCTGGTTGCTGCCCACGTGAAGGTGAGGGATCAGATGGTCGAGCAGGAGCAAAAACAGTACGCCGACCCAGAAGCCGATAAAGGCGGGAAGGAAAGACAGCTTGCCCATGCCCTCTGACTGCTCGATGGCTGGAATCAGCAGGCTCCAGATGGACGCCGCCACCATCACCCCGGCGGCAAAGCCCGCAAGGGCGCGCTGCACCAGATCGCCAAGGGATCTTTTCATAAAGAACACGCAGGCCGCGCCCAGTGTTGTGCCCAAGAAGGGAATCATGATTCCAAGAAAGGTTTCCATTTGCTTCACCGCCTTTGCGTTGCAGTATTATTTGTTCTTTCTGAATCCCGCCTCGTCCCGGTATTCGGGATGTTCTTTTAAGTATGGGTCTTTGTCGCCGCAGATGGTATAGTCGCATTTGCAGCCGTCCACACAGGTAGTCGTCCTTACCAGTCTTGCGTGGAGCAGCTCCATGGAAGCAAAGTCCACATTGCACAAGGCGGGCATGATGTCCGTAAGACCGTGCCGGATGGCAAATTCCGCTGCCGGACACGATGTAAATTCATAATAGATGGGCTTGCCGTTTTCATAAGGTGCAACCGTCATCTCGTAATCGTGCCATTTGTCGCAGCCGCCTTTCGCCCGCACAAACGCCCTGTACATCTGCTTCCTCCAGAACGGCTTGTTGCAGTCCACAAAGTGCAGCCTGCGGAAGATCGGCAGGATCAGATTTTCCTCCATCTCCTCGATCTCGTGGAAGGATGCGACGGCTTTGCAGACTGTGTAATAGCTCATGATGGCGATGCAGTCGTAGGTGCCGCCTACGCCGTTGTGGAAGTTCCGCTTGCCGCCCAAATCGGTGCGCCAGTCGGAGAGGAAGTCCGCATACTGCCGCTGTACCTTTTCCCATATCGCCTCCCGCTCCGCTTCCGGGTAGTGCAGGCCGATCTTCGCCCGTATCTCCTTCTTGCAGTGCTTGGAATACAGCACATGGCATTTGCGGTCAAATAGGAGCTTCTTGTCCTTCACCTGTCTGCTTCTCCCTCATTTCCGCGCCGTGATGCAGAGCCAGCTTTTCTTTTTGTGTATCCGCACCTCGTGAAAACCCGCCTGCTCCAGATACGCCTTTAACTCTACGTCCTTATAGATGGTCATGCCGCCGATGATCTCCGTCCACTTTTCGTCCCTGTCTGTGTCGCCGTTGCTCTCGTTGCAGATGAGAAATGTCGCACCGGGCTTCAGCACCCGGTAAACCTCCCGGAAGCACTGCGGCAGGTCAGGCCAGAAATAGACGGTTTCAAAGGCTGTGACCGCATCGAACCAGTTGTCCGCAAGCATCATATCCGCCACACTGCCTTGCAGAACGGCGCAGCGACCCTCCGCTATGGCGGCCTCGTTGACCTTTTTGGATTTCTCCACACTGACAGGCGAATAGTCAATGCCCTTGACGATCCCCTGCGGGCATTTTTTCAGCAGCCGCCGGATATTCGCACCGCCGCCGCAGCCGCAGTCCAGCACCCTGGCGTCCAGAGTAAGCTCCAAAAAGTGAAGTCCCCACCGTGCCACAGGACTGTGCCCCAGGTTCATCATGGCGACCATGATTTTCCCGCCAAGCCCCACAGGCTTTCTGGTGTTCTCAAAAAATGACATCTTATCACACCTCCGATTTCACACATTCCGCATAGGTCAGCGGGAAGGACGCCTTTAGAACAGCGCTTTTCCGCACCGTCCAGCCATTCTGCCTTAGGAAGCGCAGGTATTCCTCGCCCGTCCACCTGCCGTGGAGGGGGAAGCCTGCCATCTTCATGAAAAATGCCCTGACCTTGCCGAAAATAGAATTCTCCGCGTGGGTGAAGGTGGGCGCGATGAGCACGCCGTCATCCTTCAGAACCCGGCAGATCTCGGTAAGGGCCTTCTCCGGCTGCGGCACAATGTGCAGTGCGTTGGACACGATCACCACGTCGAAGGACTTGTCTGCATAGGGCAGGCGGAACATATCCTGCACCGAAAAGTGCAGCTTTGCCGAGCGGTTATCCCGCTTTGCTTCAAGAATCATCTCCGGGGAGGCGTCCGTCGCCTCGATGTGCGCCGCCGCGTTCACGATATGCTTTGTGATCAGCCCTGTACCAGTGGCAAGCTCCAGCACCGTTTTTGCTTTCACGACCGGCCGGATCAGCGCATACATCTCTTCATACGCCGCCCGATCCTTTCGCATAAAGCGGTCGTAACGACCGGCATTTCTGTCCCAAAAATTCTTTCGTTCTTTCATAGCCGTTACTCATATCTCTTCTTTGTTTCTTTGCCGCCTTGTACCTCTCGGCAAGACCTCACATCGCCGCCAAATCTCCCCACGCGGCCTCGATCAGCTCCGGGCCGCCGGTTTTTTCGATGCATCCATCCCTGAGCCATGCGGCCCGGTCGCACAGGGCGCTTGCACACCGGCGGTCGTGGGTGACGGTAACGATGATGCTGCCCGTGCGCGTATGCAGAAGGTTCAGCGCTTGGAGCAGCGTCCGAAGCCCCTCTCTGTCCTGCCCCACGGTGGGCTCGTCTAACAGCAGCAGCTCCGGCTGAGACGCTGCCACGGCGGCAATGGATACCCGGCGCTTCTGTCCCTCGGAAAGGGAGTGGGGATGCCTCTCCGCCAGATGCGCAATGCCGAACAGTTCCATGATCTCCCGCGCAAAGCCCTCGCTTTTGGCGGCGAAGGCCACCTCCTGGGCAACCGTCGGCATAAAGAGCTGGCAGTTTGGGTTCTGATACACCACGCCTACCCGCCGAAACCACGCCCGGCTGCCGCGCCGCTGCCCCAAGGAAGGGTCGATGAGCTGCCGGATCTCTCCCGCCGTGGGACGCGCCAAGCGGGCCATCAGCCGCAGCAGGGAGGTCTTTCCGCAGCCGTTGTCGCCAAGGAGCAAAAGCCGCTCGCCACGGAATAGGGTCAGATCGACGCCCTCTAAAATGCTGCGTCCGCCCGCGCGCCAGCCCACGCCGCGAAGCGTCATGACCGGCTCCTCCCTCCTTGCATTTGTGGGTATGTCGTTTACCGTCTCCGGCTGTGCGGCGCGGAGCGATTCCCGGCCGGTCTGCCGCTCAAGGCTTCCATTTTTAAGCCGCCATACCTCATGGGCAAACGGCAGGACCTGCTCCAGCCGGTGCTCCACGATCAGCACCGCGTAGCCGGACTCGGCCAGCGTCCGCAGCGACGACATGAGAAACGCCGCGCCCTTACGGTCAAGGTTTGCCAGCGGCTCGTCTAAAAGGAGGATCCTTTGCTCGGTGGCCAGGGCGGAGGCGGTGATCAGCCGCTGCTTCTGCCCGCCGGAGAGGGTGCGGGTGCCCCATTGGGGACACAGCGCCATACGGTCGCAGGCCTTTTCGATGCAGCCGCTGATCTTCTCCGGCGAAAAGGCGAAGTTTTCACAGCCGAACGCCAACTCGTCCTCCACCCGCTGGTGGATGATCTGCGCGTCGGCGTTTTGCAGCACCACGCCCGCCCTGCGGCAAATGTCGCTTATTCTCTGGCCGGAGACGTCCTCGCCGCCGACGCGCACCTCGCCGGAAAGAGTCCCCTTTGTTACGTTGGGGATAACGCCCGACAGGATGGACAGCACCGTGCTTTTCCCCTGTCCCGAGTCGCCGTACAGCAGGGCAAGTTGTTCGTATTCCAGCGAAAAAGAGGCGTTTTGCAGCACCGGCTCCGGCATATCCTCATAGCAAAAGGACACATTTTTGAACTCGATGCCTTTCACAGCAGCACCGCCCCCATGGCGCACAGCGCGCTCAGCACCGCGAACGCCCCGTCCTTGGCCTGCAAATACACAGGCCGGTACACGGTGTACGGCGCGGGATAGGTGGTAAAGCCCCGGGTCTCCACGCTCAGCGCCAGCGTATCCGACAGGTTGACCAGCCGCACCATCAGCGGGATCAGAAAGGCCCGGTAGAGGATGGCGGGATTCAAAAGCCCTCCCGCACCCCGTGTGCGCATGGCCTCCCGGGTCTGCCGCACCTCCGCCCGCAGCAGCGGGAAAAACGTGAAGGTGATGAGCATGGCAAGCGTCAGCACCCGGGGCAGGCGCATACAGGAAAAGCCCCGGACAAGGCAGACAGGCGCAAGCCCCAGACCCGGTATGGTCGCGACACACAGCGCCAGCATCCGTGCGGCGGCGGCAGAGGTCTGGGAGGCGTCCCGGGAGATGGCGTAGGTCAGAGCGCAGAAAATGCCGCACAGAAGCGCCGCGGCAGGCAGCACCGCAAGGCAGGGGCGGAGATACCCGAACAGCGCCAGTAGCAGCCATATCCCGCCCAGAAAGAAAAACACGCCGGAGCTTTTCGCCATGGCAAGGCCAAAGACAAAGGTGAATACGGACACGGCAATGCCCGCCATGGGAAAAAGAGGATGCTTCACATACAGTTTTTCGCTCATTTCTTCAGCACTCCCGATTTTTTCAGCTCCCTTGCGATCTTGATACCGATCAGCGCTCCCAGCGCGGACACGGCGACAACGGCCAGCGTCATTCCAACGGCAGCAAGCGGCGCTCGGTCCGCCACCGCCGCAAGCGGGCTGTCCGCGCCCTTCACGAGCCGGTTATAGAGGTAGTTGAAGGGCAGCGACAGGGGCGTGTGCAGCATGGCGGCCACAAATACAGCGGCATCCTTTTCATACCCCCTGAACAGCAGCAGTACGATAATCTCGATCAAAATGCCGTTCAAAACGCTGGAGAGGAACATGGGCGGCGACATCATCAGCTGGATGATCCCCATCATCAGCGCCATGATCAGCAGTGAGCCGGGCTTTCGCACCTTATATAGACCGATGGCGAAGAACACGCCGATCTGAAGCGCCGTGACCAGCTGGGAAATGCCGAAGATCAGCGGCTGCAGGCTGATCACCAGCGGCATCACCGCGCAGGTGGCCAGCGCCACCGCCGACATGATGGCAAGGAATACCACGTCCTTGATCTGGAATTTCTGAAAGTATCCGCGATTCATATTGCTTGCTCCTCCATTTGTCCGTTTTCCATTTTGTATACCCGGTCCGCCACCGCCATGGTGGATGCGCGGTGGGATACAAGGATGATCGTCCTGCCCTGCTTGTGCTTCAAAAGCGCCCGCAGGATCACCCCCTCGTTGATGCTGTCCACGTTGCTCGTCGGCTCGTCCAGCAGGATAAGTGGGCAGCCGGAGAGAAACGCCCGCGCCAGACCGATGCGCTGCCGCTCGCCCATAGACAGCCGTCCGCCCAGCAGCCCGGCGGAGGTATTCAGCCCCTCGGGCAGCGCCTGCACCAGCTCCTCGGCGGAGGCCATCCGCAGCGCCGCCATCAACTCCTCGTCCGTGGCGTCGGGCTTTGCGACGCGCAGGTTCTCGGCAATGGTAGCGTCGAACAGATAGGTGCTTTGGCTGACCATGGTGACGTTTCGGTACAGGCTCTCGGTGTTGATTTCGTCAATGTCTGTGCCGTTGTAGCGTATCCGGCCGCCGGAGCGCTCCCAGAACCGCAGCAGCAGCTTCAGCAGCGTGGACTTTCCGCAGCCGCTTTCCCCTACGATGCCGACGATCTCGTTTTTGCGGGCGGTCATGGAAACGCCCTTGAGCACCTCCTCCCCGCCATAGGCGAAGGATAGATTATGTACCTCCAAGCCCTCGTAGGAGAGTTCCGTGCCGTTCTCCACGGTCTCCACCTCCGGCTGCTCCTCCAGCAGACGGAGAATGCGTTCCCCGCTTGCAAAGGTCTGGTTGAGGTTTGCGGGCAGGGCAGACACGGCGATGACCGGGCCGAAGCTGCCGAACACGGCGGTCACGCCCAGCACCATGTGCCCCACGCTGAGGCTGCCGCTGTGAACGAGAAAGATTCCTACAGCCAGCACTGCCAGCACCGATAGCGACACGGCGGCCTCCGTAGCGGCGGCGGAAAGGGCCGTCTCCCGCTTGAGGGTCTTCGTTCTGCCCAGCATGGCGTCGGAGCGGCGGTCGACTTCGGCGGCCCGCGCCTCTCCGGCGTTATAGAGAACCAGCTCCCGTATGCCCTTGATGCTGTCGAGAAAATACGCGCCGAAGTCCCCAAGCTCCCGCCTGTACCGCATACCGGTCTCGGCCATGCGGCGGGAGAAGAACCGAGGCAGCAGAACGCCGATGCACAGATAGGCCGCCGCCGCGATCAATGACAGATACCAGCTTGCAACGAGCCCGGTGACAACCATTACCGCCAATGATACAAGCACGGCGATGCAGACGGGGGAAACGGTGTGGGCGTAGAACACCTCCAGCGTTTCGATGTCCGCCGTGATCATGGTGAGAAGGCTGCCCTTTTGCCGGCTTTCCAGCTTGGCGGGGCAAAGCGCCCGGAGCTTGGTAAAGATTTTGTCCCGAAGCACCGCCAGCAGCCGGAAGGCGATATAGTGGTTGCCGTACTGCTCCAGATACCGCAGTCCCCCGCGCAGGACACCGCAGCCCACGCAGAGGCCCGCGATGGCGCCGTAGGACAGGGGAATGCTCTCGCCCAAGGCCTTCGCGATGCCCACCGCGCCGAAAAAGGGCACGCCCATGGCGCACAGGAAGCCAAGGCTTCCGTTCAGCACCGCCAGCAGCATGACGGCGGAAAGCCTGCCGCCCAAGAGTTTCATCAGCTCCGCCGCGATTTGCACGCCGCTTCTGCGGGAAAGCTCTTTTTTCATGCCTGCGCCTCCTTTATCAGCTCCAGATAGCCCTGCTCAAGCTCCCGTTGCGCGCAGAACAGCGCGGCGTAGCGTCCGCCCTGGGCCATCAGCGAGACGTGGTCGCCCCGCTCACAGATACGGCCGTCCTCCATGTACAAAATACTATTCGCCGCCGCCACATTGGCAAGGCGGTGGGTGATGACCGTCACACCTGCAAAGGTGCTGAGGGAGCGGATAACCTCCATGATGATGCCCTCGCTCTCGGCGTCGATGTTGCCGGTGGCCTCATCGAAAATATAGATCCGCTTGGGGGCGGTGAGGTTGACGGCCAGCGCCAGCCGCTGCTTCTGCCCGCCGGAGATGTCCGCCGCGTCCTCGTTCAGCACAAAATCAAGGCCGCCCCGCGCCCGCACAAGGCCGTCCAGCCGTACAAGGGCAAGCGCCCGCCACATCTCTTCCTCCGCCGCGTGCGGATTTGCCAGCAGGAAGTTGGCGCGTATGGTGTCGTGAAAGAGAAATGTCTCACAGCTCACGTGGGCCAGGGAAGCGTAATATGCTTGCCTGTCAAGGCTTTCCACCGGCCTGCCGTTCAGAAGCACCCGGCCGGAGTCGGGGCGCAGCGCCCCGGTCAGGAGCTTGGCAACCGTGGTCTTGCCACAGCCGCTTTCCCCCACGATGGCGGTCATGCCCCGCTCAGGGAACACGGCGGACACACCGTGCAGCGTCTCCCGCCCCGGCACATAGGAAAAATGCACGTCCTCCAACTCCAGCCTCCCGCCGCAGGGCTGCTCCTCGCCCCATGTCGGCTCCGTCTCCTCCAGCAGCGCCAGCATCAGCTTTCCCGCGCTGACCCCGTTCATAGCCACATGGAAGGCGCTTCCAAAGGCCCGGAGCGGCAGAAAGAACTCCGCCGCCACCAGCACCAGAAACAGCGCGGCGGCAATGCCTCCGCCGTTCTGCGTTCCCGCTACCGCCAGCGCCGCACCGATTCCCGCGCCGCCAAAGGCCACAAGGTCCATGATGGTCACGCTGGCAAGCTGCATGACCAGCACTTTCATAGTGATTTTCCGAAATTCCTCGGCGTTCTCGTTCATATACGCCTGCCGCCTTGCGTCCGCGCGAAAGAGCTTCAGCTCCTTCAGCCCCTGCACGCTGTCTAAAAACACGTCGCCCATGGCGGTGTATTTACCCCAGTATTTGGCAAATATGCGCTTTGCAAAGCGGGATACCGCCACGATGGATACGGGGATCAGCGGCACGCAGGCCAGCAGCACCGCCGCCACGCGCCAGTTGATGAATACGCAGATGCCGAATAGCAGTAGCGGCGAGAGCATGGCGTAGAAAAACTGCGGCAGGTAGGAGGAATAGTACAGATCCAGCTGCTCGATGCCCTCCGTTGCCAGCTGGGTCAGCCCCGCCATCTTCACGGTTTTCGTCTCCCGCGCGCCGAGACGCAGAAGCTTTGCGTATAGCTGCGTGCGCAGGCTTTTCTTCACACTGCGCCCCAGCCTGTCCCGCACCGCCGCGGCGCGGGTGGTGGCAAGGAAGCGTACCGCCCCGCATACCGCTCCCAAAGCGAAAGGAAGCGGATAGAAGGACGCCCTTGCATCGGTAAGGAGCAGCTGAAGCCCATAGCACAGACAGGCCGTAAAGCCGATGCTGCCGAGAGAGCCTGTGAGCATCCACGCCACGGCGCGGTAGATATATCGTTTGTCCTCACCCAACAGGCGCAAAAGCTGTTTATCCGGCATGGGCGTTTCTCCTTTTCCTTCGCATGGTTTCCGCCATATGGCGCAGCACCAGTATGGGGTGGGTCAGCAGCATCCGCGGCCCTGCATACCGCATCACGGCGCGCATCTGTTGGCGCATTTCCGGCTTGTAGCAGTGGATGGGGCAGTTCGAGCAGAAGGGCTTGTTGTCCCCGTGCGGGCATCTGTCCCGCCGCTGCCTGGCGTATTCCAGCAGGGCGGCACATGCCGGGCAAAGCGCCTCGCCCCTTGTCCCATGCACCCCCCCGGCAATACCGGCGCACCATGAGGGTAACAGTTTCGATCTTCTTTTCCTTGTTCAAGCTCCGAATTCCTTTCTGTCCTATATGCAGTTAGCCATCTCTAACTTTATGGTGGAAGAAAAGGCAGGCCACCTGTATGCAGTCTGCCTTTTATCTGATGCGAAAGCCCGCAGCCGCGCGGGGCTTACAGCACCAGCGAGGGCGCGGTGTAGACCCGTGCCTTTAGCTCGCTGTTGAGCATATACAGCCCCTTGCTGTCACCGCCGAACAGCTCCATCT
>ERZ772812.2817-NODE-2817-length-10624-cov-12.734223_pt1 | contig 10624 bp, 8 predicted proteins | sample MGYA00511343_ERZ772812 | MGnify/ENA primary metagenome ERZ772812 (study PRJEB29015, sample SAMEA2737706) | human gut metagenome | biome: human gut; feature: human-associated habitat; material: faeces | place: China | collected 2012 ...
CATGGGATAATGATGAAATCTACTTTGTCGTTGAGGAACTGAGAAAAGATTTTCCGGCTCTTTCATTTACGCAAATGTCCGATTGCGCAGGAGTCCTGATTTTGGATTGACAACTTCCAGTTTGTTGAGCACATGAAACTTCCAGTTTGCCTTTGTATCCCTTATTCATAATACTTGAAGACCCAAAGAGGAAAATTATTGGGTGATGAAACAGTAAATTTAACAGGCGCTCTCTGCAAATCCTCAAGATGAGGCGAATTTGCAGAGAGCGCTTGTTTGTATCAAAGCAGAGAATTGTATAATTTCGTACAATGTGTTCAAAGTACAAATTATAGGACAGGCCATGATTTATAATAGAAGTATCGAAGGGAGCGATTCCCTTCCCCAATACAAAGCGGAGGTAACTACTATGCTGAAGGATATGGATTTCGGGGTCTATGGTAAGGGCATTGACGGATATGTTCACTACTCGCTGGCAATGGATCGTATCCGGGAAGAAGAGGAAAGCCGTAAGGCGCTGATGGATGAGTTCGATAATGATGCGGACAACCTCGATTCGGACGATCTTGATTCTGATGACTTTGGTTCGGATGATTTTGGCGGTGATGATTTCTGACGGAAAACGTCACCGGTAAAATATCGTATATGACAGAAAGGACTTTACCATGAAAAAGACTATTTGGAAAAGCATTCTTTGCGCAATGCTCGTTACGCTGACTGCCTGCATTTTGTGTATCGGCGCATTCGCTGCCAAGTATACCTGCATCAAGAGCGGCTGCACCAGAGAAGCGGCTAAGGGCTCCGCCTATTGCTGGGTACATAAACCCACGAAGATCAATTCCATCGTCTCCGGCAGCGGCTCCAGACCGTCCAGCAGCAGCTCTAGCACAAAGCATAAATACACCTGCATCAAGGACGGATGCACGCGAGAAGCGGATAAGGACTCTGCCTACTGCTGGGTACATCGCCCGTCCAAATCTTCCACCAAGAGCAGCACTTCTTACAGCTCCAAATCTTCGTACAGCAGTTCTTACTCCAGCAGCAAAAAATCCTACAAGACGTATGATTCCTATGACGATGGCTACGATGCCATCTATGATGATGACGACTACGATGAGGATCGCTACGACAGCGACCCGGACTACGCGGCGGGCGTAGATGACGCTATGGACGAGTTGGATTGGTAACTAAAGAACGCCGAGGGTTCCTCCCACATGGGAAGGGATTCCTCGGCGTTCTTCATTTCATGCTTTTTGATTGCCCGGTCAACAGTATCACGCGCCTTACGGCAATGCACAGATCACAGCCACTGTTTCAGCACATCGTTCAGCTTATTCAAATCAAGCGGTTTGGCGATATGCTCGTTCATGCCGGTGTTCTTTGCCAGCTGCACGTCCTCGGCAAAGGCATTTGCCGTCATGGCAATGATGGGCACTTTGCCCCGGCTGCCGGCAAGCGCACGGATCGCAGCAGTGGCTTCGTAACCATTCATGATGGGCATCTGGATGTCCATAAAAATGAGATCGTACCACTTTTCTGGCGCTTCCATCACCTTTTCGACTGCAATTTTTCCGTTTTCGGCAATGTCAATGGTCACGCCCGTCATGCCTATGATCTCGGTTGCGATCTCACGGTTCAGCGCATTATCTTCCACAAGAAGGATCCGCTTACCCGCATAGTTTTCCTTCGCAAAATCTTCCAGATAGTTCCGGGCGTTTTTCTCCTTCTTCCCGGATGTAAACTGCCGCAGAGTTGCCGTCAGACGAGAACGGAACAGCGGTTTTGCCATAAACGCATTCACGCCCACTGCTCTGGCTTCTTCTTCGATCTCGCTGAAATCAAAGGAAGTCAGGATGATGATCGTGACTTCCTCCCCAACGCATTCCCGAATCCTTCTGGCCGTTGCGATGCCGTCCATCTCCGGCATCTTCCAGTCCAGGATCACCGCAAAATAGTCGCGGCCGGTCTTGTGCCGCGCCGCGCAGCGTTCCACGGCTTCCTTGCCGGTCAGGACCCATTCGCCCGCTATGCCGATCTCCTGAAGGGTTGCAACGGTGCTTTCGCAGCAGGTCTTGTCATCGTCCACGACCAGTACCGGCAGATCGAGCAGTTCTTTTTCCTGTTCCTTCTCGTTCTCCTGAAGCTTCAGATAGACCGTGACCGTGATCTTCGTTCCCTTGTTGGGAGCGCTTTCGACCTGAATGTCACCATTCATCAGGTTGACGATGTTTCTTGCAATGGCCATGCCAAGACCGGTGCCCTGCACCTTGGTCGTCCGGTGATCGTCTGCCCGGCTGAACGGCTCGAACATGATCTTCTGGAACTCCGGCGTCATACCGATGCCGTTGTCCTCGATGGAAAACTCGTAGCAGCCAAGCTCCGAGAAGCCGTTCGGTTTTTCCTTGATCGTAAGGGTGATGTTTCCGCCATCCGGGGTGTACTTGACGGCGTTGCTCATCAGGTTCACAAAGACCTGCTGGATGCGCAGGCTGTCGCCGCAGACAGCTTCGTGCTCGATGTGCTCAACATGGACTTCGAGCTGATGTTTGTGCTCGTCGATTGCCGGTTTTGTGAGGGTGAGCAGGTTATCGACCAGCTCCGGCAGGCTGAAATCCTCCTCGGCAAGGCTCATTCGCCCGCTCTCGATTCTGGCCATATCCAGCACTTCATTGATCAGTCCCAACAGATGACGGCTCGACTTTGTGATCTTGCCAAGGCACTCGACCACCCTGTCCTGGCTCTCGATATTCGCACCCGCAATGGCGGTCAAACCAACGATTGCATTCATCGGTGTACGGATATCATGGGACATATTGGAGAGAAATTCTGTCTTGGCGCGGCTTGCGTTTTCTGCCGCCCGGTACGCATCCTTCAGTGCCTTATGGGATTCGATCTCGGCCTTTTTCTCCTGTGACACATCCATAGATGCCAACAGTGCTTTGACCAGCTTTGTGCCATCCCACTCCAGCGGAATGAAGGAAGCGATCTTATAGGTGTTCTCATCTATGGAGCAGTATTCAAATTTGTAGATGTCGTTCTCGCCCTGCAGATTCTTTCGGATATTTTCCGGTGAGAACAATGCGTCTATCGCCGCCAATGGCTCCAACGTCTTATACCTTACAGCCACCTGCTCCACAAAATCATGGTAGGTTCCCGTCGGCGCGTATATCATTTCACCTTGCAGATTATAGAACCGATACCGGTCATTCTCCAGATCGCAGACGACAAAGCGGTCCAGCAGACGCACCATACTCTTGATCAAAAGATCCATCGATGCGTTATCTGAGGCCATCTGCATCCGCCGTGCCGTCTCTGCTTTGGACTCTGTGATGTCCCGCAGAAAAATCATCGCATATTCGGAATCTTCGATCTCGCCGCGCATGACCACGTTGCTGACCCATCGTTCCTCCCCATCCAGAACGATGCGGCACTCCTGACGCAGCTCCGTCTCAAGCCCCTTTAGTTTTTCCGTGATGTAGGCGCGATTGTAGAAATCCGTTACAGACTTTTTGTCCTCTTCAACCACATAGTTATCCACAAGGAATCTGACTAGTCCATCCCATGTGTGGTTCTGCTCAAAGGCCGTCATCAAAGAGGGCTCCACTTTGAAAGTGTCAAAGGTGTTCTTTTCCAGATTTACATAGTATTCGCAGAGGTTTGCGCTGGTAAATGCACGGTGAAATGCCGCTGCCCGCTGCGCCTGCATCCGGCTTCTTTTTTCCGCGTCAATGTTGCTGATGATTCCGGCAATTCGATTGGCCGAACCATCCAGACGGCGTATCACCTCCGCCGATGCCCGGAACCAGTGGTATTGGCCATCCTGCATTTTCAGTCGGTACTCAACATTATACTTCGTAGCATTGGTTTTGTCCGCAATCGCTTCCAAAAGCAGCTGCATTACCCGGTCATAGTCCTCCGGGTGCAGAAGGTTCGACCACGAATCCAGTTTGTTCGGAAAATCCAGAATGTCATGATATCCAAGGATCTGCCGGAACGCATGGCTCCAGTTCACATGAACGATCTCACCGTTTTCATTACACTCAAAATACCATAGTGCAGAATGGATGGATTCATTAACCAGCGCAAGGTTCTCATACGCCCAGTTCATCTGTACTGACATGATCCAGATCGGTGTTCCATCCGTATCGACTGCATCTTTTTTGTAGAGACGCACATAGACGGGAGCCCCATCTGCCGTGAGGATCCGGCCTTCCCCTTCACCTTGGAGCTGACGAAAGCGTGCATTGTCGAGGAATGCGGCATCTTTCTTATAGAAAAGATTCTTCAGCGAACCCTTTGTCTGTTCCATCAGGGATGCATAGCTGTGGTTCAGATTATGCAGCAACAGATCACTGACCGACAGGATCGACAATTCGGCATCATAGTACCCGGTAATGGTTCCGACACCGCCATTATGATAGATCGTCTCCTGCATGGCCTGAAATGCATTTTTTCCCAGCCTTACCGTATCGGAAGTGTAGATTTCATCTGTAAGTCTTCTATCGAATTTCATTTTCATCCTCGTAGGGTTTTGACCCCGCCGCACGCTTCAATTCTGGTATGTCTTTTATGGTCAACTGGCATACTGATTTGTGATCAAGCTTGTACAATATAACTAGTATAGTATACTTGCGCAGCGTTTCGTTTTCAAGCGCTAATTGGCATTGGTTGTGTAAAAAAGAGAGGCCAATCTGCGTGAAAATTTACGCAAGTTGATTCCTGTACTTTTCCACGATCCGGCTATCCGTATAGACAGTCGCCCTGCGATGCGGTATACTCGAACCAAATCAACATTTTCAGGAGGAAAATCATGGTGGGAGAAAACAACAAGGTCGTCATTGTTACCGGAGGAAGCTCCGGCATCGGGCGGTGCACGGCATCCGCTCTGAAGGAGAACGGCTGCATCGTCTATGAGTTCAGCCGCAGAAATATCCCTATGGAGGGCGTTACCCATCTATCCGTCGATGTGACCGATGAAGACGCTGTCACCGCCGCTGTGCAGCAGGTCATCCAAAAAGAGACCAAAATTGATGCGGTGGTCAACTGTGCAGGCTTTGGCATTTCCGGTGCGGTGGAGTTTACGTCCATGGAGCAAGCCAAAGCACAGTTTGATGTGAACTTTTTCGGGACAGTCACTGTGAATAAAGCGGTTCTCCCCTTCCTGCGCCATCAAGGGAAGGGGCATATTGTGAACATCAGCTCTGTTGCTGCCGTAGCGCACATTCCGTTCCAGACCTTCTACTCCGCAAGCAAAGCTGCCGTTTCCTCTTACTCTTACGCTCTGGCAAATGAAGTCAAGCCCTACGGCATCCATGTTACCGTCGTAGAATTGGGTGACATCTGTACCGGTTTTACAAAAGCACGTCAGAAAAGCATTCTCGGCGATGACGAATACGGCGGACGTATCTCCCGGAGCGTCAGTCAGATGGAGCACGACGAGCAAAACGGCATGGACCCGGCACGCATTGGACGGTACATCGCCGGTATTGTGGAGAAAAAGAAGCCGGCGGTCGTTTATGTTTCCGGTGCACAGTATAAGTTCCTGAGCCTGCTGTGCAAGCTTCTGCCCGCCGCAGCACGCGGAAAGATCGTGGGGAAAATATACGGGTAACAGGCGCATTGCTCCGCAAAGCTGCTATATAAACTAAAAAATCCGCCGAGGATGCCTCCCAACAGGGAAAGCTCCTCGGCGACTTTTTTAACGTGTCTGTGTTTTCTCGGTGGTGTTCTTTTCCTCTGCAAAAAAACGTTCTACATTTTTCTGTGCCCGAACTAGTTTCTGCATCTCATTCCTTGCCTTGCGGTAGTCCGGGTATTGTCCTCATACTGGTCAACCTCCCTACCAAAAACAGCCCTCCCGGCCGTCATGGTCAGGAGGGCTGTTTTCAGTCGATAAGCTTTACAATTCCAGCCGCATGGAGATCAGTTCTTGAAATCCAGCGTTCCGAGAGCGAAAACCTTTTGGGTTTCTGCCATATTCCACAAATCCTGCCGTCTGGTACATGGAGATTGCTCTTGCGTTCTCCGCCACTACATCCAGCTCCAACTGAGCGTATCCGGCGGTTTTAGCGCAATGGATACAGGCTTCCATCAAGGCTCGCCCGATCCCCAGACCCCAATACTCTTTTAGGATGCTGACGCCAAATTCGGCACGATGCGTCACTTTATACTGCGCTCCGATTGCATCGATCCCGGCAGTTCCTGCCACTTTACCGTCCACAAAGGCGATCAGTTCGATCTCATTCGGACTGGTTGCTTTTTTCTCCAAGTAGCGGCTTTCCTGTTCCGCATCAAAGTGATTTTCATCGGGATAACTCAGCAGATAATCTGTTTCTGCGTGTGTCAAATCAAAGTTTTCAAGCACAGCGCTTCCATCGGATGCCACACCGTTTCGGATGTGGACTGCCAGTCCTTTTGGAGTGATAATCGTTTGATCGTATTGCATTTTTCCTCCTGAATCTCTCAATCCGCTGCGCCTGCTAATTTCAAAAATTTCTTATCCGACTGGATGCCCTGTGTCACGAATTTCCCATCCCGGAACAGTGCATAGGTGGTGACGGGTGCGGGCACACTCTGTGCCGTCTCTTTCTCTGTGACGTGGATGGCTTTGAACGGAATCCCATGTTCCTTTGCGGCCTCCTGCACCTTTGGCACCCAATAATAGGTGTAGGGGCACTGGTCGGTATAGTAGAGGACAAAGCCGTTTTCCTCTACCTTGGGGTGCTTGGCGCAGGCCTTGAATTTTGGCGGCTGGGCACTCTCTGCAAGGGGCAGGCACATGAGGTTGATGCCGCAATCGGAGATGTCCGAAACCTTGAAGCCCTTATGGGTCAAAAACTTGGGATCAGCGAGAAACTCCCGTTTGCGCCCCTCTGCACACAGAATACAAACGCCGTTTTTGCCCTGCGCCTTGGCATCCCGAAGGCATTCTTCCAGCAGTTCGCCAGAATAGCCGTGCCCCTTCAGGGAGCCGGAGACCCACAGGCAGTTGATGTACAGATAGCCATCGGCATCAATGGGCACCCATGCGTTTTCCGCCGGGATGTACTCGATAAAGCATTTGCCGCGCTCCGCACTGCGGTAAAAGACAAGCCCCTCCTCAAAGCGCTGCTTGAGCCATTCCTTCTTGGCAAGGCTCTGTTGACCGGACATGGCACAACAGATGTGTTCCTTGTCGATGTTTTCTTTTGTGATTCGGATATACTCCATCTTGTAGTTCCTCCTGCGGCTTACCGCATCCGTCCATCACCGCCCATCAGGGCGGTCATTTCCTCAATATAGTCCAGCGGGAACGGCGGAGAGCACAGCGGCTTCATGGCAATGCTCATGAGCTTCATGGGGTTGTCGTCTGCCGCCACACGGTTGGAGCTGAGTTTTCCGCAGCGTTTGCAACGGTGGATGATGGCCCACTCGCCGTCTTTGCGTACCCAGACGGCTACCGGCTCCATGATGCCGCCGCAGTCGGAGGCGCGGTCACCGGGTTCTTCGTCCACATGAAGGCTGGACAGGCAGTTGGGGCAATGGTTGCGGTGGTCGCTCCCGGCATTTTGCGGGGTGCAGACCCGTCCGCAGACTTTGCAGGTAAAGGTGTCGTTGCAGGCGTGGGTCTTATAGTAACCTTTTTCAAAGGTCTTGCGTTTATTTTCACGATTCATGGTAATGTCCTCCTGAAGAATTGTGTCTGTTCGTCTTCGGGAGGCGTGGCTTGTGGTATTTGCCAGACCTCCCGGTCAGCCCACAAGCTCCAGTGCAAATGTTGTATGTTTCAAAAAGTTCTCCTTTGATTTTAGCATTTATGGTGTTTTTCTACTTCAATATAAAATTAAAAAATTCCTTTATTTTTCACCCCCCTCGATGTTAAAGGTGCGGAAGAACAGCTTTACATGGGCGTCCAACTTTTCAAGGCTTTCAGCTTCCCGTTCCGGCTGGCGGTCGCAGACACTGAGCAGGACGATGATAGGAGAAACATACATCCACGCCAGCGTATCAGGGTCTTCGTTTCGCAGTTCGCCGTTTGCAACCAGCGCACGGAAGATGCCTGCATGGTAGGAGATCATCCAATCTACATAGCGTTTGGAAAGCAGTTCGGCAAATTGGGGGGAACGGAACTGTTCCAACGTCATCATCCGGCGGAACTGGCTGATGGTTTTATCGTGCAGCGAATAGAGGAAAATCTGTCGGACTTTTTCAACCAGCAGCTCCTCCGAGATATGAGAGAAAACCGGGATGTCTTTTTGAGAATCCTGTACATGGACCGCAATCTCAGCGGTGTCTTTTTGGTAGTGTGCCGAAGTTGTCTCCAAAATCGCATCAAAAATGGCCTGTTTACTGGGGAAATGATTGTACAGCGAGGGTGCCTTGATGCCGACCGCCTTTGCAATCTCGCCCACACTGACGGCATCGTATCCTTTGGTCGAAAACAGTTCCAGAGACTTTTCCAGAATGCGCTGCTTGGTATCTTCCATTTTTCTTTGCCCTTCACTAACTAATGTTTGTTAGCTCTACTATAATCAAAAAAGTTCCCATTGTCAAGAGTTTTTTAAAGACAATGGAAACAAAAAAGCGCCCGCAGCAAGCTTTTCAGAGGTTTTGGCCTCCGGGCGCAAATGCTGCGGGTGCATTCTTTTTTATTCACCTGACCTGCGTTTCATTTACAAAATTTTGTGCAGTTCCTGCACAAGGTCGCCAATCACGATGGGCTTGGACAAAAAGCCGTTCATGCCGCTTTCCAAGGCGTTGCGGCGGTCCTCGTCAAAGGCGTTGGCGGTCATGGCAAGGATCGGCAGCTTTGCCCGCGCAGGGTCGTCCAGTGCGCGGATCTTCCGGGTGGCGGTATAGCCATCCATGATCGGCATCTGCACGTCCATCAGCACCAGATCGTACTGCCCCGGCGCGGCGGTGCAGACCTTTTCCACGGCGATGGCGCCGTTCTCTGCGGTATCGACCTCAAAGCCGTAGGCGTTCAGAATCTCCACGGCGATCTCGCGGTTCAGCTCGTTATCCTCGGCAAGCAGGATGTGCTTGCCCGCAAAGTCGGTGGGTTCCTTGGGCAATACGCCCTGCTGCTCCTCCGGCTTCTGCCCGATGGCGGTCATCAGGGAGTCGCGCAGGTCCGACAGGAACATCGGCTTGGGGCAGAACGCCGTGACACCGGCGGCCTTTGCCTCGGCCTCAATGTCGGACCAGTCATAGGCGGTCAGGATAATAATAGGCGTATCATCGTGCAGGCTGCGGATCTGGCGGGTGACCTCAATGCCGTTCATATCCGGCAGGCGCCAGTCGATGATATAAGCCTTGTAGGTATCGCCCATCTCGATGGACTGCCGTGCGCGCAGAACGGCCTCCTTGCCGGAAAGCGTCCAATCGGCGCGCATACCCACCGTGACCAGCATCTTGGTCACGCTGTCGCAGGTGTTGAAATCGTCGTCCACCACCAGCGCCTTCAGACCCTCCAGCGTGGGGATCTTTTCCGCCTTGCGGTGCTCTGCCTGTATGCGCAGCGGCACATGGACGATAAATTCAGAGCCCTTGCCCGGCGCGGTCTGCACCTCGATGGTGCCGCCCATCATATCTACGATGTTTTTGCAGATGGCCATGCCCAGCCCGGTGCCCTGTATCTTGCTTACCGTGGAGGTGCGCTCGCGCTCAAAGGGCTCAAAGATTTTTTGGGCAAATTCCGGGCTCATGCCGATGCCGCTGTCCTTGACGCGGAACTCATACTGCCCGCAGCCGCTGACCTGGCCGGCAAGCTGGCGCACCCGCAGCGACACCGTGCCGCCCGCGGGGGTGAACTTGATGGCGTTGGATAAAAGGTTCATCAAAATTTGATTCAGCCGGGTCTTATCGCAATAGACGTCCTCATCGGTAATATCTATCGCGTCCATATACAATTCCAGCTGCTTTGCGTATATCTGCCCGCTGACGATGGTCTTTATGTCGTGCAGCACGTCGGACAGGTTGACCTCGGTCTCGTCCAGCTGGATCTTTCCGCTTTCGATGCGGCTCATATCCAGAATATCATTGATGAGCGAAAGCAGGTGGTTGCCGGAGGCAAGTATCTTGGTAAGGTATTCCTTCACGCGGTCCCTGTCGTCCAGATGGCTGACCGCCAGCGTGGTAAAGCCGATGATGGCATTCATCGGGGTGCGGATGTCGTGGGACATATTGGAAAGGAAGGTGCTCTTGGCGCGGTTGGCGTTTTCGGCGGCGGCCACGGCATCCGAGAGCGCCTGGTTCGCCTGCCTGTCGGCGGTGCGGTCAGACAGAACCAAAATGTGCTTGGCTTTGCCCTCGACCTCGCTGCCCATGGCAACCACATGGAACCAGCGATGCTCCCCGGTTTTCTGATGGACAAACTCCGTGTCCCATTCGCGCTGGTCGCCGCAGGCAAGCCCTTCCAGATAATTTTTGGTGCGGCCGGGGGAATCCGCCGGGTGCAGCAGGGCCAGCGTGCCGATATTCTTGCGCACGCTCTTCAGCGTCAGGCCCAGCAGCCGTTCTATGTTCGGGCTGACATAATCCGCCCGATTCGTTTGGGCGTCCAGCATCAGGAACACATCGTCCACGTTCATGGAGAGCTTCATGAACAGCTCATCCCGGTACAGGATCTCCATGTCCTTCCGTC
>ERZ772812.2821-NODE-2821-length-10613-cov-2.712730_pt1 | contig 10613 bp, 6 predicted proteins | sample MGYA00511343_ERZ772812 | MGnify/ENA primary metagenome ERZ772812 (study PRJEB29015, sample SAMEA2737706) | human gut metagenome | biome: human gut; feature: human-associated habitat; material: faeces | place: China | collected 2012 ...
TTGATCATTACGGCGAAGCGGAAGCGCAGAATTATATCAATCAGCAGCATGCACAGCAGGGAGCTTATGAAAACGTGCAGCCGGCAAATGATTACTTTGATGGATATGCAGACGATTATCAGGATGACTATTACGAAGACGATGCAAATCTTTCCAAGAAAGAGTTAAAGCAGCGCGAGAAAGAGCGCAAACGCATGGAAAAGCAGCGCGCGAAACAGGAAAAAGCCAGACGTAAGAAGGGCGGAGCGGACTTTGCAGAAGCAGCAGATGGATTCGAAGAAGAAAAATCCGGCGGCAAGGGCAGGATCGTACTGAAAATCATTCTGGTGCTCCTGATCGTGATACTGGCAGTAGAAGTGGCCGGTATGGGCATCAAGTTCCTTGCACCGCAGAGCAAGGCGGCTGAATTCATCGATTCGCAGCTCAATAAGGTGATCCAGCTGATCACCGGCGAAGATACGGAATACAGCGTGATCGCAGCACAGGTAAGAACGGAGCCTATGGAGGACAAGACCGATCTGATCAACGCGCAGAAAGGAAAAAACAAGGGCAATGTGATCAAAAGTATCACGTACAGCTCTGATTTAAGCTATGACCAGGAAAGGGACGGCAAGGTGTCGGACCTGGTCCTATCACAGCCTATGACCCAGGTCGAATGGGGTAGAGATAAGGATAACTATCCTGTTTATTATGACGAACAGGTCGTAGGCGAGATCATTGCATTTGAGTCTCAGAGATATAATCTGATGGCCAAGGGTGATGAGAAAGTACTGAGTCTTATTGATGACAGCACTAACCTGTATCAGGACACGGCTGCGCTGAAGAATCAGCAGCCGGCAGGAGAATTCTCCAAGCTGGAGATCGGTGAGATCAGACAGGCGGGCAGCAAATACTACGTGTGGGTGAGGGAGACCGTGGGAGGCACCTCCACAGAACGCGTATATGCCATGTACCCGCAGAAGAAGTTTACCATGAAAATGTCTGCTGCCTACGATGTGTAGAGGATAGCAAAAGGAGGGTATCTGTTTGAACAGTTCGGGAGAGAAGAAGAAAAGGCATGCGGGCCTTAAAGTACTGATCGTTATTGCAGTATTGGTGTTTCTGTTCCTTTGCCTGATTGGATTTATCACGGATTTCCTGTGGTTTAAGGAACTTGACTACGTTTCCGTATTTCTTACAAAACTGCTGACGCAGTTAAAAATAGGGATACCGACATTTATCGTCGTGACATTCCTGGCTTACGTGTATTTGAAATTCCTGAAACGGGGATACTTTAAGAAGGTTGTTTCCGACGAGGTGACAGATCATCGCAGACTGAACATCATATCGTGGAGTCTGGCGGGGATCTACGGGGCCATAACTACTTTCTTCGCTGTGAAGAAACTCTGGTTCCTGCTGCTGCAGTTTGTCAACAGCACGGGATTCGACAAAAAAGATCCACTGTATAACATAGACATTTCGTTTTATGTATTCAAGCTTGACTTTATTGAAGAAGCTAACCAGCTGCTGATCGTTTTACTGATCGCATTTGCACTGCTGACGGTCATTTATTATTCGGTGCTTCTGTCGGTAAGGACTCCACAGATCTTCGAACGGGTATCGGATGATGCAAAGGAAGATAGCGGTGCGTCTGAAGAAAACGCGCAGAGTTCCGGTTATGGCGGCGGGACTGCAGGAGGGCAGTTCGGTGGTTTTGACAATATCAATGATATGTTCGGCAAGTTTGCAAAGTCTTTCCAAAACGGCGGCAAAAGTCCGTTCCAGAAGACTGCAAAGCCGAAAAAGCAGTTTGATCACAGCAATTTAAAACTGCTTATTTCCATTGCGGAAAAACAGCTTATCATCGTAGGGGTGCTGTTCTTCCTGATGGTAGGCGTGAATTTCTTCCTGAAACAGTATGATCTCCTGTTTGGAAGTACAGGTGCCGTGTACGGTGCGGGCTTTACCGATGTAACGGTGACTCTCTGGGTTTACAGGATCATCATGGGATTGTCCGTTCTGGCGGCGATCGGATTCGCTGTTGGTATTACGAAGAAAAAATTCAAACCGGCTGCTATCGCTCCGATCGCTATGCTTATTGTAGGAGCTGTTGGTGTGGGCGGCGCACTGGTGGTGCAGAACCTGGTAGTAACACCGGATGAAATCAATAAAGAAAGCAAGTATCTGGAGCGCAATATTGAATATACTCAGTCAGCGTATGGCTTGAACGAAGTAGACATGAAGGGCTTTGAAGCGAATCAGAACCTGACCAGCCAGGACATTGCCAATAATTCAGATACCATCTCTAATATCCGTATCAATGACTATGCTCCGGCGAAGACTTTCTACAATCAGACGCAGAGTATTCGTCAGTACTATACGTTCAACGATGTGGATGTGGACAGATATATGATCAACGGGGACTATACACAGACGTTCCTGTCAGCCAGAGAAATCGATGAAGAGAAGATCAGTGACACCTGGCTGAACAAGCATTTGAAATACACCCATGGATATGGAGTGACTCTTTCCAGAGTAGATAAGATCACTTCCAGCGGGCAGCCGGATATGCTCATCGACAGCATCCCGCCGGTGTCTCGTGTAGATGAGATCAATATCAAGCGGCCGGAGATCTATTTCGGTGAACTGACCTCTAACTATGCGCTGGTGAATACGTCGGAAGATGAATTTGACTATCCTGATGGAAACAGCAATAAGTATGCCAGATATGAAGGCGATGCAGGGATCAAGCTGAACCCGATCAATCGTCTCATGTTTGCAATTCGGGAGCACAGCTTAAAGACTCTGGTTTCAGGCAACATCAAGAGCGATTCCAAGATCCTCATCAATCGGAAAATTTCCGAAAGAGTGAAGGAAATAATGCCGTATCTCAGCTATGATAAAGACCCGTATATGGTTACGGAGAACGGCAAACTGTACTGGATCATCGATGCGTACACCCATACGGCCAATTATCCGTATTCGGAACCGTACAACGATGAAACCAGAACAAACTATATCCGAAATTCCATCAAGGTCGTGATCGATGCATATAACGGAAATACGGATTATTACATCGTAGACGATACGGATCCGATCGCACAGACTTTTAAGAAGATCTACCCGGATCTGTTCAAAGACCTGGACAAAATGCCGCAGGAAATCAAAGCGCACATCCGTTATCCGAACATGCTGCTTGATATCCAGGCAAGCGTGTACCAGAGATATCATATGAACGATGTGAAGGTGTTCTATCAGAACGAAGACCTGTGGCAGATCTCAAGTGAGATTTATGGTACCAAGGAACAGGCTATGACGCCGAACTACTACATCATGAAGCTTCCGGGCGAAAATGGTGCAGAATTTGTCAACTCCATACCATTCACACCGAAGGACAAGAAGAACCTGACCGGACTTCTTGTAGCACGTAACGATGGCGACAATTACGGCAAGCTGGTGCTTTACCAGATGCCGAAGAGCAAGATCGTTTACGGACCGATGCAGGTAGAAGCACAGATCGACCAGAACACGGAGATTTCAAAGGAATTTTCCTTATGGAACTCTTCAGGTTCCAGCTACAGCCGTGGCAATATGTTCGTAGTGCCGATCGAAGATTCTCTACTTTACATTGAACCGGTTTATCTGGAAGCAACCAATTCCAGCATCCCGGAAGTAAAGCGGGTGATCGTCGCATATGGTGATCAGATCGCATATGAATCTACGCTGGCGGAAGCGCTCAATTCCCTGTTTGGAGAAGGCAGCGCTCATGAGAGTCCGGGAAGTGAAGAAGCTTCCGGTGATACGGATACCTCAGCAGGCGGCAGTGACGCTTCTCTGAGTCAGACGGAGATCATCACCAGAGCGCAGGAAGCTTTCGACAATGCACAGAAGGCACAGCAGGATGGTGACTGGGCAAAATATGGAGAATACCTTAAGGAACTGGATAAATACTTAAATATGTTAAGTGAATAAGAAAGATATTCAGGACATTCTCATAACAGTTTTCCAGACTGTAGAGGATGTTCTGAATCGTTATAAAGAAAGAGAGTGATGCTATGATATCATACGATTTGGACAAAATGCTTTATACGATACCGGCTGATAAGCACAGCACGGAAGAAATTCGGGAAATTCTGGGTAAGCACCCGGAAATCAAGTTCGTTTCCCTGGTAGGGATCGACGTTGGCGGGCATGATACCGACGAAAAAATCCCGGTAGAGGAATTTTTGAAGGATATGGATAAATTCCTTACTCATGGAGTGCAGACGGACGGATCCAGCGTAGTGCTGCCTAAGATCGCCAAGCTGAATAATGCGAAGGTGGACATCATACCGGATAAGACGGTCAACTGGTTTGTGGATCACAACTTCAACTACCCGGATCCTGATACGGGTCTTCCGGTAGGAACATTGAGGATCCCCTCTTCACTCGTGCATAATGATTCGGAACGCGTTGGATCCAGAGTGATCCTGCGAGATGCTATCCGGAATTTTAAAGATGATCTGATGGAACTTCTCGAAAACAACCCGTACGTGTTTGAGTACATTGATGCGGACAGCGTAGATGATATCGATAAGATCATCATCACGGCAGCTACAGAACTGGAATTCTGGGTAAAGACCCCGGATGACGATGCCGACAGAGAACAGCTGTCCACGGCTCAGATGCTGAAGGAACAGTATTGGAAAAGGACGACCGGACCGGTCCGTACTGCATTGGAAGAAACCATGCTGATCCTGCAGAAATACGGCTTTGAAATGGAGATGGGTCATAAAGAAGTTGGTGGCGTAAAAGCAAAACTGGGCAACTCCGGTGTATATGATCATGTTATGGAACAGCTGGAAATCGACTGGAAGTATTCTTCTGCCGTACAGGCTGCTGATAACGAAAACCAGATCAAATACGTCGTAAGAGATATTTTTCGTATGTACGGACTGGAAGTGACCTTCATGGCGAAGCCGATGGAAGGCGTGGCAGGAAACGGCGAGCATACACATATGGGAGTATCTGCAAGACTGAAGAATGGCAAGATGATCAACCTGTTCGCACCGTCGGATACGGAAAACCAGTTCATGAGTCCGATCGGATTCGGCGCCCTGATGGGTATGCTTAAAAACTACGATGTGATCAACCCGTTCGTAAGCTCCAGCATCGACTCTCTGAACCGGCTGAAGCCAGGCTATGAAGCGCCTGTATGTACTGTGACTTCTCTGGGGCACAGTGCCCAGATGCCGTCGAGAAACAGAACCGTTCTGGTAGGTCTGGTCAGGGAGATCGGCAATAAAATGGCAACTCGTTTCGAACTGAGATCACCAAACCCTAAGAGCAATACATACCTGGTGATCGCAGCATCCTATATGGCTATGCTGGATGGCATAAAAGCAGCACTGGAAAACGGCAAGGTTTCCGATGAGCTGGAACAATCTATTTCCAAGGAATACGGACAGGAAGACTTTTATCTTGATAAAGACCGCATATACCGCAGCGAACTGGATGTGTTCGATGAATATACAGAAGAAGAACGCGATAAGTTCTTTGGAAAGGCTCCGCGGACCGTATGGGAAAACATCTCGGCGTTTGATGAGTATCCGGAAAAACTGGAAATTTTCAAGAGAGATGATGTGATGACGGAACTGGCACTGGAATCCTATCGTCAGGCGACACTGGATCAGTGGAAGACGGAACTTCACAACCGTATCGTACCGGATGTCATGGATGTGGTTCGTCACTGCACCAAGCTGCATGATGATGATGACTGCGTCGATTATGATAGATATTACTGGGATAAGATCCAGGGGCTGCGCAACCATCTGGGACGTGACCTGCTGGACGTACCGTGTCTGCTGACGCGTGTAATAAGAGCGCTGGATGCAGAAGACTACAGCACTGCCTCGCAGCTGCAGATGGAAATGCAGAAACAGGTAGAAGAACTGATGAGACTTTACATCATTTACAGAAAAAATTTATTTTAACGTTCACGGAGGGAAGATGACATGTTGGATATCAAAAGAATCAGAGAGGATTTTGATGGCGTAAAAAAAGCAGTAGAATCCAGAGGAAAAGGCGATTTTGGAATCGATAAAGTACGCGAATACGATGTAGAAAGAAGGAAGCTGCTGGCTGAAGTAGAACAGATGAAGAATCAGCAGAGCACTTCTTCCAGACAGATCCCTGTGTTAAAAAAAGAAGGCAAGGACACGACAGAACTGATGGCAGAAATGAAGCAGCTTTCTGAAAAGATCAAGGTGCTGGATGGTCAGGTGAGCGAAGTGGAAGCAAAGCTGCGCGATGCACTGCTCAATATTCCAAACACACCATATAAAGACGTGCAGGAAGGCGCAGATGACAGCGACAACGTAGAACTTCGCAAGTGGGGCGAACCGAGAACATTTGATTTTGAAGAGAAAGCTCACTGGGATATCGGAACAGATCTGGACATCCTGGATTTTGAACGCGCTACGAAAATCGCAGGGACGCGATTCACTGTTTATAAAGGCCTGGGTGCCCGTCTGGAACGTGCAGTGATCAACTTCATGCTGAATCTGCATACCGAAGAGCACGGATTTACAGAAATCCTGCCGCCGTTCATGGTAAATCGCGACGCGATGATCGGAACAGGTCAGCTGCCGAAATTCGAAGATGATATGTTCCATGTTCCTGCAAAGGATTTCTTCCTGATCCCGACAGCAGAAGTTCCGGTAACCAACCTTCGTATGAATGAAATCATCGATGAAGCAGAGCTGCCGATCTACTATACTGCATATACACCTTGTTTCCGTAAAGAAGCCGGTTCTGCCGGTCGTGACACGAGAGGTCTGATCCGTCAGCACCAGTTCAACAAGGTAGAAATGGTTAAGTTCGTTAAACCGGAAACTTCCTATGACGAGTTGGAATCCCTGACTGCAGCAGCGGAAGATGTTCTGCAGAAGCTGGAGATCCCGTATAGAGTGGTACGCTTGTCCACCGGAGATCTGGGATTTTCCTCCGCAATGACCTACGACATTGAAGTGTGGATGCCAAGTTACGGTAGATACGTAGAGATCTCTTCCTGCAGTAACTTTGAAAACTTCCAGGCAAGAAGAGGAAATATCCGGTTCCGTCCGGCTGAAAAGGGCAAACCGGAATTCGTGCATACCCTCAATGGCTCCGGACTGGCAGTGGGAAGAACAGTAGCTGCTATTCTGGAAAATTATCAGCAGGCAGACGGCTCCGTTGTTATTCCGGAAGCACTGCGCGGATTCATGGGCGTTGATAAGATCGAAAAGAAATAGGCAGAGAGAAGTTTGACAGAAAGGACGAAATGACATGATCGCAGATAAAATGAAGCCTTTGATGGAAAACAACTCAGCCATCAGAACAATGTTCGAAGAAGGCGATAAAATGCGGGCAGAATATGGCCCGGAAAATGTATATGACTTCAGCCTGGGAAATCCGGATGCGCCGGTGCCGGCAGAAGTCAAGCAGTCCATCATTGATATACTTAACGAAGAAGACCCGACGACACTTCACGGATACATGAGCAATGCAGGATTCGAAGACGTGCGTGAAACCATCGCACAGTCGCTTAATCGCAGATTCGGCACAGCCTTTGATCACGGTAATATTCTCATGACTGTAGGAGCAGCCAGCGGTCTGAATGTGGCACTGAAGACTATCCTGAATCCAGGCGAAGAAGTGATCATTTTCGCACCATATTTCCTGGAATATAACTGGTATGTGAACAACTATGACGGTAAAGTGGTGCAGGCGCCGACGGATCAGGAGACTTTTTACCCGGATCTGGAAACCTTTGAGAAGCTTATCGGCGATAAGACCCGCGTTGTTCTCATCAACACGCCCAACAATCCGACCGGTGTGATCTACAGTGAAGAGACGATCAGGCAGATTGCAGACATACTGAAGCGCAAACAAAAGGAACTGGGACGAACTATATTCCTTATTTCGGACGAACCTTACCGGGAACTGGCATACGGAGACGTGGAAGTTCCTTATGTGACGAAATACTACGATAACACCATCGTTGCTTATTCCTATAGCAAATCACTTTCCCTTCCGGGAGAGCGGATCGGATATCTTGTGATCCCGTCCGAACTGGAAGAAAGTCAGCTGGTGTTCGATACAGCATCCAATGCAAACCGTATCATCGGCTGTGTCAACGCACCATCGCTTCAGCAGAAGATGATCGCACGGTGTGTTGATGTCAAGGTGGATCTGGATTACTATGACAAGAACAGAACGGCGCTGTATGAAGGCCTGAAGGATTGTGGTTTCGACTGCGTAAAACCAGAAGGAGCCTTCTACATGTTCCTGAAATCCCCTGTGGCGGATGAAAATGAATTCTGTGCAGAAGCAAAGAAGCATAATATCCTGATGGTGCCGGGCAGTGCCTTCGCATGCCCGGGATATGTTCGTCTGGCATACTGCACATCCTATGATACTATCGTAAACTCTATGAATGGATTCCGCAGGCTTGCAGACCACTATGGGCTAAGATAGGAGAATAAAAAGTCAAAAGAACAGAGTTTGAAGATTATGTGAAGATGAAATCCCCAGTGTTTTCTTACACGGGGATTTCGGGTATAATAGGTAAGTATTATACGTTACAGTTCGTGGGTAATTTATAACAAATAAGAGAGAATATTATGATTTCCAGTCTGAAAAACAACAAAAAGAAGGTATTGCTTACAGCTTCCATCGCTGTGATCCTGATCGCAGCTCTGGTTGTTGTTATGACACTGACGAAACCGTATGCTGTATACGCAGACGGAACCAAGGTTGAAAATCCATATGCCGTAAAGGCGGGTGGTGAGGAACTGTTTCTGGTAAAAGATTCCAAGACAGCGGAGAAGGTAATCGAAACCGTTATGGATAAGTATTCGCCGGAAGGAGCACAGATCAACTCCATCACAGTTGACAAGAAGCTGTCCAGCGAGGAAGCTGATCTTAAGAGAGGCGGAGAGCCGGAAACCGTTATGACGGCAGATGAAGCTGTGGATTATGTTCTGGCACAGAACAGCTCAGATGATCCGCTTTTCTGTGTGACCATCAGTTCTGAAACTGGTTCTTTGCAGAATGTAGCTGCAGGTACGACTTACGAAGATAACAAGGATCTGTATGAAGGCGACCAGAAGGTCAAGAGCGAAGGTAAGAACGGAAACCAGATCGTAACCAATCAGACAGTAAGCGTTAACGGTTCCGTAGTGACTTCTGAAGTTGTTGATACAGCTGTTGTAAGCGAAGCGGTGAATTCCGTTGTTTACAAGGGCACGAAAGAAAAGAAAACTACGACGGCAAATGACAAGTCCGCTTCTGCAAAGGGCGGCACAGTCATCGGAAGCGGCAGCGGTGCTGCAGTTGCTTCTTACGGACTGCAGTTCGTAGGTAATCCATATAAGCGTGGTGGTACCAGTCTGACTAATGGTGCTGACTGCTCCGGCTTCACACAGAGCGTATACGCTAAATTCGGTATCTCCCTGCCGAGAACGACCTGGGGTCAGGCTAAAGTCGGCAAGGGCGTATCCTACAGTGAAGCAAAAGCAGGAGATCTGATCCTGTACCCTCACCATGTAGGAATCTACATCGGCGGAGGCAAGATCGTTCATGCATCCGGCTCCAAGAAGGGGATCTGCGTGACCAACGCGAAAAACTGCGGACCGATCCAGACGGTAAGAAGGATCGTAGAGTAGTCGCAGTACAGATGGCAGATGACACTGCCTGCGAAACAGACAGGAAAATAGATATAGCAAGCCCGGCAGATCGCCGGGCTTTCGTTGGACAAAAGGTTAGCGCCGACTTACTTTTGGTAGGATGAGTACGGCTGAAATGGTAGGACGATTACCGCTAAAGCTGTCGTTAGTTCATAGAAACAAACCATGTTTAAGGGGTGAAGTTAGTCGCACCTCACAAAAGTTAGCAAAAACTTACAAATGTTAGCCTTGACTTCCTGAGAGAGTGTGCGTTATCCTAAAATTGTTAAAGAACTATTAAATACAAATTAAAATATAGAGAAATGAAAGGAGAATCTATTATGGCTAAGATCGATTTAAAGACAGTAGGAACGTTCGTAGGAGGAGTATTGTTTGGAACAGCAGGATTGAAGATCCTGGGAAGCGATGATGCGAAAAAGGTATACACCAACTGCACAGCTGCAGGCATGCGTGCGAAAGACTGTGTTATGAAGACGGTAAGCACCGTTCAGGAAAACGTTGGAGACATCGTAGCAGAAGCAGAACAGATCAACGAAGAAAGACAGGAAGCTAAAGAAGCAGCTGAAATCGAAGATGCTGCAGAAGAAACCGAGGCTGATGCATAATGAAGTTTCAGATCAAGCATGAAATCAAGGGACGCCTGCGTATCCATATGAAGCAGAGTCGCATGACCTTCGAACAGGCGGACATACTGCACTATGCGATACAGAAGATGGATGGAGTCAGCTCAGTCAAGGTATATGAGCGTACCGGAGATGCTGTGATCTGTTTCCACTGCAGCAGAGAAGAGCTGGTTGATGCACTGTCCGCATTTGACTATGACAGAGTCAACGTGCCGATGGAAGTTTTGCAGAATTCCGGCAGACAGCTCAATGCAGAATTCCAGGAAAAACTGGCGGGTCGGATCCTTAGAAGACTCTTTAACAA
>ERZ772812.2822-NODE-2822-length-10599-cov-3.402409_pt1 | contig 10599 bp, 10 predicted proteins | sample MGYA00511343_ERZ772812 | MGnify/ENA primary metagenome ERZ772812 (study PRJEB29015, sample SAMEA2737706) | human gut metagenome | biome: human gut; feature: human-associated habitat; material: faeces | place: China | collected 2012 ...
CGTCGATGAGCTGACCCTGATAGCTCAGGGGCTTGGTGGAATAGACGATGCCCTCGGCCTGGCCCTTCATGGGGGAGGTGAAGCACTCCTCGGTGGGGATGTTGGGGTTGAAGAAGATCCCCTGCAGGCTGGTTTCGCCGCCGCCGCAGAACTGCCCCTCCGGGATCAGCCCCACGGTCAGGTCCGTGCCGTTGGCGCTCTTATACTTCAGCTGCCGCAGGTGCAGGCTGTTGAGATACTGGCACCGGTCGTGAAGGTCCTGGTTGTGGGCGTCCCAGGCGGCCAAGGGGTCCTCATCCACCCGGCTGGTGGACAGAATGGCCTCCCACAGCTTCTCCATAGCCTGGCTGGTGCGCAGGCCCGGGAACAGCTTCTTGGCCCAGGCCGCGCCGGGCACGGCGGCGATGCACCCCTGATACTTGTTCTCGATCTGGTCCCGGTATTTGCGGATGGTGGGATAGAGCCGCTGCTGGGACTTGGCCATCTTCTCCTGGTTGATGCCGTTGAGGCCGTCGGGGTCCTCCGACAGCAGATAGATGCGGCAGGGGATGGCGTCCACATAGTGCTGCCAGCGGGCCTCCTCGTAGTTGTCCAGCTTGGACAGGGTGGTCATGGTGCGATAGCGGTAGTGCAGCTTTTGCAGGGGCTGATAGCTCCAGTCCACCACCACCTTCTTGGCCTTGCGCTTGTAGCACTCCTCCACCAGCATCTTCACAAACTCCGGCTGATCCAGGTCGGCGGCGATGAACACCTCCTGGCCGGGCTGCACGTTGACGCCGGTCTGGGCGATGAGCTGGGCATATTTGCGTAAAACGGTCTTTTTCATGGCTGTGATTCCCCCTGTAGTACAAAATAATGGAAACATTATACCACCGGCGGACAGACTTGAAAAGGGCTTTTTGTGAAATTTGAAGAAAGCCGCCGCGTCACTCCGCCTGGCGGGCGATGTCCAGCAGCCAGCGGACCGCCTGCACCGGATACCGGCCCCGGGCCGTTTCCCCGGTGAGCATCAGGGCCGACGCCCCGTCCAGCACGGCGTTGTACACGTCCAGCACCTCCGCCCGGGTGGGGGTGGGGTGCTCCGTCATGGTGTGCAGCAGCTGGGTCACCACCAGGAAGGGCTTCCCGGCCCGGCGGCACCGGGCGGCGATGTCCTTCTGGGCGGCGGGCAGGTGCAGAAGCCCCAGATTGCTGCCCAGGTCCCCCCGGGCCACGGTGACCACGTCGCAGGCGTCCATCCATTGGGGCAGGCTCTGCCAGCCCTGCCGGTCCTCGATCTTGGCGAATATCGTGAGGTGCTCTAGACCCCGGCGGGCCAGGGCCGCCCGGACCTGCTCCAGCTCATGGCGGCTGCGGACAAAGGGCTGCATCACCGCCGTGACCCCCTGTCCGGCGGCGGCGTCCAGGTCCAGCAGGTCCTGCTCCGTCAGGGCCGGGCGGCACAGCTCCACCCCGGGCAGGGTGATGCTTTTCCGGCTTTCCAGCACCCCGCCCCGGGTGACGGTGCAGGTGACGGCTTCGCCGCGGGTCTCCGCCCGCAGGGCCATGAGTCCGTCATCCAGCAAAATCTCCTGCCCCGGGGCCACGGCGGCCAGGATATCCGGCTCCACCGGCAGGCCCCCGGGGCCCAGGGTCACGGTCTCCCCCGCCGTCAGGGTCACGGGACGGGACAGGGGCCCCATCCGCAGCTCCGGACCACGCATATCGACGATCAGCTCCGCCGGACGGCCGGAGGCCTCCCGGGCCTGCTGCACCGCCTCCGTCCAGGGGCGGCAGGCCGCCAGGGTGGTGTGGGACAGGTTCAGGCGGAAGCCCGTCAGCCCCATGTCCAGCAGTTCCGTCAGCAGGTCCGCCCGGCAGCAGGCGGGGCCAAGGGTGGCGTAGGTTTTCACGGCGTCTCCTCCTTGTGAAAGTGGTCGTATACCGCCCGGGCGGCGGCCTTGGGCAGCACCGCCTCCAGCTGCAGAAGCTCCGCCTGCTCAATGGCCCGGACGCTTTTGAAGTGCCTCAAAAGGGCCTTCTTCCGGATGTCTCCCACCCCGGGGATGCCGTCCAGCCGGGAGGTCAGCGCGGACTTCGCGTGCTTCTCATGGTGATAGGTGATGGCGAAGCGGTGGACCTCCTCCTGCACCCGGCCCACCAGGGCAAACAGCGGGGGGCTCTGCTGGATGCCCAGCTCCTGCCCCTGGGGCGTTACCAGGGCCCGGGTCCGGTGGCGGTCATCTTTTACCATGCCCAGCACCGGCACGGTGAGGCCCAGCCTTTCCAGCACATGGCAGGCGGCCTCCGCCTGCAACTGGCCGCCGTCCATCAGCAGCAGGTCCGGCAGGGGGGCAAAGTGCTCGTCTCCCTCCAGATACCGCCGGAACCGGCGCTCCAGCACCTCCTCCATGGCCCGCAGGTCGTCGGCGTGGTCCAGAGTCTTTACCTGGAACCGGCGATAGTCCCGCTTCAGGGGCCGTCCGTCCGCGAACACCACCATGGAGGCCACAATGTCCGTCCCGGCGATGTTGGAGATGTCGAAGGATTCCATTCGCCGGGGCGGCTGGGGCAGTGACAGCATCTTGCCCAGCAGCTGCAGGGTGCCGGAGATCCGCTCCTCCCGGCTGGTAACCCGCTCGGCCTCCTGCATGGCATTCTCCCGGGCCAGTTGCACCAGCTGTACATTGTCCCCCCGTTGGGGCACGCGAAAATGGGTCCGTCGCCCGGTGTTTTGGAACATGAGGTCTGAAAACAGGTCTCCGTCCTCCATTTCCATAGGCAGCAGCACGATCTTCGGCGCAATGCCCCGGGAGAGGTAATACTGCTTCACCAAGCTGGACACGGCGGCAGCCGGCGTATCCTGGTAGGGCTGAATCTCGTATTCCTTGTCCAGGAGATTCCCACCGGAATAGTGCAGGACCACAAAGCAGCTTTTGGCTGCCGTCTGGGCAAAGCCGATGACGTCGGTGTCTGCCATGGAACCGGCGGTCACCAGCTGCTTCTGCCCCAGGGCCTCCACCGCCTTCAGCCGGTCCCGCAGCTCTGCGGCCTGCTCAAATTTCAGCTCCTCCGAGGCCTCCAGCATCTGTGCCCGCAGCTCCTGGGCCAGCTTCTGGTAGTTCCCGGTGAGCAGCAGCCGGGCCTGCTCCATGGCAGCCCGGTAGTCCGCCGGGCTCCGGCTCAGCTGGCACCAGCCTTTGCATTGGTTCATGTGGTAATTCAGGCAGGGCCGGTCCTTCCCCAGGTCCCGGGGAAACTGCTTGCTGCAGTCCGGCAGCTTCAGGGTCCGGAGAATGGTGTGCAGCACATGCTGAGTCACGCCCCAACTGCCATATGGCCCAAAATAAGCCGCACCATCGTGAGCCAGCTTGTGGACCACGGTGATTCTGGGGTACTCCTCCGACATGTCCAGCCGCAGGTAGGGGTAGCCCTTGTCATCCTTCAGAAGGATGTTATATTTGGGCAAATACCGCTTAATCAGGGAGCATTCCAGAACCAGGGCCTCAAACTCCGACGCCGCCACAATCACGTCAAAGTGGTCGATCTTTGACACCATGGCCCGGGTTTTTGGCGTATGGGCCGCAGAATCCTGGAAATACTGGCTCACCCGATTTTTTAGCTTCTTGGCCTTGCCCACATAGATGACTTTGTTCCCCGCATCCCGCATAATATACACGCCGGGAGCAAAAGGCAGGGACAGGGCCTTGTCCTTCAATTCTTCAAATGTCATATTCCGCCCTCAGACACAGCAAAACTGCCTCAGCGGCCGCCGGAAGCGGCCCGACCCGAGGCAGTCATCGCCAAAATTTTCAGAGAACATCCCGCTGCAGCATGTCACACAGGGTGGCAACCGCCTCTCCCTCATCCGGTCCATCGGCGGAAACTACTACGCTGGCCCCGGCGCCGATACACATGGACATGATGCCCAGAAGGCTCTTGGCATTCATCTTCTTGTTGCCCAATTCCACCCAAATGTTACACCGAAACTCGTTGGCCTTCTGAACAAAATAGGTGACCTGCTCATTGTACAGGCCGGAAGTGCACTTCACCACAGTCTGCTGTTGATACATGATCGATCTCACTCCTTGCATGCAGTCCCTTGGAGCATCTTTATGCTTCACCTAGTATGATACCAAATTTGCGGCAAAAGTCAACCAAATTCTGCTTCCTGGGCATGGCGGCAGTATATCCCTTTTTTCATGTGATGCTCGCCCCCAATATCAGAATTCCGCTTTAAAATTCTGCAATCGTCACTCCGTCTTCTCCCTCGCCGTATACGCCCAAGCGGAATTTTTTGACAAACTTATTCCGGCGCAGCTCCTCCTGGACGGCGGCACGGAGGGCGCCGGTTCCTTTCCCGTGGATGATTCGGACAGAGGACAGATTGGAGCGCATGGCTTCATCCAGGAAGCGGTCCAGGACGCAGATGGCTTCTATGGAGTCCATTCCCCGGAGGTCAATTTCCGTTGGCATGGCGGCGGCTTTCATTTCCCGTCCAGAGTGGGCCGGGCGGGGCTTCTTTACCTGGAATTTATTGGCGTCCTCCAGCAGATAGACCTCCTCTGGTCTGGCTGTCAGCTTCAGGATTCCCGCCTGTAGCGTATACGTACCGTCTTTGTTGATGGCAATCACACTGGCCTTGGTGCCCAGCTTCAGGAGCTCCACCGTATCACCCAGCTGCACCGCCCGGGTGGGCTGGGGGCGTTCCACCGGCTGGTTGTGGACGGACAGCCGCTCTTCTGCCTCGTTGATGCTCCGGCGCAGGTCTGCCTGACGCTGGTTGACTCCCTGGGCATCTGCTGCATCCCGCATCTGCTTGCGCAGCTGCTTCAATTCCTCAGAAACCTGGTTGGCGGTGCGGCGAGCGTCGTCCAGGATCTCCTGGGCCTCCCGTCGGGCCTTTTCCATTGCCTTATCCCGTTCCTTCTGGATTTGCTGATGGAATGCCTCGCTCTCGTTGCGGATTTCTTGGGTCTCCTGGCGCAGCCGCTCGGCCTCCTGCCGGGCAGACTCCATCTGCTGCCGCTGGACCTCCAGCTGGCTGAGGACATCCTCAAAGTCCTTGTCGCTTTGGCTCACCATGTCCCCTGCCTTTTTGATGATATCCTCGGACAGACCCAGCTTCCGGGAGATGGCAAAGGCGTTGGACTTCCCGGGAATGCCAATGAGCAGGCGATATGTGGGCCGCAGGGTCTCCACATCAAATTCGCAGGAGGCGTTGATGACCCCCTTGGTTCGCATGGCATAGAGCTTCAGCTCCGCGTAATGGGTGGTCGCCACCACCCGGCTGCCCATGGTCCGGCAAAACTCAATGATGGCCATGGCCAGAGCGGCGCCCTCCGCAGGATCCGTACCGGCTCCCAGCTCATCAAAGAGAATGAGGGAGCGGCCGTCGCACTGCCCGGTGACATCCACAATGGTCCGCATGTGGGACGAGAAGGTGGACAGGGACTGCTGGATGGACTGCTCATCGCCAATGTCCGCCAGAACCCGATCAAAGGTGGACAGGCGGCTGCCGTCTCCGGCGGGAATGTGAAGGCCGCACTCCGCCATCAGCGTCAGAAGGCCAATGGTCTTGAGGGTCACCGTCTTGCCGCCGGTGTTGGGGCCTGTGATGATCATACTGTCAAAGTCCGTGCCCAGACGTAGGGTAATCGGCACCACTGCCTTGGGATCGATGAGCGGGTGGCGTGCCTTCTTCAAGTCAATCTGGCCCTGGTCGTTCATCACCGGGGCGCCCGCCCGCATCTGGTAAGACAGTCGGGCTTTTGCAAAGATCACATCCAGCTGCGTGAGCAACCGGTAATTGTCGGAAATGTCCTCCCGATGAGCGGCCGCTTCGGCAGACAGCTCTGCCAGAATCCGCTCAATCTCCTTCTTCTCCTTCATGGCCAATTCCCGCAGAGCGTTGTTGGCATTGACGGCGGACATGGGTTCAATGAAGAAGGTGGAACCGGTGGCGGATACATCGTGAATGAGGCCCGGCACCTCATTTTTGAACTCGCTTTTCACCGGTACCACATACCGGTCCTGGCGAATGGTGACAATGGGCTCCCGGAGATACTTGGAATACGCCGGGGAAGAAACCACCTTTTGCAGGGTCTCCCGGATTTTGGCGCTTTGCTGGCGCATATGCCGGCGAATGTCTGACAGGGCGGGGCTGGCGGCGTCGGCGATTTCCTCTTCTGACAAAATGGCGCCGGAAATCCGGTCCTCCAGGTATTTGTTGGGGGTCAGCGCTTGGAACAACGGGGTGAGTACCTGGGCGGTCTCCTCCTCGCTCCAATAGCCCTTGACTGTTCTGGCGCTGCGTAGTACCCCGGCAATCCGCAAAAGCTCCGTGGTAGAAAGGCTCCCACCACGGTCTGCCCGCTCCAAGGCTGCGTCCACATTTTTTACATCATAAAAGCCGGGAGAACCCTGCACAGCAGACATGGTACAGGCCGCCGTGGTTTGCTCCAGAAGCTCCCGGACCTCCTCCAGATCGCTGGAGGGGCAAAGGGCCCGGCAGGCGGCCTTGCCATCCCCCGACCCGGCACAGTCCGCCAGCAGCTCGAGAACCCGGTTGAGCTCCAGCTTTTCTGTCGATTTTTCATACAATTCCCACATGGTCTTTCTCCTATTTGTTCGCGTTTTGCAATGCTTCACACAAGAACATGCGATTGTGCTGATCGTATTCCGAAAAATACACATCCTCGAACCGGACCGTCCGGAAATCCCGCTGGAGTTCCTCTTGCCAGGCTTCCGTCGTCCGGTTCCAAAGAAGCAGACCGTCATCCAGCAGATCTCCCTCTATGGTCCGAACTCCCCAGGCCTCTATTTGTTCCCGGGTGAGGTAGGGATTTAGCTTGATTAACACCTTGCCCTCCGGTTGCAGCAGCCGAATCGTTTCTTGTAATACAGCCCGGCTGTCTGTCGGTTTGAGATTATCCAAAATGTTGGACAGCACGATCCCGTCAAAGCTAGTGTCTGGCAACTCCATCAGTTTTTCCACACTGCCCCAAAGAAATTGGCATTGGGGCAGATCCTCACCGGCCCAACGAGCCAGCGCCACAGCCTCGCGGGACAGGTCAATACCCACCAATCTTTCCACGCCCCGGTATGCGCAGGCAAACAGCAGACTCCCGTTGCCGCACCCAAAGTCTAACACAGAATGGGCCCCATGGCACAGCCAATCCACCCCAAATTCCAGCTCCGGAGGATCCACCTGACCGGAAATCGGTTTTCTCCGAGGCATGGACTGATAAATCTGATCCTCGCGCGCGATATACGTTTGATAAAATAAATCCATATGTAGGCCTCCTAAGCGTCACGAACTGGAAACAGCGACTTATAAAAATCCAAAGTAGAAAATCCCCGTTCCAGTTGGGTGGAGAGGTACCGCTCTGTCAGGCTGCCAAAGGCCCGAAGCGTCTCCTCCCCCAGGCAGAAGGAAAACAGCCTGGAGGCCGGGCAGGCAGCGACGTGGCGCATCGCCGCCAAAATGCCAGGTGTGACGGCCACAAAAGTCCCATCTCCGCTCCGGCAATGCGCGCACTCCAGACAGCCGCCTTCCAGATCAAAACGGTCCGGCTCCGGATTCCCGCAACTCCGGCACCCCTCCAAGTCCGGGGTATATCCCGCCAGACAGGCCGCCCGGAGCTCAAACACCGCCTTTACCAACCCCTGGGGCTTCCGGAGCTTCCCAAGGGCATAGAGGGCGTTTAACGTCAGAGACAGCAGTGCCGGATTGGGATCATCCTCTTGGGAGAGGACCTCCGCCACCTGGGCAAAATACGTACCCAGGGAGAGCAGCTCCAAATCTGTCCGGAGCTCCGGGAAGAGCTCCACCGTCTGGGCCTCGTTGATGGTGCTCATGCCCCGGTATTCAAAAATGGTAAATTCTCCACAGGCCAGCAGCTGGCAGGACGCCTTCAGGGGGCTGCCGGACCGGCGGACCCCCCGGGCCTTCAGGGTCATCTTCCCATAGTCCCGGGTCAGCACGGTGAGCAGCTTGTCCGTGTCTTTATACGCTACCTCCCGCAGCACAAGCCCCTGGGTTTTCAAGTACATGGGTTCCCTCCGGATTTGATGGTTTTGAACTCACAGAAACCTGGGATCTTTGCGGGTCCGGAAGACATTCTGCAAGTTCCTGCACCAATTTTGGCATATTTGTGGCTTCCAGTTGGTGGATTCCCTCCGCCTTTGCCGCTTTGTACAGCAGGTAATATTCCGGTGCTCCGGTTTCCAAAAAGCATCGCCACAGGTTTTCCGCTTCCATGTTGGCGTCCTCCTCACCCTTCTGTCCTGTTTGGAATTAGGATTTGCGGAGGCTACCGGACTATTCCCGGAAAATCATGTATCCTGATATCCGAAATTCCGGATGAGGAAATCGCTGTCCCGCCAATTTTCTTTGACCTTGACCCAGGTGGTCAAAAACACCTTGGTCCCCATAAACTTTTCGCAGTCGATTCTCGCCATGGTGGAGATTTTCTTCAGCATGGCGCCCTGCTTGCCGATGATGATCCCCTTGTGGCTGGCCTTTTCGCAGTAAATGGTGGCCTCCAGGTCGATGATGCCGTTGTCCCGCTCGGAGAAGCGGGTGACCTCTACCGCCGTACCATGGGGGACCTCCCGGTCCAGGCACCACAGAAGCTTTTCCCGGATGATCTCCGCCATCATCTGCCGCTCCGGTTGATCAGAGGTCATATCAGCAGGGAACAGATGGGGACCCTCCTGGGCGAACTGGGTGCATTCCTCCAGCAGAGCCTCCACCCCCTCCCCGGTCTTGGCGCTGAGGGGCACCACGGCGGCAAACTCCATCTCTCTGGCGTACCGGGCAATGACTGCCAGGAGCGTCTCCTTCTCCACCGTGTCGATTTTGTTGATGACCAAAATGACTGGCTCCCCGGTCTGGCCCAGCTGCTCCAGCAGAGCCTCCTCCTGAGGCCCTACGTTGGCAATGGGCTCCACCATCAAAAGGACGGCATCCACCTGGGCTACCGACTGCCGGGTGACGCTTACCATGTAGTCACCCAGCTTGGTTCTGGGCTTGTGGAAGCCGGGGGTATCCACAAAGACAAACTGGAGCTCACCCCGGTTTACAATGCCGCAGATGCGGTTCCGGGTGGTCTGGGGCTTGTGGGATACAATGGCCACCTTCTCCCCCACAAGCCGGTTGGTCAGGGTGGATTTTCCCACATTGGGGCGGCCTGCAATGGTGATCATTGCGGTTTTGCTTGCCATAGCGGTTCTCCTTTTGCCAAATCAAACTCATAGCGGCACGAATCCTCGGCCCGGTTTTGGTGGCGGGGACTAAACCAGATCAGGTTTCCACCCATGGCCTCGTAAAACCGGCGGGCGCGCACATTTTGGGGCTGGCAGTCACAATAAAACGAAGCTGCCCCTCCCTCCCGGCAGGCGGAAGCCACCTGGCGCATCATGGCCCGCCCGATTCCTTTGCGCTGATACTCCGGCAGCAGATATATGGAATACAGGCAGAATTTTCCCCGCGCATTGGCGCCGTAGGAGAAATACCCTACACATGCCTCCCCGTCCAGGAGCAAATAGGTCTCCCGCTTGGGATCCTGCAATCTCTCCCGGTCCTTGGCTGTGTAACGCTCCAGATCATACTGGTCAATCATTTCGTCTGGATAAATTCCACGGTAAGTCGCCGCCCAAACCTTTTGCCGGGTGGCTGCCAGAAGCGGGGCATCGGTAGGTTCTGCTTTTTTGAACGTTACTTTGGAATACATGTTATTTTTCTCTCCTATTTATTTTTATCGATGTAGATCAATGACGCGGATGACGGCCTCCTCGTGGGCGCGCATTTGGGCCTTCTCAGGTCCCTCGTCCAGGTGGTCGTAGCCCAGCAGATGCAGCATGGAGTGGATGGTGAGATATCCCACCTCCCGGCGGACTGAATGGCCAAATTCTGCGGCCTGGGCTTTGGCCCGCTCCAGGGAGATGGCCATGTCCCCCAGAGGGCACAGGCCCGTCTCTGGGTCCAGGTAATTGCTCCAATCCCGAGGCAGACGCCCCGGGGTCAGCTGGAACATGGGGAAGGAGAGGACGTCCGTGGGCCTGTCCACCTGGCGGGTGGCCAGGTTTATGGCGTGAATCCCCCCGTCATCGGTCAGAAGCACATTGATTTCACAGGGGACCGGCACCTTTTCTTCCTGCAAGGTGGCCAAAATGCACTGACGGACCACCCGGGTTACCGGAACTGCCAGAAGGCTCCGGTGGTCAAATGAAATGTTGATTTTTACGTTCATTTCCGGTTTCCTTTGTAGGCACTGGTATTTTTGGCACCGGCCTTACCCTCACTCCGGCGCTGCTCCGCCTTCTCATAGGCGTTGATGATTTTCTGGACCAAGGCGTGACGGACCACATCGGAGCTGGTGAGGGTGCAGATGGCAATGTCCTCCACCCCCTCCAGGACTCGGATGGCGTCCTTCAGGCCGCTCACCTTCTCCTCCGGCAGGTCGATCTGGGTCACATCGCCGGTGATCACAATTTTAGAGCCAAAGCCCAGGCGCGTCAAGAACATCTTCATCTGCTCCCGGGTGGTATTCTGGGCCTCATCCAGGATGATGAAGCTGTCGTCCAGGGTCCGGCCCCGCATATAGGCCAGAGGGG
>ERZ772812.2824-NODE-2824-length-10595-cov-11.922770_pt1 | contig 10595 bp, 13 predicted proteins | sample MGYA00511343_ERZ772812 | MGnify/ENA primary metagenome ERZ772812 (study PRJEB29015, sample SAMEA2737706) | human gut metagenome | biome: human gut; feature: human-associated habitat; material: faeces | place: China | collected 2012 ...
TATTTATTTATATATATATTTAAATAAATATTAATATATATATCTATCTCATATCTTATCTATCCATCTATCTATCTAAAACTAGAGAATAGAGAAAATAGGGGAGTGTGAGGGGGAAGAGGAGAAAGGAGAGCCGCCAGAAAACCAAATTTTGGTTTTCTAGAAGAACGAAATTCATCCTTCAAGAAATATTGCTTAATTTTTTATAAAAAATATAAAATCTGATAAACACGGGAATACTTGCAAATGGCTAAGGCATATGCTATATTATGCTTAAGGCAAAATGAAATAAACGACTTGCAAAAGTCAACAAAGCAAAACCCCCATGAGTTCGCACCTCATGGGGGTTTTTATTCCGTTTTGGCAAGGTGGCTTATACCTTAGGCTAGTTGCCGGTTATTTCTTAGTGTCTAGCCATTTGCAAACGTAATAGGCAATCACGCTTGCCAGGACAGAAAGAAAAAATGAAATAAACTGTTCTTGCAAAGTCAACCCTCCCTCCTGTGCCTGTCTGGGAGTGGCAACGATACGATTATATCATAACAAAAAGATTATTTCATCGCTTTAGAAAAATAATTTCCCCTTTCTTCTTGTTGCTCTAAGAAATTAATCAGTTTTGGTAAATCCTCTTTTTCAATCGGCTGTTTTAGTACAGATTCAACGGCTGCTCCTACTTCAATCAATCGTTTCGTGCGTTTCTTCCGTTCCGCACTTGCTTTCTGTGCTAAAAGTTTCTTCTCTTTCGCTTTTAATTCTTCTTTTTGTTTTTTTAACTTTTCCAAACGCTCGTCTATACTAGCCATAGTATTATCTCCTTTCTATTTTTTATATAATACCATATCTTGAGTCGCAAGAAAAGATGTGATACTATATACCTTAGTAAGTCCCTTAGTTTTACTAAGGGCGCACTTACACACCCTCTCCGATGGTGCAACGTGCGACAAGGTGTTCCCCTTGTATCCCCCTTGAATATTCTCATAATGATTAGAAAGGAATGAAAGTTGTGGCTATATATCATTGCTCGATTAAAAACATAGGACGGTCTGATGGAAGAAGCGCAGTTGCTTGTTCTGCATATCGTGCTGCACAAAAATTGAGAGATAAAGAAACAGGGCTTCTTCATGACTTTACAAAAAAATCAGAGGTGATATATTCCGAAATATTTTTATGCAAAAATGCTCCGGCTGAATATGCAGATAGGGAGACTCTCTGGAACGAAGTGCAAAAGATTGAAAAAAATAAAAATGCTAGACTGGCGAGAGAATGGGAACTGGCATTACCTAACGAACTGACAGTAGAGCAGAGTAAAAAATTAATATGTGATTTTTCAAAAACACTTGTCGAGGAAGGTATGTGTGTTGATGTAAATATACACTGGAAAGATAATAATCATCATGCACACATCATAGGAACGACTAGAGCAATAAAAGAGAATGGGGAATGGGCACCAAAGGCTAAAAAGGTCTATGACCTAGACGAAAACGGAGAACGCATTTACCAAAAAACCGACAAGACTGGAAAGAAGATATACAAGAATCACAAGGAAGAATATACCAACTGGAACAAAAAGGAAAAAATAGAGGAATGGAGAGAGCGTTGGGCAGACCATTGCAACCGATACCTTGAAAAAGAACAACAAATAGACCATAGGAGCTATGAAAGACAAAGGATAGATTATATACCAACGATTCATGAGGGGTATGCAGCACGTTTGATTGAAAAGCGAGGTGGCATCGCTGAACGCTGTGAAATAAATAGAGAAATCGTTGAAAAAAATAATCTGTTGCAGGTATTAAGACAGCAGATCAGAGAATTAAATACAAAAATAACAGAATTGATTGGGGAGAAAGGAAAACAGGCAAATGAGAGAATCAACAGATTACTCAACCGAACAGGTAGAACTGCTTATCAACGAGATGGACAAACTCCTCAATCAGAACGAGGAACTGTCACAGGAAGTAATAAACCTGCAGGAGCAACTTTCGAGGAAAGACTCTCAAAACTTAGAAGTCCTGGAGCAAGCGGAAAAATGGAAAGAAAAAGCTTGCAGCCAGGAAGAACAGATACAGAGATTAAAACAAGAGATGTCAGAGAATTTATCCGCAAACTCGATGCTGATGAGCGAGCTTCAGCAGAAAAGCGAAACGATAAGATTGCTCAACGACAAGATAGAGAGATTTCACGAGAGCGACAAAGTACTAAAGGAAAATATAAACTTAAAACAACAGAACAGAGAATTACAGATAACAGCAGAAAAGGCTATGACAGAAGTCTCTAAAGTTAAGAGTGATTATGCAGAAAAGGAACGTATCCTGAATACAAGACAATTAAAGATTAGCAATGCAAAAAGAAATCAAAATATATTGATTCAGCGAAAAGCAGAAGAACTTTACAAAGCAAAAAAATATAGTCAGCAAGCCTTTAATTTATCTTTTCTGTTCTATTCATGCCTTATTACCCTTTTCACTGCAATACGCTCAGAAACGCTCAGAATAGATTTTACAGCATTTTTAATACAGGCAGGCAACATTCTAAAGGCAGTGGTATCAAATGCCTACAAAACCGCTATACGAGCCTCAGAATGGGGCAGTAAGGTACAAAAGCAATCATTAGCAATTGTTTTACATAACTTGTTACCAGTGATTGTTGTGCTAGCAGCACTGGCACTCGTTGGATTTATAATATATATCTTCATAGGACTTGGAAAGATTTGTAAAAAATATTTCTGGGATAGATTAAGTCTATTCATAACTTTCTTTAGTCTAGCCGGAATAATATTTTTTGCCGACCTGATCCGCAATCGAATCTCAATTAACCTGATAACTTTATTTTTACTGGTACAATGCGTATATATCATTTTTCGCTCTTTAGCCAGATTTATAAAAACCTGCCATAATCAAAACTTATAGGTTTTGATTGTATTCTCTTAATTTCAAGTAATATGTTGACTTAGCTATGCCTAATCGTTTATATATCTGCGTATTTGTCATACCTTCTGCTTTCATGCGTTCTATAGCATTAAAATCAATTTTTTTTAGATGCCTGCCTAATTTACCATCGTTACCATTGATAGGTGTCAAAATTTCTTTGTTAAAATCAATGATTAGTCTTTTTCTATTGTTTCTATCGGTTGTTATATTAAGATTTAAACCAAGGTCTTTTAATGTTGCATTGACTGTATCTAAGTTACAATCTTTTTCTGTATGCAAATAATAAGATTTTCTGATAGTATCATCTCCTTAAGAGTTGCTTGCGGCGATTATCCACCATTTCTTCCAGTTCTCGTAGGATTTCGGGCGCTACATCCATTAGAGTTGTTTCGTATATCCCCCATGGATATGGGTCTTTCTGGAGTAGACACCTTTTTAAAAGATTAAGTATTTTTCTCATTTACCACCACATCCATTCTCCAGATTTAGAAATAGAATAATGCCACCATTTTCCGGAAGTGTATTTAATGCAAATGTTCTTGTTGTCATCCAGCCATACTTTGTCTATGTTGCCGTTTTCCCATGTGTCAAAGGCTTTTCTGTGAGCCACAAAAGCTTTGTAAGCTGTTAATTCTAAACTATTCATTCTATCTCTCCATTCTCGTCTAATTCTGCCAGATATGCGTCAATTAAAGCTATTAATTCTTGGAGTTCGGCAGATGATAAATCAGTGATACCGGGTTGTTCCCAAGGCATATAAATCCTAGGAAATAGTATGTTTTTAAGTGTACTAAATATCTTTTTTATCATGTGTATCTCTTTTCTGGCGATGATAATCTGACCGCCGTTTAACCGCATCTAACTTGTTTTGTAATCCTTGCTGTATCCGCTGATCCTGTTCGGGTGAGCGGATACCGGCAAGGTGATAGTTACATAAAGCTAAAAATAATTCTTTTGGGATTTGTATATTTTTCATTGTTTGAACACTTTGTCCATTTCTTGCATTATTTCATCGCTTATGATATTATTAATATCAAATGTAGATTGTTTAAAAGTTTTTGGGTTGTTAGCTTTTCCAAGGGGCTGACAACTCTCTTTTTTTTGTACTTTATCTGTTGTATCAATAGTGGTTATATTGCCGATTTTAATTTTTTTATCATCACCAAATAGGTTGGGATATATAGTAATAATTTCGTGTTTTTCGTTTGGCTGTATTGTATCAGTAAATTTACTGCGTGGTATATTTGCATATTTATAAAATATGTCTATTAGGTCTGGTGATACTTTACCTTTTGTACGTATATCGGGATTAATCATGTAAATAGCGGGTGTTGCTGTACGTTTTATTGCATCTTTGACTTTTACAATACAATAATTATTGCTAAGATTTATTACATGTCGGCGAACGGATTTATCGGATATATGTAAGTCTGTAGATATTGACAATATATTGATATAGACACAATTATCAACTGACATATAATCACATAGATATGATAATAAATTATAGCTACCATTATCTAATAATTGGTGTAATTTACCAATACTATTATATGTTGGCGATTTATTGAATGTTATCTGTTTATCTGGATATTGTTTATATCGTACAGTTGTATCAACATCTTTTGCCATACTAGGGTGCTTAGATAGATATTGTATTATATCTTGTATTTGTGTTCGCATTGTATTATCTATTTCTAGTTTAGATAATTCCTGTAATCCCTGTACTATCGTACTATTATGTGGATTCTTGGGATTTCTCATGCTGTGACTTCGCCAATGCTAATCTTCGCCATATTGTACGTACAGATACACCATATTCTGCTGCTAATTGCTTGGCAGTTGTTCCGGCTGTATATTTATTATATATGCTATCTAAATTTATATCTTTTGTTGGTCTGCCGGGAGCTGGTACTAATACATAACGCACTCCATCTATAGTAATTTCTTTAGCCATTGCATTGGATTCTCCTTTCTTTATTTTTATACCATATATGCCAAATGGCACATATTTTTGGCACACTTATATTATACTATTAGATATATATAGTGTCAAGTGGATTTAGATGATAGTCATATATAAATCAGATAGTCATAAGTAGTCCGTCGTGAAAGCCGCATAAATAAAGGATATTACATTTTTTTAATGGACATTTTTGTCCGTAAACCCCAACGAAGTGTCCATAAAAAATAATAATTTGAAAGTTTTAATGGACATTTTTGACCGTAAAAAAATAAAGTGGGGTTTTCGGTACGTGCTACGCACACAAAAATATCCATTACCACGACCCTAAAGGGTCTGTTTTTTTAATGGACATTTTTGACCGTAAAAAAATCCATTAATATGTAATTATTTACATTAATCTCTATAAAGATGACATCCCATATTAGGGATTTCTTAAATCCCATTTCTGGGAGTCGCATCCCGTTTCCGGGAAATATATCCCATACTAGGGATTTTACTATATCCCATTTCCGGGAATCATATCCCAAATGTGGGAATTTACTACATCCCACTTTAGGGAGTCATATCCCAAATGTGGGAATTAGAAATATCCCATTTTAGGGAATTACATCCCAAATACGGGATATATAAGCCGTCAGGCTTATTGCAAGATACGCATTTTGTGTGTACAAACTGCAAATCTTGTTAGGGGATACCCCTAAAACCCCTCGTGTACCAAAATTGGTATATGTAAAATACCAGTTTTGGTACACACATACCAGAAATGGTATATACCAATTTTGGTAAAATACCAATTTTGGTATATGAGAAATGATTAAAATACCAATTATGGTACATGGATACCACTTTTGGTATATACCACTTTTGGTAGAGTACCAATTATGGTATATACCAAAAGTGGTATTTTGCCCTATAATCTCAAGTAATTTGACGCAATAATTGATATACGATTATGCCCAAGGGCTTTAGATGCCATGAGCATAGCATTTTTGTCAAGCCACGTTCCCTTACGGTCACCCCGGCAATAATATATCTCATCATGTTTTAGAGTTTCGATTGGTCTGGCGTACATCTGATACACCTTGGTCGCATAATCCGCCCGATATGAGTGTATATCTGCGCCAGAATGGACATTACCCCACACTTTGCTTAAACCACTACCTTTAGACATAATATTGCAGCATAAAGCTATCTCATCGGCAGAACCAACAAATTGGATCTGCCGCACTCTGCCGCCTTTGGTTGACCGATGCACATATAATCCCGGACCCTCACTGCCGTCTGGCGCACCAAGCCGGAAATCTTCATACCGTAAGTCTTGCAACTCAGCACGCCTTAACCCAGTACATCGACAAAATGTGATTAAATCCGCATTATTTCGCTGACTAAAATGTTTATCTCGGACAGCATCGCCTCGGCTGCGTTTTATGTCAGCCCTGCGGCGTGTATCTGTTTCAACGTCCCGGAATGGCTTCTGCCCTCTATTATGTTTACAGCGATATAATTTAGACAATGCAGCCACTTCAAGCTTCTGCGTACTGGCTGATAAATTTCTGCGGCTCTCAATCCATTCTGGGACGTGCTGCCGACATTCTTTCAACGTCTTGCAACCATGATTTTCTTTGCACCACTTCACAAAATAACAGCAATGCTTCATATACGCTTGATATGTCTTCCAGGTATAAATATACTTATGGTCTTCGCCATCAATCTTGTCCTGGTGCTTAGATCGTCCAACGCCTGCCTGTGTCATTCGTTGTAGCCGAGCGTCCACCTGCCCGATTAGCGATACTTTATTTCTATGTGACATACTCACACCCCCTCTATTTATAAAAAATCTAATATTCACGAGTAATTGTTAAAGCTAAGCATACCCACGGTTTGATGCATTACATCAAATTCTATTTTTACAACTCCATGGCTGTTGGTTACATTTACGAGGAGTAACAACCCTGTCCGGCTTAAATTTATAGGTTACAGATACTATCTCACCTTAATGTTTTTCATCTAAATCAACTAGATAGTACCGCCACAATTTTGGGTAAATAACCGCCAATCCCCGTTTACTCGTACATTTTCTGACAAAAAAATACGAGTAACCGTCATTGGCTTACCCAATTTTACTCGACATCCGGAAGCAACATCTCCGGATGCTAACACCTGCTTCTGAAGAATATTCTTCAAGTTGGGTGCAGGAGCAACCACTAACTTTGCCTAAGACTTCGCCCATCTGGTGGACGCTAATCATAGGACTTTCTCCAGTTCCTCCTTACGATTTGAATTTATACAACTACAATATGCATGACTCAAATAAAAAACTTTTTTACCCGGAAGAACTGTGATTTCTTAATCCTCCAAACGTCTTTATCTAAGTACATTTTTAGTATGATATATCGTGAGAACAAATAGCAGAAATTTTTATTTTATGGAATCGAATTCTTTTTCCCCAGAAGATACGACACACCGCACAACGGCGTGTATCTTACCTACGCTTACGCTCCGGCGCTCTCCGGCAAACAAGGCAAGAATGTATTATTTTTCTATCCATACCAGAATTCTTCAAAGAAATCTGGTTAAGTTATCCAATCCTACCAGAGTTCTACCAAAATTCTTTGTTCTGCAGAACCGAAAAAAGAATCGAATTCCATAAACCTAGATTTTTATAAATGTTTAAATTTTTTATAAAGTATACTATGCAGCACACTTTCTAAAGAATCCGATTCCACAAATCTTATAGAGCAAGCCAATATCCTTAAACAAAACACTGCCTTGTTTGCCGGAGAAAGCGCCGGAGCGGAGCGCAGGTAAGATACGCAGACGTTTTGCGGATGCGTGTACCTACAGGTTGCACTATCGTAAGTGGTAGCCACAGCCTACCCCTCACAATAGCGCGTTAATTTTGATAAAGACTTTTGATAATAAAAAAACCCCTAGATTGTGTAAATCTAAGGGTTTTATCAATACTTATGAGTATTGAAAAAGCACGAAAACATACGGTTTTTCGTGCTTTTTTGTTTATCAAAACATATTATCTTTTTTCTGTCTATGTAAGTAGTCCATATAACCTGTTGCCAGGGATTCTTCTTCCGGGATAATCTTTATGCTGCGTACTTTGTTCTCTGCCAGGTTATTAAGTAAATCAACCGTAAGTTCATCTTCTGAAAATGCTATCTGTTGTCCTGCCAGTTCATTCGGGACACTATATCCATTAAGAAATAGTTTATAGGCTGCTTCTTCAGAAACCCCTGTATAAGAACTTATTTTCTGAACTTCTTTCATAACCAGTTGCATTTTTTCTGCTTTTTCTTCAGCGGATAATTTATAAAGTTCTGATTTTTGAGTATATTTCCTTAAATCCTCCATGAGCGTTCCTCCTAAGTTTATCTATCTCTTAACACCCGGACTCTTTTATACTCCAGATCGGAGCCTTTAAAGTCTGTCCCTGTAAGATACCAAACTCCTTTGCCAGTAGACCAGTCCATTTCCATATGTGTGTCTATCCACTCACCAGCGATTTCTACTTGTAAACGATTTCCGCAAGAAAATCCATCAATCTCCCATAGATCAGTTACCAGAAGCCCATAACGGTCATTTTTATAATTATAACCTAAGATTCCTTGTATCCATTTCTCTGCCATAAGTTACTCCTTTCCAAGTATGTTATTTTATATCCTGTTTTAATATTTTTAAAAGATACGAAAATTTATTGCGTATAGGCTTTTGCTTGTCTCTCCTAAGTATCTCTTTTGTTTTTTGGTCAATATAATGATACCTCATTAACTCTATAGAATCTTGACAAGCCGGTGATTGAGGAAGATTATTTTCCGGAATTGTTACTAATACTGCCAAAAGTTCTTCATACTGCTCTTGAGTAAATTCAAACTGTTCTAATGGCTGCTGCCATAATTCTTTTTCTACCGATAAATCAATTCGTTGATTATTTAAAGAGTTTTCTATCAGATCTAAATCCTTTGGAAATTTTTTAATAGTGAAACGTATAGCTACAACAGTACGTCCCTTTTTTACTGTTTCATAAATATATTTTCGTTCAGTTTTTTCGAGTATTTCTTTTTGAACCTTTTTCAAAATCAAATTATTAAAATGTTTAAAAGCCTGATAAGTTTCTTCTTTATCGCAACCTAATATTAATTTTAATTCTTCAAGAGGTACTACCCAACTTTGTCGATAACTATTAGCTTCAAGATACAAAAACATAATATATGAATAACGACTCGTAAGAGATGTAACGCAACGAAGTTTATAACGAAAATATCCAAGATTTTCAGTATTAAAAAAATATTTCATTGCTTTTTTAGTACATTCTAATTTTACCGTCCAAAATCCATAATCATCTTGTTCTGCAACAGCTTCTTCAAAAAGAGTTACAAGTTTAAAACCTGTTTTTATACTTTCATCTGGTATTTCTATAACATTTCCCATAAGATGTTTAAGTCTAATTTTAAGGTCTTGATTATTAATCTTTTTTACTCCTAATTTTTCCTCAAGTTCTCCTTTTTCAAAAATTACAATCCTTTTATCTGGTTGATGACTATCAATCCTTGCTAAATAAGTATCTAATATTTTAAATTCTGCAAGTGTCAAATCAGAGTGCCAAAGAGCCAATAGAGGTTTGCTTTTTTGAACAATAAGTTTATTTTCATCCCCCAAATTAATTATAGATTTTATTTTCTTTTCAGTCATTTTATCTCCTCCATATATCACAATTACAGTATATCAGATAGGTAATAATAAGTCAATATATGCTATTACCTATCTGGAATTTCTCTATTACCTATCTGGAATTTCTCTATTACCTATAACTCTCAAAAAGCGCTATTTTACTAATTTTTTCACACTCCGTAATCAAGTATATAATCAAGTTATATAAATCAAGTTATATAATCAAGCAATCAATCAAGGGAAATCATACTTTTACAGATGAGTACAACTTATCCACAATCATAAAAATAATAACTAGTGCAAAATGGTGTTTTTTAAGTATGAAAACGTCTTTTTTAGGTACGAAAATGTCTTTTTTAAAATCAAAATATCACGGTTTTATGCGGATTTCAGCACCCCCTAAACGTATAAACGATAGAAACGTACTAAAATTATATATATATTTATAAAGCAAAATCCAGCCAACAAAATTGGAAATTATCTGACGTAGAACTCTTAGGGCGTTGCCCTGCCGGACGGCATACCCAGCAAGGGCATTATGCCCCTGCACCCTATCAGTTCGCCACTGAAAGGCAAGGAAAGCAAACTTGCTTTCTGCTTGCAAGAGCGTATACCGTGTCATTGCGTCAAGTCCGAACAGCTCCTTATCCTCACTCCGTTCCGGTACCGCAGTTCAGACCTGACTCCATTCCCGCACCCTATCGTAAAACAAACAGAAATACTGTTTAAATCGATTTTAATTACAATTTGGCACAATTCCTCATAAACAACATTAAAATTGATTTAAAGACTATTTCCGTTCGTTTTAGGGCATATTGCTGAAAATCATACAGTAGTTGACATTTTGTCAGATAATTGCAATAATATTATTGCCAAGAACAAGAACCAGCAGGGTGCTTTAAAGTTTACCATTCTGGGCTTATATTACTTAAATAGGCTGCCTATTCCACCAAGACAAGAATTGAGGGCAGCTTATTTATTTTTATTTATTTACATTTTTCATTATGAACATTTATGTT
>ERZ772812.2827-NODE-2827-length-10586-cov-2.139683_pt1 | contig 10586 bp, 9 predicted proteins | sample MGYA00511343_ERZ772812 | MGnify/ENA primary metagenome ERZ772812 (study PRJEB29015, sample SAMEA2737706) | human gut metagenome | biome: human gut; feature: human-associated habitat; material: faeces | place: China | collected 2012 ...
GGCATCAGGAAGAAATGACTTTACGATATGATACATGTCGTAGGTGAAACGTTCATTCTTACAGCTGATCCGAATCATTTCTCTGCTCCTCTATACATACGGGTTGTTCACTTTTTCGTTGCCAATCGTTGTTGCGCCCATATGTCCCGGGAATACCTTTGTTTCATCCGGAAGCAGGAACAGCTTTTCCTTGATCGAACGAATCAGTGCAGAAGTGCTGCTGGTTGCAAAATCACTTCTTCCGACTGAACAACAGAACAATGTATCTCCACTGAAAAGTACTCCCTCTTTTTCTACATAGTAGCATACGCCGCCCTGGGTATGTCCCGGTGTATGAATCACCCGGAAATCTTCTCCGATCAGATGAAGCACATCTCCATCATGGATCACGTCTCCACCCGGGTAGCTGTAGCCATTTGTATATACCGTTGACTCATTCATAGACGGTGTGTGAAGAAGCTCCAGATCGGATTCTTCTACATAAACCGACATTTCTCCATACCGGTCGATCACTTTATCGATTCCCATGATATGATCAAAATGCGCATGAGTCAGAAGAATTGCCTTAATTACAAGCTCTTCCTCTTCGATATAACCGATCATCGCTTTTGACAGATTTGCCGGATCAACGATCACGGTCTCTTTTGTTTCTTCATTAGTAACAATGTAACAATTGGTACTGATAATTCCTGTTACAAATTTTTCGATTTTCATTTCTTTTTACCCCACTGCTCGTTCTATATCCAGCACACCGACGATCTGCCGGAGCTTTCCGATCACTTTTCCAAGCTCCTCTCTTCCCCGGACAATAAATCCGGCTTCGATTGTTGCCGTTCCCTGTTTGCTGGTTCTTACATTCATAGACTTCACATCAATATTCATCTCCGTGAACACCTTAGACATATCCATCAGAAGTCCCTGCCTGTCATTTGCATACATCTTGATCTCAGCCAGATAGCTTCCGGTGTCTGTACCTTCCTCCGGTTTTTCCCATTCTGCCGGGATCAGACGCGCTCTTTCCGTTTCTGACAGATGAATGATATTGACACAGTCCGTCCGATGGATCGACATTCCACGTCCACGGGTGATAAAACCAACGATCTCATCTCCCGGCACCGGATTGCAGCATCTGGAAAAGCGCACTGCCATATCGTCGATTCCCTTGACCACGATACCACTCTTGGATCGGGTGATATGCACCTTGTTCTTTGCCGCTTCCGCAACCTTTTCCAGAACACTTTCGTCAGTCAGTTCTTTTCGGTGATCCTTACTGTATTCTTCCGCAAGACGGTTGACGATCTGACCTTCCTTCAATCCGCCATGTCCAAGTGCTGCAAGGATCGAATCCCAGTCCTTAAAGCCGTACTTTTCCTGCACGATCTGCATATATTTCGGTTTCATCAGATCCGAGAGTACAAATCCTTTTGCCTTACAGTATGCGGCGAGCATTTCCTTACCACGTACAATATTTTCTTCTTTGAATTCTTTCTTAAACCACTGGTTGATCTTACTCTTAGCCTGGGTACTCTTCACCACATTCAGCCAGTCCCGGCTCGGTCCCTTGGAGTTCTGGGACGTCATAATTTCCACCCTGTCACCATTCTTGATCTCATAATCAATCGTTACGAGCTTTCCGTTTACTCTTGCACCAATCATCTTGTTTCCGACCGCACTGTGAATGCTGTAAGCAAAGTCAATCGGCGTAGAGCCTGCCGGCAGATTCTTTACCTCCCCGGTCGGGGTAAAGCAGTAAACGCTGTCGGAAAACAGGTCAAGATCGCTCTTTAACAGGTTCATGAATTCCTTGTTATCAGACATATCCTGCTGCCATTCCAGAATCTGACGCAGCCAGGACAGCTTCTCTTCCTCTGAATCCTCAATCTTCTTTCCATCAGAAGCGACTTTATATTTCCAGTGGGCAGCAATACCGTATTCTGCAGCCTTATGCATTTCATAGGTACGGATCTGAATTTCAAACGGCTGACCGCTCTTCCCAATCAGCGTCGTATGAAGAGACTGGTACATATTCGCCTTGGGCATGGCAATATAATCCTTGAAACGTCCCGGGATCGGTTTATACATTTCATGAATAACACCAAGTGCTGCATAGCAGTCCTTGACGGTATTTACAATAATACGAACCGCGAACAGATCGTAGATCTGTTCAATGGATTTATTCTGGTTCTTCATTTTCTTATAGATACTGAAAAAGTGCTTGATACGACCGTCAATATGGGCTTCAATTCCGGCATTTTTAATGTGTTCGCTGACTTCATCCACGATATCCTGAATGTATTTCTCACGTTCACTTTTACGGATTGCAATTTTATCTACCAGATCGTAATACGCCTCCGGTTCGAGATATTTTAAGGATAAATCATCCAATTCTACTTTGATTTTGGAAATACCGAGACGCTGTGCAATGGGGGCATAGATTTCCTGTGTTTCCCGCGCAATGCGCTGCTGTGCCTCCGGCTTCTGGTATTTCAGGGTACGCATATTATGAAGACGGTCTGCCAGCTTAATCAGAATCACCCGGATATCCTTCGCCATGGCAAGAAACATCTTACGCAGATTCTCTGCCTGCATTTCCAGCCGGTCGGGCTTGCCGTCCTGATCGGTTGACAGATGCAGATTCTGCAGCTTTGTAACACCATCTACCAAAAGAGCTACCTCCGGGCCGAATTCCTTCTCAATTTCTTCCCCGGTCATAATGGTATCTTCCACCACATCATGCAAAAGTCCTGCAGCAATGGTTTCCTGATCCATCTCAAGGTCTGCCAGAATGATCGCGACGCACAGGGGATGTACAATATAGGGCTCTCCGGACTTTCGTACCTGATCCTTATGTGCCTGATAGGCCACATGGTATGCCTTCTCAATCAGGGAAATGTCATAGGAGGGGTGGTATTTGCGCACACGCAAAATAAGATCCCGATATAACTGCTCCGGACTTTGAAATTCCTGAATGGATTCAATCCGACCATCGTCGAATACCATCTCGCTCTTAACCTGTTCACCTGTTGTCTTACTGGTATCCTTTTCTTCTGTCATGTCATCACCCTTTGGCATTTTAGTAAAAATTACCTGCTGATTTTAACTTATCTGTTATTATTAGCAATATCCATATTATTATATATTTATTTATGAATGTAGTCAATCCGTGAAGAAAATGGATTCGATTCAAGTACCCTTTTTGATTTTGTATATAGATGTAAGCGTGTAAACAGACCGATGCTTAGCCAGGTAATGGGCCTTAAGGCCTCATTACCTGGCTACCGCTTACAGCGGTATGATAAAAATAAAAGGAGCGTCCCCCTCCAAGCGAGCTTGGGGAGACGCTCCTTTATTTTTATCGCATCGTCTGTTTATACGCTTACATCATTCCCATTCCGGCGCCGCCTGCAGGCATTGCAGGGGTGTCTTCCTTGATGGAAGCAACTACGGATTCGGTTGTAAGTAAGGTGGAAGCTACGCTTGTTGCGTTCTGAAGTGCGCTTCTTGTTACCTTGGCAGGATCAAGGATACCTGCAGCAACCATATCCACATATTCTTCTTTTAATGCATCAAATCCTGTTCCTACAGGAGATTCTTTTACTTTGTTGATGATAACGCTTCCTTCCAGTCCTGCGTTTGCAGCAATGTGGAACAGAGGAGCTTCCAGTGCCTTTAATACGATCTGTGCACCGGTCTTTTCATCACCTTCAAGGCTGTCAGCAAGCTTTGCAACTTCCTTGGATGCATGGATGTAGGCAGAACCACCACCACAAATGATTCCCTCTTCTACTGCAGCTCTGGTAGCTGCAAGTGCATCTTCGAGACGAAGCTTTGCTTCCTTCATTTCGGTTTCGGTTGCAGCACCTACACGGATAACTGCTACGCCGCCTGCAAGCTTTGCAAGTCTTTCCTGTAATTTTTCTTTGTCGAAATCAGATGTGGTTTCTTCGATCTGTTTCTTGATCTGGCTGATTCTGGCTGCAATTGCCTCCTTATCACCTTCACCATCAACGATAACGGTATTTTCCTTCTGAACCTTAACAGATTTTGCACGGCCTAACTGAGCCATAGTAGCTTCCTTAAGGTCAAGACCAAGCTCTTCGCTGATTACCTGACCACCTGTCAGAATTGCAATATCCTCAAGCATTGCTTTACGTCTGTCACCATAACCGGGTGCCTTAACAGCAACAACATTGAAGGTACCACGTAATTTATTTACGATCAGGGTGGTAAGCGCTTCGCCTTCTACATCTTCTGCAACAATTAAAAGCTTTGCACCGGACTGAACGATCTGCTCTAACAGAGGAAGGATTTCCTGAATGTTGGAGATCTTCTTATCGGTAATCAGGATATATGGATTGTCAAGAACTGCTTCCATCTTATCCATATCGGTTGCCATGTATGCGGAAATATATCCTCTGTCGAACTGCATACCTTCTACAAGGTCAAGCTCGGTCATCATGGTCTTGCTTTCTTCAATGGTAATAACACCGTCTCCGGATACCTTCTCCATTGCATCTGCAACAAGCTTACCTACTTCTTCATCTCCTGCAGAAATTGCTGCAACTCTTGCGATGTGCTCTTTACCGTTTACCTTGGAGCTCATCTTTGCAATGGCTTCTACTGCACAGTCTGTTGCTTTCTTCATACCCTTACGAAGGATAATCGGGTTAGCGCCTGCTGCCAGGTTCTTCATACCTGCATTGACCATTGCCTGTGCAAGTACGGTTGCTGTTGTTGTACCATCACCGGCAACATCGTTTGTCTTGGTTGCAACTTCTTTCACAAGCTGTGCACCCATGTTTTCAAATGCATCCTCCAATTCGATTTCCTTTGCAATGGTAACACCATCGTTTGTAATTAACGGAGCGCCATAGGACTTATCCAGAACTACGTTTCTTCCCTTAGGTCCAAGTGTTACTCTTACGGTGTCAGCTAACTGATTAACACCGGCTTCTAATGCTGCACGGGCTTCTGCCCCATATTTAATTTCCTTTGCCATGATTTTTTCCTCCTGAAAATCCACTAAATTATTTCTCTTTCATTTCCATAATGAAATGTCTTTTGATTGAAATACTTCTTACGAAATACTTCAGAAATACTTCTTAACCACTGAAATTTTTAACAAAGCTTCTTAAGCAGATGCTTCCTACTGGATCACTGCAAGAATATCACTCTGTTTTACAATGATATATTCCTCGTCTTCGATCTTCACATCAGTTCCAGCATATTTGGAGTAAATAACCTGATCTCCAACCTTTACTTCCATCTTGATTTCCTTGCCGTCTACAACTCCGCCGGGACCTACTGCAATAACTTCTGCCTGCTGGGGCTTTTCCTTGTTCTGTCCGGGTAATACGATACCGGATTTGGTGGTTTCTTCTGCAACTAACTGTTTCAGAACAACTCTGTCTGCTAATGGTACTAATTTCATGATTTACTGCCTCCTTGTTATATCTTAAAAATCTCTATGTTCCTTTGTCTTATTAGCACTCATTTATATTGAGTGCTAACATCTAAATCATATATTAAATTTATATGCCTTCCTTTGCAAATTCTATCACAATTCTATATATCTCTTTTTCTTGCAATATCTCATGTTTTCTCTTATTTTCTTATTTTTTTGCATCTAATGTGTTTAATTTATAAAAACTTTGTGAACAAATTATAATAATGTAAAAAAGATGACCACTTTTTTACAGTGGTCATCTGTCTCACTCATTTATAACTACACCTGTTATTACACCTATTATACAGTCACAGCGTTACTTTCCTTTACCCTCAAGACGTTCCCGGTAGCCCGGTTCCTGTTTCATGGCAAGCTTATCCTCGAACATCTCATACTGTGCATCGGAAAACAGATCCTGTACCGACTGCTCGATATTATTCTTATACACAATACCGATTGCCACAGACGGTGCCAGCTTCTCATCCTCATAGTTTACGCATCGTTCCTTAATTCTGCGTGCATAATCCTCCGCTTCTCCCTCTTCTACCATCGGAATCAGAACTCCGAATACATCTCCGTCAATTCTACCGATTACAAAATAAGGGTTTGCCTCTTCCCGTACGATATCCGCAATAATCCGGATCAGACGGTCACTTTCTTCATCTCCGTAATGATCGTTTGCATACTTCCAGTCATTGATGTTAATTTCAATTACTGCTACCGGAACAACTTCGGACCGGTCCACTATCTGCATTCTTTTTTCAAAATAATCATTCGCAAATACACCGGTCAGTTCATCCATACGTGAGGCCTGCTCCTTCTGCTTTGCTTCGTCCTTCCCTTCCAGTTCTTCCATGTACTCTACAACCAGCCGCATATCCTCCGCACTGGAAATCGGGAAGCTGTTCATACTCTCTTTTCTCTTCTGATCCATAAAACCTGTATTATGCTCCATGCCAGTACCCCCGTATCGTTGTTTTTCATTTATAGCATATATGATAAGTATATCCTTTCCCTATACGGAACGCAAGACCCTCCATTACTTTCTTCCCATCGCTCTTAACACTCCAAAAGTCAATTCGTAAATCCGCTTCCGGACAGGAAAATACCCTTTCCGAGTGATCCTCTGCATATACAGATGGGTCACTCAGGAAGGGTATTCTCATTTATATATATCCCCTAAACCTTTTACTTACAGTTATTATTTTACACTAAAATTCTCTCTTTGTGGGACAGATTACGTGAATTACAGATTTTTCGACATGAATTACAGATTATTGGGATATGCGGGTTCTCCCGCTCCATGTTATAATGTAATAAGCGCAGAAGAAAAACAAGCGCCTCCTCTGGAGGCATTTGTTTTTCATGCGCTTATTAACGAGCATGCGCCCGGCGAAGACGGGCAGATAGTGCGAAGCACGGGCATGTGAGTGATATGAACAAATAAAAATCCCCCAAGAGGTCTCAACATGCGAATTGCCATTTGTGATGATGATCCAATCGAATTACAGAACATTTCAACTTTTATAGAAGAATATTTTAAGAGCAAAAATCTTCCGTTTAACTGCAGACCCTTTTCAAGCAGTACTGAACTGGCCAATACCGCTCCCGGTGAATTTGACCTTTATCTGCTTGATGTCTTAATGCCTGCTCTTAACGGAATCGAACTGGCGAAAGAAATCCGCAGCTTTGACCGTGCTGCCCACATTATTTTTCTGACCTCTTCACCGGAATTTGCTGTTGAAAGCTATTCGGTGAAAGCGAGTAACTATCTCTTAAAGCCGGTTTCCACAGAGCTCCTTGCTGCTTCCCTTGACGAGCTTTTAGAAGAGGCGTCTCTCAGGCAGGAAAAGTATGTGGTTCTGCGAAGCTCCATCGGAATCCGTAAGATCCGGCTGTCCCAGATTGTATATGCGGAAGCGCAGGAGCGCCGTATTCTGTACCATCTGGAAAACGGAGAAGTCTTAGAATGTACCGGACGCTTTTCTTCCGTCTGTGAGGATCTGCTTAAAAACCGGGAATTCTTTCTTCCGCACCGATCGTTCCTCGTAAACATGAGTTATATCAGTACCATTGGAAATACCGATATTCAGATGCAGACCGGGCAGCGCATTCCCTTAGCCCAGCGCCGGTTAGTTGAAATCAAGGAATATTATCTGGCCTATCAGATGGAGGATATTTTAGGATGAACGCTGCTGACATTGCAAATTTGATCAATTATGCCTTTGTTTTATTCTTCGGAATCATTGCTGCTTTTTATATGGCAGACCTTCCGTTTGAAGAACACCGCCGGCTCTATGCCCTGACGCTGCCCGGATTCAGTGCCGTACAGCTTGTGTGCTATCTGCTGCTTGGTCAGGCCGTTGTCTATAAATGCTATCCGCTTCTTATCCATCTGCCCTTAATTCTGCTAATCCGCTTTGTGTGCCACAGAAACACCTATATTTCCATCATTGCCGTGCTCGCTGCCTACCTGTTCTGTACACCGCGTAAATGGTTCGGTACGCTGATCGCCTCCTTTGCGGGCAATGATCCTATGTTTTCCAATATCGGAGCCATCCTGATCACGATTCCGCTCCTGCTTTTGATTATCCGTTATGTAGCCCCCTGTATCACCCGTCTGCAGCATGAAAGTAAGATGCTTCTTAGTCTGTTCATGCTATTGCCCGTTATATATTATATTCTGGAATATTCCTTTACGGTATATACCGATCTGCTTTACACAGGAGGCGCCGTTGTTGTGGAGTTCATGGACAGTGCAATCGTTATACTGTACTTTATATTCTCCATGCTTTCTCTTGAATTTTCCAGCCAGATACATAAAGCCCAGCAGGCAAATGTCCTCCTTACCGCAGCTGCGACACAGGCCCAGAAGGAAATCGCCCAGCTTTCGAAATCCGAACAACAGGCAGCAATTTACCGCCACGATATGCGTCATCACATGAACTTCCTGCAATCCTGCATTCAGGACAACCGGAAAGAAACCGCCCTCAACTATATCAATGAAATCTATGAAGATCTGGAAAGCAGACGGTTCACACGGTACTCAGCGAATGAACCATTAAACCTGATTCTCTCTTCTTATGCAGACAAAGCTTCTGCAGGTAATATACAAACTGACATCCGGATTACGGCAACGGACTTCACCCGTTTCCAGATTATGGATCTATGCAGTCTGCTTGGAAATGCATTTGAAAATGCCATTCACGCCTGTGAGCAGATGGAAGACCCGGACAACGCCTACATCAAACTTAAGATCTACGAAAAAAGCAACCGCCTCTGTATTAATATGGTCAACACCTACTCCATGGAACCGGTCTTCGAGAATAAGATCCCCGTTTCCCATAAGAGCAATCACGGAATTGGTGTCATCAGCATGATTTCTATTATTGAAAAATACGGCGGTGTATATGGTTTCTCCGTCAGCAACGGAGAATTTCGCTTTCAGGTTTCCATGTAACATACGCACTCACACAATGTTACAAAAACTTATGTGTACGATCTAAATAAAGAGTTCGCGCGCGAGTGGTGTTGCAAAGCAAAAATAAATCCCGGCAAGAATTTCTCTCACCGGGATTCCATTTTATATTTTCACAGTAACCGTTCGACCATGCCTATTCATAAGCTGCCGAATTGTTTATGCGTATATCTCTCAAGCATCATATTCCCACAGTACTGCTAATCACGAAGAACAAACTTCTCTAACAGCTCACTTAAAGTAGAGGCAGATGCTGCCAGTTCTTCGCTCGTAGCAGAAGTTTCCTCTGCTGCTGCAGAATTGGACTGGATAACATCGTTGATGTCTTCCACACCCTTACGGATCTCTTCTACAGATTTAGCCTGTCAGATGCGGTACGGATGTTAGCTACTTCCTGAATAATCTTATCCAGCTCATCCATAACCTTCTTCATAGCTTCTCCGGTTTCCTTCGTTACCTTGTTACCATCATCTACCTCACTCAGGGACTGCTCAATCAGCTTCTTGGATTCTACTGCGGAATTCGCACTTTCTTCTGCAAGCTGTCTGATCTGATCTGCAACAACAGCAAAGCCACGTCCTGCTTCTCCTGCACGTGCCGCCTCAATCGAAGCATTTAAGGAAAGTAAATTGGTCTGGGATGCAATATTCTCAATATCTGCAATGATCTTCTCAACATTCTGTGTGGTTGTATTAATCTTCTTCATTGCCTCTACCAGCTCATCCATCTTCTTCTGGCTGTTGCTGGCTTCAATGCCAACCTGTTTCGCCTTGTCATGGACAATATCGGTAGATTTCGTATTCTCCAATACCTGATTGGTTACTTCATCCACGGTAGCTACCAGCTCTTCTACGGCTGCTGCCTGGTTCGTTGCACCTTCCGCAATATCCTGTGCACTCTCTGCCAGCTGACCGCTTCCTGCGGATACCTGCTCGCCCGATTCCTGAATGCCATGCATGGTCTCACTGATCTTCACTACCATTTCATTCAATTTATCCAGTACACTGCGTAGCTGTCCGACATAAGCCTCCGGGCAGCTGCTTCTGACATTGAAGTTACCTACTGAAAAACTCTCTACGATCATTAACAGATCGGAAACCACCTTCTTTAATACACCTGCTGCTGTCTCGAAGGTATCGGAAAGACCACCTAACTCATCCTCTGCTTCATACGGAGTTCCAATTTCAAAATCTCCCTGGGAAATCTTCTCTGCCGCCACCACCAGACTCTCAATCGGTGCAACCAGTAATGCTGCAAGTCTCTTCATTACATAGGCATTAAATGCTATCCCTAAAATGGCAAGTACTAAAATCACGATAATCCCCGGAATATTCTTACTCATAACCATCTCTGCAAGAGATACAACAACAAGTAATAAAAAGGAAATCGTTACCATCCGGAACACCAGATTTAATTTATCCTTGATGGGTCTGTCTCTTAACATTTTGTCAATTTTGTTTTTCACTATGCCTCTCCTCCTGTGTATTCGTATAAGTTATATTATAACTATATAAAGCGCATAATTCAAGTGCTAAACTTGTATTCTGCCTTCAAAATCCATGTAGAACAACGAATTGCATGACCATTTTCTGTAAATTAAAAGAGACATCCATCACGAATGTCTCTTTAAAAATCTGCCTCTGAAATTCAGTTTATCAATAA
>ERZ772812.2834-NODE-2834-length-10572-cov-3.075021_pt1 | contig 10572 bp, 9 predicted proteins | sample MGYA00511343_ERZ772812 | MGnify/ENA primary metagenome ERZ772812 (study PRJEB29015, sample SAMEA2737706) | human gut metagenome | biome: human gut; feature: human-associated habitat; material: faeces | place: China | collected 2012 ...
GCATGCTGCTGCTCGACGAGCCGACTAGCGCGCTCGATCCGGAGTACACGAACGATGTGCTCGACCTGCTGCGCGATCTGAAGGACGAGGGAACGCATTTCGTCGTGGTGACGCACGAGATGGGCTTCGCGCGCCATGCCTGCGACAAGGTGGCGTTTCTCTGCGGCGGCAAGCTGCTCGAGCATGGCGAGAGCGCGCGGGTGTTCGGCGATCCGCAAACGCCGGAGCTGCGGCGGTTTTTGAGTCGTTTGCTGGAATGGAGCGTGTGATGATAGGGCTTCTGTACGAGTCGGGGGAGTGGTCCGACTACAAGTTGGCGGCGGAACTTGCCGAGGCGGGGTGCGACGTGCGCATGATCGACATGGCGCATCTTCGCGCCGATGCCGCAGCGGAAGCGGCAGGTTCGTGCGATGCGCTGGTGAGCCGCGTGTTCGCGAGCGCGGTGTTTCGCGGGCATGGCGCGGCGCATGAGGCGATGCGGCTCGTCTGCGAGACGGCGGAGGCGAGGGGCATTCCGATGATCAACCCCTCCCGGGCGCACTTCTTCGAAATCGACAAACGTCGCGCGACCGAGGAGTTGGCGCGTGCGGGCGTCGACGTGCCGCGCGTGCAAGCGTGCGGCCTGCCGAGCGGGCTTGATCCGTCAGGCTGGTCGTATCCCTGCATCATCAAGCCCAACTGCGGAGGGCGCACCACCTTTACGGCGGTGGCGCGCACGGCGGAGGAAGCGCGTTCGTTTTTGGAAACCGCGCCGCAGATCATCTTCGTCGTCGAGGACTACATCGCGCCCGAGCGCGGATTCATCACGCGCGTCGAGCTGGTGGACGGCGCGGTCGCGCTCATCGTCAAGCGCAGCGTCGTGAAAGGCGGACTGTCGGCCTACCACCTGGGATCGCGCTACGAGCTGTACCCCGAATGCGCGGAGGGGATCCGTGCGGCGGCGGTTTTGGCGGGGCGTGCGCTGAGCATCGGGTTCGGCAGCTTCGACATCATCGAGAACGGCGGTCGCGCCTACGTGATCGATGCGAACTCCGTCTCCAATGTGTCGCCCGACAACACCGAAACATTCGGCGGTTTCGATCTGATGAGGGAATACGCGCAGGCAATCGCGAAGAGGGAGCGCCGCGGCTAGCGTGCGCGATGAAGGGACGCCAGCCGCGCCATGGCCGGGTGGCGGCGAGGGAAAGGACGAGCGATGCTGGAATTCAAGACGATAGAGGACGTTTACAACGCATTCGACCAGGTGGGGTGCTGCAGCTTTGCGACGCTCGACGGCAAAGGAGGCGTGGAAAGCCGCATCGCCCACTTCTTCGCATGGGACGAGGAGGGGCTGTATCTGCGCACGATGACCGTGAAGCCCTTTTACCGTCAGCTCAAGGAAGGCGGCGTGGTGACCGCGTGCGGCGAGCGCACCGACGCGCCGTGCCAGTGGGATGATGACAACCTGCCGCACTTCCAGCCGGGCTACATGGTGCGCGTGACCGGGGATGTGCGCGAGCTGTCCCAGGCCGAGGTCGACGCGAAGGCTGCGGAAAGCCCCCTGTTCAACGTGGCGGTCTACGACATCAAGAAGTATCCCGAGACGCGCGTGTTCGTGCTGCATCGCGGCCATGCCGAACTGTACGATTACGACTTCAACATGGTGCATCGCGATCACAAGCTCCTGCGTGCGCGCACGGCTTTCGGCGGTGCGGAGGTGGAGCAGGCGGGCTTGAACATCGATCCCGATCTGTGCATCGCCTGCGGAAGCTGCGCGGAGGCGTGCACGCACAAGGCGATCGTGCCCGGTGATGCGTATTCCATTCGCGGCGAGCGCTGCGACGAGTGCGGCAACTGCTATCACGTGTGCCCGGCGGGCGCCGTCATCGGAAAGGGCATCGCGTAAGCCGGGCGTTGTTCGCGGCGGCGCCGGCGGTGCGTTTCCGTCCATTCGCTCGTTGTTAATTGACCTGAAACCTGTGCTCCATCACTATAGAGCGGTAAAGCGTTCGGTGTCGCGCTGCCCTGGAAGGACGGCGCGGCGACGGACGGACGGCACCAGCATCGAAAGGGAGCGGGCATCATGGCGTACGCGATCCACTGCATGAACAACATCTCGGACAAGGGCATCGCGTTGCTGTCGTCCGACTACAAGCTCACCGACGACCTCTCCCAGGCCGACGGCATCCTCGTGCGCAGCGCGTCGCTGCACGACGTCGAGTTCCCTGAGGGCTTGCGCGCGAGCGCGCGCGCCGGCGCGGGCGTGAACAACATCCCGCTCGACAGGTGCGCCGAAGCCGGCATCGTCGTGTTCAACACGCCCGGCGCCAACGCCAATGCGGTCAAGGAGCTCGTGATCGCGGGCCTGATGATGGGCGCGCGCGACATCGCGGGCGGCATCCAATGGTGCCGCGACAACGCCGATGACCCCAACATCGGCAAGGCTGCCGAGAAGGCCAAGAAGGCGTTCGCCGGCACCGAGATCATGGGCAAGAAGCTGGGCGTGATCGGCTTGGGCGCCATCGGCGCGCTCGTCGCCAACGCCGCCGTCGACCTGGGCATGGACGTCTACGGCTACGACCCGTTCGTGTCGGTCGACGCCGCCTGGCGCGTGTCGAGCGCGGTGCACCACGTCACGAATCTGGACGACATCTACGCAACCTGCGATTACCTGACCATCCACGTTCCCTCGCTGCCGGACACGATCGGCATGATCGGCGCCCGGGCGATCGCCCAGATGAAGGGCGACGTCGTCGTGCTCAACTTCTCGCGCGACACGCTGGTGGACGAGGCGGCCATGGCAGCCGGCCTCGAGTCGGGCAAGGTGCGCCGCTACATCACCGACTTCGCGACGCCTGCCGTGATGAAGATGCAAGGCGCCGTCGTGCTGCCGCATCTGGGCGCCTCCACCGCCGAGGCGGAGGAGAACTGCGCGGCGATGGCCGTGCGCGAGCTGATGGACTACCTGGAGAACGGCAATATCACGCATTCGGTGAACTATCCCGCCTGCGATATGGGTCCGCGTCCGGCCGAGGGCGGCCGCATCGCGGTGCTGCACGCCAACGTGCCCAACATGATCAGCCAGATCTCCGGCGCGCTTGCCGATGCGGGGGCCAACATCGCCAACCTCACCAACAAGGCGCGCGGCGAGCACGCCTACACCTTGATCGACACCGACGCGCCCGTCGCAGACGAGGCGCTCGGCGCCCTGCGCGCCATCGAAGGCGTCCGCCGCGTCCGCGCGATCGGGTAGTACACTGGCATTGGGAGATCATCAGCCCTCATAGCGCCGCCCCGCGCCGGCGAGACCCCCTTGCCGTGCTCGGGTCACCTCGGGTTAGGAGCAGCCATGGCCATCGAGACCGCCGCCCACAAGCTGGCAGCCGACCTCATCGACCGTCGGGAATCGATCAACCGCGAGCTCGCGCGCAACGGCGTGCGCTTCGGCATCTACCACGACGGCGTGTACAACGACCGGTTGTTCCCCTACGATCCCATCCCGCGCGTCATCCCGTCGGACGAGTACGACGAGCTGGAGCGCGGCCTCAAGCAGCGCGTCAACGCGCTCAACGCCTACCTGCGCGACATCTACTCCGAGAAGCGCATCGTCGCCGACGGCGTGGTGCCTGAGGAGTTCGTCTACACCTCGGAGGGATACCTGCCCCAGGTCAATGGCGTGACGCCGCCCGGCGGCGTGTACGCCCACATCGCCGGCGAGGATCTGGTCCAGGGCCAGGATGGACGTTGGTGGGTACTCGAGGACAACCTGCGCATCCCGTCGGGCGCGAGCTATCCGCTGTTCGTGCGCGACATCGAGCGCCGCGTCGACCCCCATCTGTTCCGAGACGTGCGCATCCGCGACAACCGTGACTATCCGCGCCTTCTGCGCAAGACGATGGACTTCGTCTCATGCGAGGGGATCGCCGTGGTCCTCACGCCCGGCCGCTACAACTCGGCGTTCTTCGAGCACGCCTACCTTGCCGAGAAAACCGGCGCCGAACTGGCGTTCCCCGAGGATCTGTCGGTGGTCGGCAACAAGGTGTACCTGCGCGACTACGCCGGTCGCCGCCACCGCGTGGGCGTGGTGTACCGCCGGCTGTCGGACGAGTACCTGGATCCGTTCGCGTTCAACCCCGACTCGGTCATCGGCGTGCCGGGGATCCTGGCGGCTTACCGCGAGGGCAACGTCGCCATCGTCAACGCGCCCGGCAACGGCGTCGCCGACGACAAGGCGGTGTACTACTTCGTGCCCAAGATGATCGAGTACTACCTTGGCGAGAAGCCTATCCTCCACAACGCCCCCACGTACATGCCGCTGTTCGAGGAAGACCGCCGCGAGGTGCTCTCGCGCATCGGCGAGCTGGTGATCAAGGACGTGGCGGAGGCGGGCGGCTACGGCGTCGTGTTCGGCTCGGAGCTCGATGCCGCGCGCCGCGCAGAGCTCGCCGACCGCATCAAAGCGGAGCCGCGTCGTTTCATCGCTCAGGAGGTCATCGATTTCCGCGACATAGACGTGGTCGATCCCGACACGGGCGAAATCAGCCCGCGCAAATGCGACCTGCGCGCCTTCGTGCTCACCGGCCAGAACACGCACGTGTGGTATTCGGGGCTCACGCGCTACTCGTCGGTTCCCGGCGAGATGATCGTGAATTCGTCGCAGGGCGGCGGCTTCAAGGACACGTGGATCCTCTCGTCGGAGGAATCTCAGCGCAAAGACGCAGCCTCGCGTGAACGCGTGCGCACCGAGATCAGCCGCATCAACTACCGCAGCTTCGCCTATGTGACGGCTTCGAAGGCGGAGAACCTCTTCTGGCTCGGGCGCTACACCGAGCGCGTGTTCACCACGCTCAACGTGTTCTTCCCCTTCTACGACCGCGTGATGGACACCGACGTCGACGCGTTTCGTCCGTTCGCGCGCGCATTGGACCTTCCGGAGGACTTCGCGAATTTCGATGCCTTCGTGAACACGTTCCTCTACGACAAATGGAACCGCGATTCGGTGCGCAGCGCCATCAGCTCGGCGTTCTACAATGCCGTGGTGCTGCGTCCTGAGCTGGGCAGCAGCCTTCTGCAGCATATCGAGCTGGCGATGAGCGGGATCGTGGATGCGGCCCATCACGCCGCCGGCGCGAAGGACGTGTTCGACCACCGCGACATCGCCGACGAGATGCTGGCGTTTTGGGGCGGCATCGAGAACTCCTCGGTCGAGCCCACGCTGAAGGCGCTTGTCTATCTTGGAAAATACCTCGAGCGCATCGACCTGTACACGCGTTTCGGTTTCTCGGAGGACGTGCTGCCCGCCACGGTGCGCAAGCTCGCGGTCCACATGGAGGTGCTCGACGATCTGCCCCTTCCGCAGTGCTTCGCCGACGGGCTCACCTGGCTTGCCGCGCAGCTTCCCGCGCGCGGCTACGAAAAGACCGCGGAGCGCCTGTCGAGCCTGATCGACGGGCTGGGAGGGCGCGTGGTGGCATTCGATGCGGACGCTGCGGCAAAGCTCACCTCGATGGATATGGACGCAGAGCGTCCGTAGGGCAACCGGGCGCGGCGTCTGCCTGCGATAGTGGTATGATGTCCCGCCGATGGAAGGATGCCGCACGCGTGCGCGATGCGGCGTGCGACGGAAATGCCGGGGCGGCTCGGGGGTGCGGATGCGCCGGGGCCGCCCTTCGAAATGCGGATATGCGGGATAGGAGGGCGGCGTGAAGAAGCTCAAGTTCGACTACCGGATGGAGCTGCGGTTCAGCTGCCCGGTGACCGAGCATCGGTTCCAGCTGCGCTGCATCCCCGCCACAGGCCCCCGCCAGCAGATCGTCGATGTCGAGATGAGTCTTGAGCCTGCCACCGATTTGGAGCGTATGACCGACTCGTTCGGCTCGGTGGTGGTGACCGGCTACATCCCCGAGCCGCACGACGTGTTCAGCTATCGGGTCTCGGGCATCGCCTTCGTGGACACCGAAAACACCAAGCCCGAGACGTTCAAGCCCCTGTACCGCTACGACTCCGCCCTCACGATCCCCGGCCCGTGTGTCGAGCGGCTGATCGAGACGTGCCGCGCGAGCATCGCGGCGCTTCCCGAGGACGCCGAACCGTTGAGTCGGGCGCGCGAGGTGATGGACGAGGTGTATCGGGCGTTTGAGTACACGCCGGGCGCCACCACCATCCGCACCACGGCGGAGGAGGCGCTTGCGCTGGGTGCGGGCGTGTGCCAGGACTACGCGCACGTGATGCTGGCGGTATGCCGCCATGTGGGCGTCGCGGCGCGCTACATCGCGGGCATGCTGGATGGGGAGGGTGCCACGCACGCTTGGGTCGAAGTGTTCCAGGACGGGCGTTGGATAGGGCTCGACCCCACGCACAACCGCCTTGCCGACGACCGCTACATCACGATCGCCCACGGGCGCGACTACCGCGATTGCATGCTCGACATCGGCGTGTTCTCGGCTGGCGAGGTCAAACAATCCCAGTGGGTCAACGTCTCGGTGCGCGAGGCGCGCGACTAACCGGCTCCCGCTGCGCTGACGCATACCCCAAACCCTGTGTGCAAACTGCGAGGATGCCCCGTTTGCTCGTTGCATTCGGCACGTGCGCGCGCTACACTGCAAAAGTTCGCTTTCAAAAGCCCCGTGCGGCAGGATAGGCGGAAGCGCAAACGCAAGGGAGTCCAGGCCCGAGCGTGCGCGTCGGCGTAGGAAACCGGCATCCGTAGACCTGCAACTTTTGAAAACCGACGCCCATTGCGGAGGTGACGCGGACCGGGAGGCGGCGTAAAGCCGGCTTCGAAGGCGGAAACGCCACAAGGGACGTGCCGCAGTGGTGCCTGTGATCAGCAACGCTGTGAGCAGGCGAAAGAGTTTAGTGGAGGAAAAAGAGTGAAGACGTATTACGCGAAGCCCAACGAAGTGGAGCGTGAGTGGGTCCTCATCGATGCGACCGATCAGATCCTCGGCCGTGTCGCTGCCAAGGCCGCCCACATCCTGAAGGGCAAGCACAAGCCGCAGTACACCCCCCATGTCGACACCGGTGATTTCGTGATCATCGTGAACGCGGACAAGATCCGCGTGACCGGCAACAAGGGCACCGACAAGGTGTACTACCGCCACACCGGTCATCCCGGTGGCCTGAAGTCCGAGACCTTCAACGAGGCCATGGCCAAGCATCCCGAGCGCGTCATCGAGCACGCTGTCAAGGGCATGCTGCCCAAGAACACGCTCGGTCGTGCGATGGGCAAGAAGCTGAAGGTGTACGCCGGCCCTGAGCATCCGCATATGGCTCAGAAGCCCCGCGAGATCAAGATGGAGGGTTAAACCATGGCAGGGGAAGCTTTGTACTACGGCACCGGCCGTCACAAGAACGCCGTCGCCCGCGTCCGCCTGGTGCCCGGCACCGGCAAGGTGACGATCAACGGCCGCGAGGGCGTTGAGTACTTCGGCCGCGAGGCTCTGTTGGACTACGCCAAGACCCCGTTCAAGGTGACGGATACGCAGGATCACTTCGACGTGATCGCCCGCATCAACGGCGGCGGCATTTCGGGCCAGGCCGGCGCTCTGCGCCATGGCATCGCCCGTGCCCTGCTTGAGGCTGGCGACTACCGCGCCGAGCTGAAGCGCGCTGGTTACCTGACGCGCGACTCCCGTATGGTCGAGCGCAAGAAGTACGGCCTGAAGAAGGCCCGCAAGCGCCCGCAGTTCAGCAAGCGCTAGTGTTTTGTTGCGGCGGTCTGCCGACCGCCGCAACTGCTCGATGCTGCGAAGCCCTGGCGTCGGATCTCGCGGCGATTCCGCAGGCTTGCGTACCGAAGTACGCGGCGCCTGTGCGATCCCCACGACCTCCGGCACCAGGGCCCTTCTCGCTGACGGTACGAACGATCTCGGAGTCGATATGCTCGACCTGGGATTCTCGACATCCCCTTCGGAGATTTTGCCGAAAGGGGATGTTCTTTTTTATGCGAGGTCATATAATGGATACATCTTAATGATGGACTATATCCAACATAGGATGAGTTCCAAATTGCGGAAGGAGCGATCATGGAAACCTATTACAACCCCGAGGATCTGGCCAAGTTCTCCCCCGACGGTGTGGGCGAGGGCGCGCCCGAGCTGTGGGATCTCTACATGGCGTACTACGGCAAAGTGTTCGCCGAGGGCGAGCTGACCGCGCGCGAGAAAGCGCTCATCGCACTGGCTGTGGCCGCTGCCGTGCAGTGCCCGTACTGCATCGACTCCTACACCAACACCTGCATGGAGATGGGCGTCACCAAGGAGCAGATGACCGAGGCGTTCCATGTCGCCAACGCCATCCGCGGCGGCGCTGCGCTGGCGCACGGCGTCCAGATGGTCAGCCTGGTCGACAAGCTGGAGATGTAGCGGCTTATGCCCGACACCAGGGACGTCAACGGGGCGTTGGCTCAATACCCGCCGTTTTGGGAGAAGGTCGGCGAGTACCGCTATACCGAGGAGCAGCTGGACACGCTGCAGATCAACATCGGTCTTGCGTGCAATTTCGCATGCAAGCACTGCCATGTGCAGTCGAGTCCGGCGCGCACCGAGGAGATGTCGCGCGAGACGTTGGAGCAGTGCCTCAAGGTCTTCAAGGACTACGGGTTCTCCGTCATCGACGTAACCGGCGGCGCGCCCGAGATGAACCCGCACTACGAGTGGTTCATGCGCGAAGCCGCGGCGACCGGGGCCCGTGTCATCACACGTTCCAACCTCGCCATCTGCGAGGAAGAGGGCTACGAGCACATCCCCGAACTGTGGGCCGAGCTGGGCATCGTAGTGTTCGCATCGCTGCCGCATTACATCAAGAAGACCTCCGAGAAGCAGCGTGGTGCGGGCACGTTCGACCCCACCATCCGCGTGATGCGGCGTTTGTGCGAGCTGGGTTACGGCAAGGGCGAGGGTGCCGGCCCGGACGGAAAGACGCTTGAGCTCGATCTGGTGTTCAATCCCAATGGTGCTGTGCTGCCGCCCGATCAAGAGGCGATGGAGCGCGAATACAAGCAGAAGCTGGCCGAGGAATTCGGCATCAACTTCGACAACCTGTTCTGCATCGCCAACGCGCCGGGCGGACGCTTCGGCGAGCGCCTGCTGGCGACGGGCAACATGGACCGCTATATGAACAAGCTCATCGGCGCGTTCAATCCCGACACGGTGCCGGCCATGATGTGCCGCATGCAGCTGTCGGTGCGTTGGGATGGCGCCCTGTACGACTGCGACTTCAATCAGGCGGTCGACATGCCGTGCAAAAACGGTCTGAACATCGCGGATATGGCCAACGAGCCGTCGATTCCGGCAAAGCGCGACATCGTGTTCGCCAACCACTGCTACGCCTGTTGTGCTGGCACGGGCAGCAGTTGAGGCGGTGCTACCGCGTAGGTCTTACGCGAAGGCGGTTCGAGCAAGAGGATGTATCGAACGAGGGGCGCTTCGAACCGAAACGCCCTCTATTCTTGCAATAAGCACTTGACAATCAATAGACTATGTCTTATAGTAAAGAAGGTCTGAGCACGACAAGCGCGCCGCCCGCATCCCCCGCAGGCGGCGCGCTTACGTTTTCGGGATCGTCTGCTCGGATGGCGTTCTTCATTCGCTGATATGGGTTTATTCATGTTGCCTATTGCGAAAAACCGATTGAGGAACAGCTCTCCTTCTGCCGCCCGTGGTAAAGTTTCACCATGCAAAATCCGATACAGAGGCTCGAGCTTCGGGTGGATGATCGAGGCTTCGACGAGGAGGGGCGGGTCTGTATGCCGCACGTGTCTGAAAACTACGGATCGATGGTCTTCAACGAGCATACGATGCAGGAGCGTCTGCCTTCTGCCACGTACAAAAGCTTGCTCAAGACCATCCGCGAGGGAAAGCCGCTCGATCTTGAGGTGGCCAACGTCGTCGCCCATGCGATGAAGGAGTGGGCCATCGAGAAGGGCGCCACCCACTACACCCACTGGTTCCAGCCGCTGACGGGCATCACTTCCGAGAAGCACGACAGCTTCATCGACCCCACCGACGACGGCCTGACCATCATGACCTTCTCGGGCAAGGAGCTCATCAAAGGCGAACCCGATGCGTCGAGCTTCCCCTCCGGCGGCCTACGCGCCACCTTCGAGGCGCGCGGCTACACGGCGTGGGATCCCACCAGCTACGCGTTCATCAAAGATGAAGTGCTGTGCATTCCCACCGCCTTCTGCAGCTACACCGGCGAGGCGCTGGACAAGAAGACGCCGCTTCTGCGCTCGATGGCCGCCATCGAGGAGCAGGCCAACCGCGTGCTGGCGCTGTTCGGCGAGGATCCGCAGCGCATCATCACCACGGTCGGCGCCGAGCAGGAGTACTTCCTGATCTCCGAGAAGGATTACGAACGCCGCCGCGACCTCATCATGTGCGGTCGCACGCTGTTCGGCGCGATGCCGAGCAAGGGCCAAGAGCTCGATGAGCATTACTTCGGAGCCATCCGCCCGACGGTCAACGAGTTCATGAAGGAGCTCGACAAGGAGCTGTGGGCGCTCGGCGTGCCAGCGCGCACCAAGCACAACGAGGTGGCTCCCGCCCAGCATGAGCTTGCCCCGATCTTCACCAATGCCAACCGCGCCAT
>ERZ772812.2835-NODE-2835-length-10568-cov-3.550176_pt1 | contig 10568 bp, 9 predicted proteins | sample MGYA00511343_ERZ772812 | MGnify/ENA primary metagenome ERZ772812 (study PRJEB29015, sample SAMEA2737706) | human gut metagenome | biome: human gut; feature: human-associated habitat; material: faeces | place: China | collected 2012 ...
TTTTCTTGCATACTTTGGTATCTAAAATGCACGCCGGGACATTTCTTTTGTTCCGGCATGCAACATTTTGTTGCGTTTCTTTTTATTCGTTTATTATACTATACTTTTCTTACCGCGAGTGATATAATTTAATTACTTTAAATATTCATCGGATTTTGTAAGAAAACTGTCAAGTGGCAGCTTTTCCTACATAGCATTTCTTAAAACGATTCATGCCTCTCCTTTCTTATTTTACTTATATATTTTACGTAAGAATGGCTACACAATAATAATATTTCATTATTTTACACCCTCTATATACGTAAAATAACAAAAGGCAGCGCATCAAATGAATCCCCTTCCGCATATGTCAATGCACACAACAAAAGGCGCACCCGATATTCTTCGGGCAGCGCCTTATTTCTTTTAGCATGGACTTCTCTATCTGTAAATATCCTTATGCACTTCTCTCAAATTGTGAATTATACAGTTCTGCATAGAATCCATTTTGTGCTAATAATTCCTCATGATTTCCCTGCTCTACAATATCCCCGTCTTTCATAACAAGGATCACATCCGCATCACGAATCGTAGACAGCCGGTGTGCAATTACGAAACTTGTTCTTCCTTTCATCAGCTGATCCATCGCCTTCTGGATCTGGATCTCGGTTCTTGTATCTACCGAACTTGTCGCCTCATCAAGGATCAGTATCTTAGGATCTGCAAGCATTGCTCTTGCAATTGTCAGAAGCTGCTTCTGTCCCTGTGACACATTACTTGCTTCTTCATTTAACTCCATCTGATAACCACCCGGAAGGGTCTGTATAAAACGGTGTGCACGTGCTGCCTTTGCAGCCTCCACTACCTCTTCATGCGTTGCATCCAGCCGTCCATAACGGATATTATCTTCGATACTTCCTTTGAACAGCCAGGTATCCTGTAATACCATTCCGAACATTTTTCTCAGATCATCGCGGTTAAAGTCACGGACATCATGCCCGTCCACCTTGATCGAACCACTTCCAACATCATAAAAACGCATCAGTAATTTAATGATCGTCGTCTTCCCTGCACCGGTAGGTCCTACAATCGCAACCTTCTGTCCCGGCTTTACATCCACACTGAAATCATTGATGATCGTGTGATCCGGATTATATCCGAAATGAACATGTTCGAAGCTTACGCTTCCTTCCATTTCATCAATACATGCCGGATGTTCCACTGTCTGGTCTTCTTCCGCCTCCTCAAGGAATTCGAAGACACGCTCAGATGCTGCAGCTGTGGACTGTAACATGTTTGCCACCTGCGCAACCTGCTGGATCGGCTGCGTAAAGCTTCTTACATACTGGATAAAAGACTGGATATCACCAACCTGGATTCTTCCTTTCATAGCAAGATAACCACCCAGGATAACTTCTCCGACATAACCAAGATTTCCGACAAACTGCATGATCGGCATCATCATTCCGGAAAGAAACTGCGATTTCCATGCAGAAGTATATAAAATATCATTGTCCCGCTTGAATGTAGCGATTACATCCTCCTCTTTATTGAATGCTTTGATGATATTATGACCGCCATAGATTTCTTCTACCTGTCCGTTTACATGGCCCAGATACTCCTGCTGGCTCATGAAGTACTTCTGCGAACGTTTTACGATCATAGAAATCAGTCCCATTGAAACCGGAAGAATCAGAAGTGCTACCAATGTCATCAACGGACTGATACTGAGCATCATGATCAGCACACCTATGATCGTTGTCACCGATGTGATCACCTGCGTTGCACTCTGGTTCAGGCTCTGGCTTAAGGTATCTATATCATTTGTGATACGAGATAACACCTCTCCATGTGTCTGTTTATCAAAATAATTCATCGGCAGGCGATTGATTTTTTCTGAGATTTCTTTTCTCAGACGATAAGTCAGCTTCTGTGATACTCCTGTCATGATATACCCCTGTACGAATGAAAACGCTGCACTTGTCAGATACAGGCATAACAGAGTCAGTACAATATGTGCGATCTTGTCAAAATCGATCCCAGCTCCGCCGGATACTTTTCTGACCAGACCTTTAAATATCTCGGTCGTTGCTTTTCCAAGTATCTTCGGTCCTACGATATTAAATATCGTACTTCCGATGGCAAATACAATCACAAAAAATATTCCAATCTTATATGCGCTCAAATATGCCATCAGCTTTTTCATCGTGCCTTTAAAATCTTTTGCCTTTTCATTGGACATTCTCGGTCCATGTCCTCTACCTCTTGGCATATGATTCCACCTCCTTAAGATCTTCTTCTAATTCATTCTCTGATAATTGTGAAGATGCGATCTGATAATATGCTTCACAGTTCTTAAGCAGTTCTTTATGTGTACCTTTTCCGACGATCTGACCATCATCTAACACAATGATCTGATCTGCATGGAGAATCGTACTGATTCTCTGTGCGACGATCATAACCGTACTTTCTGATGTTTTCTCTTTCAGCTTTGCACGAAGTGTTGCATCTGTCTTATAATCCAGTGCCGAAAAACTGTCATCAAATATATATACATCCGGATGTTTTGCTATCGCTCTTGCAATCGAAAGTCTCTGTTTCTGACCTCCGGATACATTCGATCCTCCCTGGGAAATGGTACTCTTATACTTTTTCTTCTTTTGCTCAATAAATTCAGTTGCCTGTGCGATCGTTGCTGCCTCTGTCATCTCGGCTTCACTTCCATCCGGATTACCATATAAGATATTTGAAGCAATATCGCCTGAGAATAATACAGCTTTCTGCGGTACATATCCCAGTTTCTCCCGGAGTTCGTGTTGTGATACATTTCGGATATCTTTTCCGTCAATCGTAATCTTACCGTCTGTAACATCATAGAATCTCGGAATCAGATTCACCAGCGTAGACTTACCACACCCGGTACTTCCGATAAATGCCGTCGTCTTTCCAGGCTCTGCGGTAAAGGAAATGTCATGCAGGACATCTTCTTCTGCCCCCGGATAACGGAACGATACATGGTCGAATACAATCTTTCCTTTTCCTTCTTCCGGAATGTGTGACGGGTTCTTGGGATCATGGATCATAGTCTCACTTGTCAGTACTTCGTCTACACGGCCTGCAGATACAGCTGCTCTTGGCAGCATAACCGAGATCATACAGATCATTAAGAACGCCATGATAATCTGCATCGTATACTGGATAAATGCCATCATATCACCAACCTGCATTGCTCCGTCATTGATGCTGTGACCACCCACCCATACGATCAGGACCGCAATACTGTTCATAACGAACATCATAAGCGGCATCATAAATGTCATTGCGCGGTTTACAAATAAGTTCGTCTTTGTCAGTGCTTTATTTGCATCATCAAAACGTTCTTCCTCGTACTTCTGTGTACCAAATGCACGGATAACCGAAAGTCCTGTCAGAATTTCACGGCTGACAAGATTCAGTTTGTCAACCTGATTCTGGATTAGCTTAAACTTCGGCATTACCACCAGGAATAAGAATCCTACGATAACTATAATAACAGCAACCGCAAGTCCGATGATCCACGACATGTCGACATTCGTATGAAAGACTTTCCAGATTCCTCCGATTGCCATAATCGGTGCATACAGAACCATCCGAAGGATCATAACAAGTAATAATTGGATCTGCTGAATGTCATTCGTGCTTCTTGTAATCAGTGATGCCGTAGAGAATTTATCAAATTCCGCATTGGAGAAACCAACCACTTTACGGAATACATTTTCACGAAGTCTGCGTCCGACACCGGCACCGACACGTGATGCCAGCAGTCCGACCAGTATACTTGCTGCCATTCCGAGAAATGCAAGTGCCAGCATCTTGGCTCCTGTATGTAAAATATAGGTAGTTTCGATCTGATCTGTATCAATTCCTATATGGGTGTAAGCGTCTTTAATGTACCCCGCTGCTGCCTGGGCAATAATTGAATCCTGCATGGAATCCATCTGCTGATCCATCTGTCCGATCAGCGCATTCCTGCCTTCAGCTCCCATAAACTCCAACATATCATAGATATCCATCTTATCAACATTCGGAATTCCAGACATCTGTGTCCGCATCTGCTCTTCGATTTTCTGTGTCATCTCACTGCCGGAATCAAATCCTGCTGCCATGAGCATTGGCTTTCCAAGAATCTCTGAAAGCCTGTCCACTTTCTTTTTATCCTCTTTCACAGAAGCTTTTAATTCCATTACAGTACCATTATAGTCGTATTTTTCCACCGACTCTGTATACGCGTTTTTTACAATTTTCTGTCTGTCCGACGGAACCAGCAGTAACAGATGGTTCAGATCTTTTTTGGAAATTGTATCAGGTAGAGCTTCATCAATGCCGCCCTGCTGGATACCTACATTCACAATATCCGATGTGTAAGTCGGCAAAGACAGATCACAATAAGCCTGGACAACCAGTATGCAGATAATCGCTGCCACAGCAGCTGCATATGGTTTCAGAAACTTAAATAATTTTCCCATTTTCTTATGTCTTTCCTTTCTGCATTCATATCTATATACAACGGATCTGTCCTATCCAGTTCCGTCTGTATATTCTATTACTAAAAACTCCCACGTGCCGATGGACATGTCTTTTCTATGATCGTATCCATATCCACACCTTTGAAATCCTTTGAGTTCAACAGATTGTTTTTCATTTCTGTCAGAAGGCGCTTCATCAGAAGTATCTCTTCTCTTGATATTCCCTGATAAACTATTTCTTCCATTTCACAAATTACTCTTTGAATTCCTTCTATACATTCTTCTCCTTTGGGCGCGAGATGAATTTTCACCACTCTTTGATCCTTTTCATCCTGTCTTCGTGTCACGTATCCTTTTTCTTCCATCTTCCGTAACGCAACAGTCATGGATGGTGGTGTAATGCCGACACGTTCTGCCAGTTGTTTCTGCGACTGTTCACCCCAATGTTTCAACGAAAACAAGACTCCCGCCTGACTTGGTTTCAAGTCCATTTTTTCCATACGCTTCATTGACTGATATTGCATAAATTTCATTAATTGAAATACAGAAAAAAATGTTGACGTTTCCATATCTTTTTCCAAATCCTCTACCTCCTTTTATTAATTAGAATTCTAACGATTATATTAGTCATTTCCGCCAATATTGTCAATGTTTTTATATTTTTTTTATATTTTTATTGTTTGTTTTATATTTTATTTATTTAGAATACTAACTAATATACAGTCAAAAAAATCCCCGGAAGTCCACACTTTTGCGCAGATTTCCGGAGAGTTTTCACACTCGCACAGCTTATATCTTCAAAATCTGATTCTGATCTGTCGTTTAATTTTCCCCAAGGTATTCCAAAAATTCGTCTTCCGGAAGCGGCTTGGAATAATAATATCCCTGTATACAATCACAATCGTTTTCCCTCAGGAATACAACCTGTTCTTCCGTCTCTGCTCCTTCTGCCACCAGCTGCATCCCCAGTTCATGAGCCATCGCAATGATAGATTTTAAGATGCTTCTCGACTTCGGATTTGTCTCAATCTGACGTACCAGACTCATATCGATCTTTAAAATATCGAAATTATAGTCCTGAAGTACACCATAAGAAGAATATCCGCTTCCAAAATCATCCAGCAGTGTCACCGCACCTTTTTTCTGCAATGATTCCAGGATATTATTGCGGTTCTGCTTCATCGCCTCAAACGATGTCTCTGTAATCTCAAATCTTGATTTGATTCCAAGCTTCTGAGACGACTCTACATTTTCCTCGATCCATTTCATCATCTTTTCATCATAAAAATCCATCCATGACAAATTGATTGATATCGGAATATTTTTCTTACCGTCTTCGCATCGCTTCTGCATGAATTCAAATACTTTTTTTGTCACATAAAAATCCAGTTCTGAGATATGTCCACTCTCTTCTAATGCCGGAATAAATATGGCAGGTGATACGAATCCTCTCTTTGGATGCACCCAGCGGATCAGGGCTTCTGCAGACCGGATCTCTCCGGTCTTCGCATCTACAACCGGCTGATAATATACTTTAAACTGTTCCTGTGCCAGTCCGTTTCTGAGTTCTCCTGCAAGTTCCGCACGATCGATGTAATATGATTTCATCGATGCATCATAGATATTATATGGTTTTACATATTCATCTGTAATATATTTTTTTGCAAGCTTCGCACGGTCGATCATACCATTGATGCTCATTTCTTTATTTTCAACAAAGAAAATTCCGCAACCGCAGAAGATGTGCATCGTCTTTCCCTTCTTTGTGAAATTCCACTCGCAAAGTCCGGAAAGCGCATCAAAATCCAGATTCTTTTTCTCTACCAGACAGGTGAACTGATCAGCCTCCACTCTCGCCACTACGCATGGCTTCAGGCTGGATGATCGCAGATTCTTATAAATTGTGCGCAGCACACTATCACCAGTATCAATTCCAAAAAGCTCATTTACTGCTTTGAAATTGCGGACGTTAAAGTACAACACTGCATAATCGGTCCTGTCGGCACAGTGCCGGAATATGTTTTCCGAATTATGGATGAATCCCCGTCTGTTGTACCCGCCGGTCAGCATATCTGTACCGGAAAGTTCTGTGATATCTTCTGTCACAGCCAGAATGATCCCCAGTTCTTTGAACAGATACATGAAATTAAACTCTTTCAGGCGTATCTCTCCATCCTCACTGATCTGATGGACTGTAAAGGAATAACGGCCATTTTGATTCAATTCCCTGCATATCGTTTCTATGTCTGTATTTTTCTTCAGATGCTCTTTTTCCTGCTCCGGAACCATCGTACCCAGGATCTCCCGGCAATACGTATTATAATCGATCTTCGTATGAAGATATCTGTATGCATTAAAATCTTCTGTCGATTCCATATTGATCAGATTTCTGCGAGCATCGATCAATGCAACCTTTTCAAAATTCTTCTGGTAAAGAAGCTGTGGGATTTTTTCTGCCAGATAACTTTCGGTTATGTCCTGAAAATAAAGCACCCCTTCAATGTCATCTGTCACAGAGTTCCGGATCATCTCTATCGTAATGCGGAACATACGGATCTTCTCATCCTGATCTCCCTGAGCAACTGTTTCGAGCGAAATAATTTTTCTCCCAGCTGCAAATTCTTTCAGTAGATTTTCCTGTACAAACAACTGGTTTGCTTTTACTCTGTCTTCACAGCCGATCGCATACATCGATATTCTTCTTACGTAATCGTCCAGATTTTCCTTTTCTCCCCTGATTCCGATATTCTTATTCTTCACTGCACAGGAGATACACATTCCCTTACTTACATTTACGGTCACCGTTCCCAGTGAATCCGTCGTCTTTCTCATGACTTCATCCAGCTGTTTCAGATAGTCATCATTAATATCCCTTACATATAGCATCACGATCTGATTATCATCTTCGTATTCCTCACTGCATATCATTGTAAGTGATACCCACTTGAATTCATCCTTCACTTTCCGACGGTAACGGATCATCTCTTTTCTGTTTCCTCCTGCGAACGCTTTTCTCAGACGTTTTATATTACAAAACTCAAGATATTCTTTTTTATCATCTTCATAAATGCAATCCATGTCCGCAAAGCCGCGTAGTCTCGCTGAAAAGGAGGTCAAACTGTCGAAATATTTTTTCTGATCATCAAATCCGTCTTTCAATATCAGATAACTGTCTGTTGTCAGGTTGACTTTCAATATTACATAATAGAAATCTGACAGCATTCCCAATGTATCCTGAAAATTTCCCATGGATTTATCATGCAGTGCAATCGTGTTATGCACTCTTCTCAAAACAACAGCCGCATCAAATGGACGCGAGAAATAATCGTTTACACCAAGCTTATATGCGCGTCCGATATTATCATCAGAGGAATCTGCCGAGATACTGATAACCGGTATACGATCCAGCCATAGTCTTTCTTTCATAACCTGCAGCACTTCATATCCATTCATTACAGGCATATTCATATCCAATAACAGCAGGGATAATTCCATATGGTGTTCTGACATAATATAAACCGCCTGCTGTCCGTCCTCTGCCTGTATCAGATCATATTCGTCCTCGAGCATACTCACCAGAATCTCACGGTTCATTTCTGAATCATCGACGATTAATATCTTCTTTCTCTGTTCTTCCATACGTTTTACCCCCCCCCCAAATATTTGTTCGTTTTTTTACTTCCCTCATCATAATCTATATTTTATCACTATAATCTGTCTGAATCCAGTACAATTGTAAATGGTCCGTCATTTACCAGACTCACCTTCATATCCGCTCCAAACATTCCCCGTTCTACTACCGGTATCTGTTCTTTGCACTTACTGATAATATATTCGTAAAGTTCTTCTGCCATGTCCGGTTTCCCTGCTTCGACAAAACTTGGCCGGTTTCCCTTTTTGCAGTTCGCATATAAAGTAAACTGCGAGATCAGAAGGAGTTCCCCTCCCACCGCATCCAGTGAAAGATTCGTCTTTCCTTCTTCATCCTCAAAAATACGTAATCCAGTCATTTTCTTAACCATCTTATCAGCAATCTCTTTTGTATCTGAATCAGCCACACCTATCAGGACCATAAATCCTTTTCCTATCTGTCCGATTACTTTTCCATCCACTTTTACGCTGCTTTCTGTAACTCTCTGAATCACAAACCGCATTTTCTCTCCTCCTGTTACCCATTATTTTTTATCCGGAAGCTGTGCCAGTATAATTGCCAGAAACATCAGTATACACCCTAACGATTCTCTGAATGACAAACGTTCTCCAAGTATGATCCAGCCCGCAAGTACCGAAAAACAGGATTCCAGGCTTAAAATCAGCGATGCTACCGCCGGATTCACATTCTTCTGTCCAAGTATCTGTAATGTATATGCAACACCACAGGATAATACACCTGCATACAGAAGCGGCATCCATGCAGCCGCCACAGCTGCAAGTCTTGGTGTCTCCAGCACAAACATAAATGGTAATGACAGAATTCCACTCACGAAAAACTGGATGCAGGACATCTTCACACCATCCACTTTCGGAGAAAAATGATCAATCACCAGAATATGCACAGAAAAAACAAGTGCACACAAAAATACCAGAATATCTCCCTTTCCAATAGAAAAAGACTCCGTAATACACAAAAAGTACAATCCGACAAGTGCCAGTAACACTGCCATCCATACCTTCCATTTGATTTTTTTATGAAGGAAAATTCCAAGAACCGGAACGATCACGATATAAAAAGCAGTAATAAATCCTGCTTTTCCCGCTGTGGTATACTGAATCCCAGCCTGTTGGAGACTGCCCGCTGTGAATAATAATACTCCGCATGCAATACCTCCTGTTATCAGATCTTTCCCTGATTTTTCTTTTTCCGAACAGTCCGTTTCAGTATCTTTATTCATTCTGTTCAAAAAAAAGATACACGGTAAAAGTGCCACCGCTCCTATCAGACAGCGAATTCCATTAAAAGAAAAAGGTCCCAGATAATCCATTCCTACACTCTGGGCAACAAATGCTGTTCCCCATATAAATGCTGTCAGTAACAGCATGCCCCCATTTTTCAGTTTCATTCTACTTTCCACCTATACTACAAATTACATATATAATTTTCTTTTGCCAACATCTTATCATACTATAGTCTATAATACGACATATTTCGAGCATTTTCAAATTATATATTTTTTTCAGACAAATCTGACTTGACATTTCTGTCACTTCACCGGATACTAAAAACATAAAAAAGTAAGTCCTCTTAACCGGACTTCATCAATGCAAGGAGGTTCTGTCATGTTATCAGAGCGATTATTAAAGCTTCCAGGATTCCTTTATCAGATTGGAAGTAATTATTATTATCTTGGAAAATGGATCTGTAAAAAATGTACAGATCAGGATGCCACAGACTGTGTCACTATGTATCAGATGTGCCGGACCGGCGGTGAAGAACCTGAGACCCGCACTTATTTCCAGAAGATTCGCGCTTTCAGTGATTTTGCATTAGAAGTTCCTTATAATCCCGCAAAAATTGCGGATGATATGAACATGCTCCTGGAAAGTCTTTCCGAAAAAGAAACTACCGGGCTTTTGGAACAGATTGCACATCTTGAAGAAGATGTAACAAAATACTAGATACAATTGGCATTAAACAGGTGTAACGACTTCCATTTCTGTCCAAAAAAGATACAGCAGTATAGAACAATTCTATACTGCTGTATCCATATACCGGACGTTCAATATAGTTATTACATTAAATTGCTACTTTTCCAGTTGTTTCTTCATTGATCACGTAATAAGCTGCTGCTTCTTCCGGTTTCAAATATACATTCAACGTTTTGATCTCATCTACATTTTTCCCCAAAGTTTTCCATGCTTCATGTACTTTCTGTGTAATCTCCTCTGTGCTGATTTCTTTTCCCATATACTGAAGATAAAAGCTTGTCTTTGCCTCTTTCTTCACATCTTCTGCTTCTTTCAATACGCCTGCTCTTGTCTCGATTGCCTTTGTTGTATCTTTTGCAGTTGTGATTGCTGCAGGTCTTGAATTGTTTCTTCTATTTTTTTTCATATTGATAACCTCCTCAATCTACAAATAGAACA
>ERZ772812.2836-NODE-2836-length-10566-cov-3.897726_pt1 | contig 10566 bp, 6 predicted proteins | sample MGYA00511343_ERZ772812 | MGnify/ENA primary metagenome ERZ772812 (study PRJEB29015, sample SAMEA2737706) | human gut metagenome | biome: human gut; feature: human-associated habitat; material: faeces | place: China | collected 2012 ...
TGAATTAATGCACGCTTTCAATGGGTTTTTCTATAACTTTTACACAACTTTCACCAAGATAATTCGTCAATCTGCTCAACAACACCTCATCTGCTGTCACATTCCAGCCTTTTGGCAGGCGTTTTACTGCTTTTTCTTTTTTGCAATAAATGATAACTTCATCCATTCCTTCAGAGACTTTCAAAATATCCTGCAGCATTCCTTCCTGCTGAAGATATGTCTCTTTATCCGGATACTGCAACCATAATTCCTTTCTCGTCTGAGCAAATGGAATCACCTGTTCGCAGATCAGTTTGCTCGGTGCATCATCTTCCTCTGATACACGGCCCTTGATGAATACCTTGGCTTCCTCATTCAGATACATCTGATTCTTTTCAAAATCTCTCGGGAAGATCACGACTTCTACCGATCCAACCAGATCTTCCAGTGTGATAAATGCCATCACTTTATTTGTCTTGGTATACTTGATCGTCTTATTCGTAATCATACCTCCGACAATCTCTTTTGCGCCGTCATGCACCTTCGTTCTTCCGGTTTCATCATCCAGCTGGAAATCCAACGTCGTCCTGGATATATTTTTTCTCCATTTTTCTTCATAGTCTTCCAGTGGGTGTCCGCTCAGATATACTCCAAGCACTTCTTTTTCAAATGCAAGCTTTGTCTCTTTTTCATACTCGCCAACATCCGGAAGTGGTATATCGAATTCTGATTTCTGATCATCACTTACGATATCGAACAGTGAAAGCTGTCCCGTCATAGAGTATTTCCGCTCCCGGTTCACCTGATCCAGAATCTGCACATAGACCACCATGAACTGCTTTCTTGTACCACCCAGACTGTCAAATGCTCCGGACTTGATAAAGCTTTCTATCGTACGTTTATTAACCTCTTTTCCGGACAACCGCTCAATAAAGTCTTTCAGGTTGCTGAATGGCCCTCCGTTTTCTCTTTCTTTGATGATCGACTCTATCACCGGCTTTCCGATACTCTTGATCGCCGCCAGGCCATAACGGATGTTACCGCTGTCAACAGAGAAGCTTCCCTCTCCTTTATTGATATCTGGCGGAAGGATCTTAATTCCCATCTGCCGGCAGCTGTAAATATACTCTGACACTTTCCCCGGATTATCGATCACGGAAGTCATAAGTGCCGCCATAAATTCTACCGGATAATAATATTTTAACCAGGCTGTCTGATAAGATACCACCGCATATGCCGCAGCATGCGACTTGTTAAATGCATATTTGGCAAAATCAATCATTTCATCATAGATTTTATTTGCCGTCTTCTCGTCGATTCCATTGGCAATACAGCCTGGTACGCCCTCATCCGGATTCCCATACACAAAGTTCTGACGTTCTTTCTGCATGACGTCGCCCTTCTTCTTGGACATTGCTCTTCGCAGAAGGTCACTTCGTCCGAGTGTATAACCTGCCAGATCACGCACGATCTGCATAACCTGCTCCTGATATACGATACAGCCGTAAGTCGGCGCAAGGATCGGCTCCAGCTGCGGGCAGTCATAGGTAATGCTTTCCGGGTTATTCTTGCCTTTGATATACTGCGGGATGAAGTCCATCGGACCCGGACGATATAATGAAATACCGGCGATAATATCTTCCAGATTCTGTGGCTTCAGTTCCTTCATGAAGTTCTTCATACCGGCGCTTTCAAGCTGGAATACTCCGTCCGTCTTTCCTGTTCCGATGGATGCAAGGACTGCTTTATCATCATAATCTATCTTATTGATATCAATCGTCTTTCCACTGCTGATACCTGCCAGACGTTCTGCATCCTGGATAACTGTTAATGTACGGAGTCCCAGGAAATCCATCTTCAAAAGTCCCAGTTCTTCCAGCGTTGTCATCGTAAACTGCGTCGTGATCGTTCCGTCTGAAGCACGGGAAAGAGGCACATATTCATCCGCATCCTTCTGACAGATAATCTCTCCCTCTTTGATGAAGATGACTTCATCCAATATGTTCTCGATATCCGAGATCAGATGTGTGGACAGCAGGATCGTCGCTTTCTCATCGTAGTTTGTAAGAATCGTCTGCATGATATAGTCTCTGGCAGCCGGATCGACACCCGCGATCGGCTCATCTAAGACATACAGCCTTGCCCGGCGGCTCATCACCATAATCAACTGTACCTTCTCTTTGTTACCTTTCGACAGCTTCTTCAAGGTCATATCCGGGTCGATATTTAAGAGCTTCATCATGTCATACGCCCGCGTCTCATCGAAATCCGCATAGAAGTCCTTGAACATATTGACAAGCTGACGGATCTTTAAGTACTCGTTGAAATACGTCCGCTCCGGCAGATAGGACACCAGCTCCTTGGTCTCCGGCCCCGGGGCATGGCCGTCGATGGTGACAACGCCGCTGCTGGGGACCAGCAGGCCGTTGGCCAGCTTGATCAGGGTGGACTTGCCGCTGCCGTTGGGGCCCAGCAGGCCCACAATGCGCCCGGGCTCCACCGTCAGACTGACGTGGTCCAGGGCCAGGGAGCTGTCGAAATATTTGGTCAGCTCCCTGCATTCCAGAATCGCCATGTTACTCCTCCTTCCATTCCTCCAGCAGCGCCTTCACCTGCTGCCGGTCATAGCCCAGCTGCGCCATGGACTCCAGATATTCCCGGGTCCGGCTGCGGGCCAGGTCCTCCTTGGCGCTCTGGATCACGGCGGTATCCTCCGTGACAAAGCGCCCTGCCGTGCGCTGGGTGTGCAGCAGGCCGGTGCCCTCCAGCTCCGCCAGAGCCCGCTGCACGGTGTTGGGATTCACCCCCGCGTCCGCCGCCAGCTCCCGCACGGTGGGAAGCCTCCCCCCGCTGGGAATGGAGCCCGACAGAATGGCCAGGGTGATCTGCTGGGTCAGCTGGGTATAGATGGGTTGGTCGTTGCGAAAATGCCACTCCATGGCCCCGCCTCCTTGTGTTAATGTCTTATGCAAGTAATACAATAATACAAATGCGGCCCGTTGTCAAGCCCCAAATGTAAATTTTTTCCCCATCGGTTGACGGGGCGGGCCGGGAAAGCTATACTGGAAGATGAAAAGAGGTATCCACCCCCTTCCGCGAGAAAGGAGAGTTTTTCATGAATCACAGCTGGAACCACGACCCCTTCCAGGGGGGCGGGCCGGTGCCCCACCGGCCAAAAAAACAGCGCCGGCCCATCGGCACCCCCGTGGGGCGGACACTGCTGAACCTGGCGGTGACGCTGGTGTTCGGAGCCATCTATTTCTATGTGACGCTGCCGCCGCTGAACCTGCACTCCGGCGACTTCTATGTGTTCGTACTGCTGCTGTGCGCGGTGTACTGCGGCTGCGCGGTGCTGACCTCCGGGTTTCAGGGCAGCGGGGCCAAGGGCTACTTCGGCTTTGTGAAAAAGCAGTGCACCGTCCCCTTTGTGCTGGGCCTGGTGCTGGTGGTCACGGCGCTGATCGGCGCGGCCATCGGCTGGGAGGTGTTCCGGGCCGGGTCCTACCGGGACCTGCTGACGGTGGAGACCGGCGACTTCGCCGCCGACATCAAGGAGATCAGCTATGACCAGATCCCCATGCTGGACCGGGACTCCGCTGAGAAGCTGGGCAACCGCAAGCTGGGCGAGCTGGCGGACATGGTGTCCCAGTTCGAGGTGGCCGGGGACTATACCCAGATCAACTACAAGGGCCGCCCGGTGCGGGTGACGCCCCTGCGCTACGGCGACTGGATCAAGTGGCTGAACAACCGCGCCGACGGTCTGCCCGCCTATCTCATCATCGACATGGTCACCCAGAACGTGGACGTGGTGCGCCTGGACCAGGGCATCCGCTATACCACCGCCGAGCACTTCAGCCGGAACCTGGGCCGCTATCTGCGCTTCCACTATCCCACCTATCTGTTTGACACCCCGGCCTTCGAGATCGACGAGGAGGGCAACCCCTTCTGGGTCTGCCCCCGGATCAAAAAGACCATCGGCCTGTTCGGCGGCACGGACATTGCCGGTGCGGTGCTGGTGAACGCCGTCACCGGCGAGTGCACCTATTACGAAGCGGCGGACGTGCCCGCCTGGGTGGACCATGTGTACCCGGCGGAGCTCATCGAGCAGCAGTATAACTACCACGGCGCCTATATCAACGGCTTCATCAACTCCCTGTTCGGCCAGCGGGACGTCACCGTCACCACCGACGGGTATAACTATCTGGCCATCGGCGATGACGTGTATATGTACACCGGCATCACCTCCGTGGTGTCCGACGAGTCCAACATCGGCTTTATCCTGTCCAACCAGCGCACCAAGGAGACCCGGTTCTATACCGTGGCCGGGGCGGAGGAGTTCTCCGCCATGGATTCCGCCCGGGGCCAGGTGCAGCAGATGAACTACACCGCCACCTTCCCGCTGCTGCTGAACATCGCCGACCAGCCCACCTATTTTATGGCCCTGAAGGACGCGGCGGGGCTGGTGAAGATGTACGCCATGGTCAACGTCAGCCAGTATCAGATCGTGGCCACCGGCAGCGACGTGGCCGAGTGCGAGGGCAACTATCGCCAGATGCTGGCCCGCAACAACCTCATCGACAACTCCGACGCCAACATCCCCGCTGATACCCAGGAGGCCACCGGCGTGCTGACGGATATCCGCACCGCCGTCATCGACGGCAACAGCCGGTACTATCTGCGGCTCCAGGGCGAGAGTGTGTACTATGTGCTCTCCGCCGCCGACGCGCCCCAGGTGGTGACCCTGAACACCGGCGACCGGGTGACCATCACCTACCGGCCCCAGGAGGACGCCTCCATTCTGGAGGCCACCGCCGTCACTTTGGTGTCCGGCAGCAGCGGCACCGTTGACAACCCCACGGACCCCATCAAAATCAACCCCGCCCCGGGCATCGGCGACGTCATCACCGACCCCGGCGACGGCGGACGGGTAGAGCTCCCGGTGGAGCCGCCCCCCGAGGAGGTCCGGCAGTAAGGAATAGGAACTGTCCCAAAAAGGTCCCCGGCGCACTGCGCCGGGGACCTTTTGACGATATTTTTTCACTTTCCGCTGACGCTCAACAGAGCGGTGGGCAGGCTGCCGTCCAGCAGCAGGATGCACCGGCGCAGATCGTCGCCGATGTTCTCCGGCATGCCGGACTCGATCCAGTCGAACACGCCGCTCAGCAGGCCCCGGGCATAGAACCGGGACACGAACTCCAGGTCCTCCTGCCCCACGTCCAGGCCCACCGCCGCCTGATCCACGATCCGGCGGATCACCGGGCCGTAGCCCTGCATCAGATAGCGCTCCAGGTCCCGGCGGTTCACGGAGCGATAGGCGTTCATCACCAGGTGCCGCTTGCTGCGCAGAACATCGGTGATGGTGCGCAGCTCCTGCCGCCAGTCGCCGCCGGCCTCCCGGACGGTCTGGGCCAGGTTGGCGGCCTCCCGTTCAAAGATCCAGCGCATCAGGTCGTACACGTCGTGGAAGTGATAGTAAAACGTCTGGCGGTTCACACCGCACCGGGCCACAATGTCCTTGACGGTGATCTTTTCCAACGTTTTGGTTTCCAGCAGCTGGCACAGGGCCTCTGCCAGGTCGTGCTTTGCGTTCATGGGCAGCAGTCCTCCTTTACATGATGCCGGATTTTTCCTTGCTGCGGGCGATCAAGCGGTTCAGGGGCCTGGCCGGGTAGTACAGCAGCATACCCAGCGCCGCAAACAGCACGCACATGCCCGCCATCACAGCCAGATTCGTCCAATATACGTTTTCATACCGTCCGGCGATGGTCTCCCGGAGCATATCCATGCCGTAATGGAACGGCATCAGGACATACAGCTTCTGGAACACCTCCGGCAGCACGTCGATGGGATAGGAGCCGCCGGAACCGGCCACCTGGATGACCATGATGATCACGGACAGGGCCATGCCGATGTTGTCCAGGGCGTACACCAGGGCGAAGTTCATCATGGTGAAGTTCAGGCTGCACACGCAGCAGGCCAGCAGGAATAATCCCGGGTGCAGGCACTGCATCCCGATGTAATACACGCAGCCAAGCCCCGTTACCAGAGCCTGGACCATGCCCACCAGGAAGAACAGCTGGTATCTTCCGAAGAACCGCTGCCAGGGACGCAGCAGGGGCAGCGGCGGAATGGGGGCGTTCACATGGATCATGGTGGCCGTCAGCAGGGAGCCCACAAACAGGGCCAGCATGATGTAATACGGGGCCATGGCGCTGCCGTAGGTGGTGATTTCATACACGGGCACCGTCTCCATGGCGATGGGGTCGGACAGATACCCGGCCAGCTCCTCGGGGTTGTTTTCCAGCACGTCCAGAAAGCGGCGGAAGCCGTCGCTGGTGACGATGCGGTCCATATCCTGGGCCAGCTTTCCCAGGTCCCCCCGCAGGGTGGACGACAGCTGGATGGCCCCGCTCAGGGTGGTGCCTGTGGACCGGATGGCGTCCTGATACCGGCCCAGCTTATCCCCCAGGGCCGTCAGCCCGCCGGACACGTTGTCGAACACGTTCTGCACGGCCTGGAGCTTCTCCTGCACGTCTCGGTTCAGCTCCTCCACCCGCTGGTTGACGCTTTCGCTGATGCGCAGAGCCGCCTCCCGCAGGTCCTGGCGGACCTGATCCAGCTTGGCCTGAACCTTCTGGTTCCAGGACTCCAGCTGGCTGGGGTCCTCCAACTTTTTCAGCAGGTCCCGAAGCTCCCCAATGTGGTAAATGGCGTTGCCCAGCCGCTCCTGGATGGCGGGATAGTTGTCGGCATAGTCCCGCAGCTTCTCCAGCCGCTGCTGCAGCGCCTCCAGGCGCTGGTCCATCAGCTGGGCGGGGCCCGCCAGAAAGCCCGCCACGTCCTCCGCCGTTCCCATGGCGGCGGCCAGGTCGGCGGCGATGACGTCCAGCTGATTGTCGATGTCCTCCAGCTGCCGGGCGATCTCGGCCTCGGCCTCGTTCAGGCGGCCCACGCCCCGGTTCAGGGCGTCCTGCACGCCGGACAGGTCGCCGCTTTTGACGATGTTGTTCAGGTCGTCAGACACCACCCCGGCACAGGCCAGAATGCTGTCCGTCTGGTCCACCAGGGTCTGCATGGCCGTCAGGGTGTTCTCCAGGGCCAGGAGACTCTGCTGGGCGCTGCCCAGCTTCTCGATGATGCCCTGGGACACGTCGTCGGCGTCCAGGCCCAGGGCCTTGCACACGGAGCTGACGGTGGTAACGGCGTCGGTCACGGTTTCCACCACCGTGGCGTTGATCTCGTCCTGCACGGCGGTTTTGGCCTTGTTGGTGATTTTGGGGGCAATGGCGTTCTTCTTCTGATTCTCATAATACTGGATCTGGGGATGCCGCAGGTCCGTGTCCAGAATGCTGACAAAGTCCCCGGTGAAGTCCGAGGGAACGATCAGGGCGGCGTAGTATTTGCCGGAGCGGACGCCCTCCAGGGCCTCCTCCCGGGAATCCACAAAGTCCCAGCCCATCTGGTGGTTGCTTTTCAGACCGTCCAGCACCATGGAGCCGATGTTCAGCTTCAGACCCAGCAGCTCATAGCCCTCGTCCTCGCTGGTAACGGCCACCCGGATGTTGGAGGTGGAGTCCGGGCCATAGGGGTCCCAGTTGGAGAAAATGTTGAACCAGGCGTACAGGCACGGAATCAGGCACAGGCCCATGACCACCACCACGGCCACCACACTGGCGGTAAGGCGCTGCCAGTCGGACCGGAAGATTCTCCAGATATTTTTCATTTCCGTTCCTCCTTTGAGCCGTTCCCCTGCTGCTCCATATATTGGAAGATGCGTCCCAGCTCGTGGGACAGCGACTCCAGCCCCCGGGCCAGCTGCTGCACGTCCGTCTGAAGCCCGGCCAGCGTCTGATTCAGGTCAGGGGCGGCAGGCTGCGGGGCGGACTGAGACACCGGCGGGACAGGGGTGGGATTCTCCGGGACAAAAACAGGCTCGGAAACGGGGGCGGGCTCCGCCGCGGATTCCGTCACGGATTCCGGCTCCGCCGCAGGCGTCTCCGCCTCGGGGGAACCGTAATACCGGTCCCAGGCCTGGTCGTCGAACAGGCGGGCGAAGGCGCCGCCGTCCTCCTGCTGCGCAGCTTCGCCGGGGCGGGGCTGCGGCTCCGGTGCGGCAGGCGCGGCCTCGGCGCCCCGCAGACCCTGGAGCAGCTGGTCCAGATCCTCCTCCGCCTGGGCGGCGGACTGGGCAAAGCTCTCCTGCTCCTCCTGGGGCGGGTCGGAGGCGTTCTCCGGCTCCTGGCCCCGGCCCCGCAGCAGGGGCAGCAGCTGGGGCATGGCGCTGGGCAGCGGCGTCAGCTGGTCCAGCTCCACCTCTTTTTTGGTGATCTTCTTGACCTTGTTCTGCATTTCATAGTCGATGTATTCCACGGCGATGAGATACGCCGCGATGCCGAACATGGACACGATCCACAGCAGCAGGAAAATCACCCGGGAGCCCTCCGACAGGAACAGCAGCACCAGGAACACCAGCGGCACCAGCAGCAGGCTCAGCATGCCCTTGCGGATGCGGCGCTGGTTGCCGTTGTGGAACTGAAGGACCTCCTGCAAAAGGGCCTGATACAATTGGCTGTATTTCTTTTCGTCCATGGGAAGTCCTCCTTTCTTACAGCATTTCGGTTTCTTCCAGCTTCTCCTCCATGAAGTGGTTCAGGCCCATGAAGGGCTTGCGCACCCACAGGCCGATGAGCAGGGCCGCCGCGCCGAAAATCAGCAGGCAGCCGATGTTCTTCAGCCAGGTCAGCCCATACAGGCCGCAGATGCACTCCCGCATGGCGTCGATGGCATAGGGGAAGGGGAAGATGTGATAGATCTTCTGATACACGTCCGGCAGCAGCTCGATGGGGAAGGTGCCGCTGGACCCGGCGATCTGGAGCACCATGACCACCACCACGATGGCCTTGCCCACGTCGCCGAAGGAAATCGTCAGGGAATAGATCAGCAGGCTGAACACCAGGGAGGTGATGGCCCCGGTGGCAAACAGCAGGGCAGGTTCCACGCACTGAATTTTCAGCACCAGCAGGTCCCCGGCCACGATGACGGCGGCCTGGATCTGGCTGAGGACAAAGAACAGGAAATACCGGCCGAAAAACAGCTGATAGGGCTTGGGAGCCACCAGACCCTCCCGCCGGGCGTGGGGCTTGAGAATGGCCACCAGCATGACGCCGCCCACCCAGATGGCCAGCACGGAATAGAAGGGGGCCATGGCGCTGCCGTAGTTATCAATGGGATACACCGGCTCCACGGAGGTCTGCACCATCTGGGAGAAATAGGCGCCGTAATCCTCCGGATTGCCCCCCAGAATGTCCAGCAGGGTATCCAGATAATCGGGGCTGTCGCTGTCCTCCAGGCCGCCCAGCAGACTCCCCAGCTTGTCGATGGCCTGGCCCATGGCGGTGCGCCCCTGGGACATGAGCCCGTCCAGGGTGCCCGCCGCAGCGGAGGCCGCCGCCAGCAGGTCCCGGGTGTCCGCCGCGGTGCCGTGGAAGCCCTGGAGCAGGTCCTCGGTTTGGTCCAGAACGTTTTTCACATCATCCGTCACATCGCCGAATACCGGCGTCAGCAGGGTGTCCGTCAGCTTTTCCAGCTGGGCTACCAGGGCAATGGTATCCTGCAGCAGGGCGGAATTTTCCTTCAGCCCGTCGGCCAGGGTGTTCAGCCGGTCCCGCAGCTGATAGCAGCTGTCCGCCAGGCGCTGGGCGGCAGCCGCCGCCTCGGCCCCCACGGGCCCGGCCTCCACCGCCACGGACTTGGCCCAGGCCATGAGCCTGTCGCCCATGTCGCCCATGGTCTGGGCGGCATCCCGGAGGTTCTCCTGAATCTCCGGCAGCTGGGCGTCCACGTCGATGCCGTTGAGGAACTTCTCCGCCGCGTCAAAGGCCTTGTCCAGGGCGGTCTGGGCCTTGTCCAGGGCGGCGTGGACCTTCCGGTTCAGCTGGGCCACGGTGTCCAGAAGCTCCTGGCCGTCGGGCCGGTTCTGGTTGATGTTGGAAACCAGGTCCGACAGGTCCTGGCGATAGCTGCTGTTGTCCTGGCCTGCGGCCTGGAAGGCGTCGATGGTCTTGGCGCAGGAGCGCAGCAGGCTGCGGGTCTGGCCCAACAGGCCCTGGACGGAGCCCACCGGGTCCTCCTGGCTCAGCTGCTGGGACAGGTCGTTGGCCCCCCGGAAGATGGCGTCCACCACCACGTCCAGATAGCTCTTGCTGATGGTGGTTTTCAGGGACGACACCGCCGTGTCGGTGATCTTGGTGGCCACGGCGTTCTTTTTATAGTTTTCGTAATAAGTAATGGTGGGCTTGCCGGTCCACTCCGTCAGCATGTGGTACATGTTATAGGAGAAGTCCTCGTCAATGACCACGGCGGCGTAGTAGTCCCCGGCATAGACGCCCTGCTGGGCCTCCTCCTTGGTGTCCACAATGACCCAGTTGATGCTGGTGCTGCTGCGCAGGTCCTCCACCACCTCCCGGCCCTTGTTGACCTGGGCGCCGTCCTCCTCGGTCCAGCCCTTATCCAGGGACGCCACGGCGATGCTGATGTTGCCGGTGTTGCCGTAGGGGTCCCAGTTGGAATAGATGTTCAGCCAGGCGT
>ERZ772812.2837-NODE-2837-length-10564-cov-2.889523_pt1 | contig 10564 bp, 9 predicted proteins | sample MGYA00511343_ERZ772812 | MGnify/ENA primary metagenome ERZ772812 (study PRJEB29015, sample SAMEA2737706) | human gut metagenome | biome: human gut; feature: human-associated habitat; material: faeces | place: China | collected 2012 ...
CCGCCCAGGCGGCCCGGACCGCCGGGGCCATCTGGACCACGGTGATCTTCTTGGGGTTGGCCAGGGCGTCGAACACCCGGCCGGTGTCGTCGTGCTCCTGCAGACCGCCCACGGGACAGTGGGTGATGCACTGGCCGCAGAAGGTGCAGTCGGAGTCTGCCAACGTCCTGGCCCCGGACACACCGATGGTAGTGCGGGTACCGGTGCCCATCAGGTCCCAGATGTGCATACCCTGGATCTTGTCGCAGACCTGGATGCAGCGCATACAGCGGATGCAGCGGTTTTCAAACCGCACCACGGGGGTGCTGAAATCCGGCTCGATGGGCCGCAGGTCCTTGATATAGTGGTTGCCCAGCAGGTTATAGTCGTTGGTGAGCTGCTGGAGCTTGCAGTTGCCGCTGCGGGTGCACTTGGGACAGCGGATGTCGTGCTGGGCCAGCAGCAGCCGCAGGTTCACCCGGCGAGCCTCACGGACCCGGGGGGAGTTGGTGTGGACCACGATGCCCTCGGCCACCTGGGTGTCGCAGGCGGCCACCAGGCGCTGTTCCCCCTCCACCTCCACCATGCAGATGCGGCAGGCACCGATCTCGTTGATGTCCTTCAGGTAGCACAGGGTGGGAATATCCAGGCGCACGGAGCGGGCGGCCTCCAAAATGGTGGTGCCCTCCGGCACGGTGACGGTTCTGTTGTCGATGGTCAGCGTTACCATTTGATATCTCGACCTCCTCTGAAAATGCCGTAGCCAAAGTGATCGCACCGCAGGCAGCGGGAGGCCTCGGTGACGGCGCCCTCCTCGGTGAGACCGCACTCGATGTCCTCAAAGTCGCACTTGCGCTCACAGGCCTGGCGCTCGGTGGTGTTGATGCGCCCGTGGGGCGGGCGGTTGTTCAGCCGGGGAGCCGGGATGTCCACGTCCACCCGGATCTCATGGTGGAAGCCCAGGTGCTCGTCGATGTTGGCGGCAGCCACCTTTCCGGCGGCAATGGCCCGGATGGCGGTGGCGGGGCCGGTGACGCAGTCGCCGCCGGCAAAAATGTTGTCCATATCGTTGACCTGACCGGACAGGGCGGCCACCAGCCGTCCGCCGCGGGTGATGGGCACGCCGGCCTGGTCAAAGCCCTGGATCTCGATGCCCTGGCCGATGGCCACCACGATGATATCCGCCGGGATGCGCACCTGGTCCAGGGCGGCCTTGTTGGGCTTGGGACGTCCGGAGCCGTCCACGTCGCCGATGATCTGGGGCTGGACCCACAGAGCCCGGGCCACGCCGTCCTCGTCGGCTTCAATGCGGACGGGAGCCGCCAGGGTCATCATCTCCGCCCCCTCGGCGGTGGCCCCTGCCACCTCATCGGGCAGGGCCGTCATATCCTCCAGGCGGCGGCGGTACACACAGGTGACCTTGCTGGCCCCCAGGCGGATGGAGCTGCGGGTGACGTCCATGGCCACGTTGCCGCCGCCGATGACCACCACCTGCTTGCCGGTGAAGTCGGGCATCACGTCGTCGCCGATGGCCTTGAGCATCTCCACGGCGGATATGACGTTCCTGCTGTCCTCGCCGGGAATGCCGGTTTTCTTGTCCTGGTGGGCGCCGATGGCGATGTAGATACAGTCGAACTGCTTTTCCAGCTCCTCCAGCCAGATATCACGGCCAATGCGGACGTTGGTGCGGACCTCGATGCCCAGGGACAGGATGGAGTCCATCTCGGCGTCCAGCTTCTCTCGGGGGAAGCGGTAGCTGGGGATGCCGTAGCGCAGCATACCGCCCAGCTTGCTGCACTCCTCGAAAATGGTGACCTTATGGCCCATCAGGGCCAGGTAATAGGCGCAGCTGAGGCCGCTGGGGCCGCCGCCCACGATGGCCACGGTCTTGCCGGTGGCCGGGGCGCAGGGGGGATTGGGCACCACGCCTGCATGGTCCACGGCGTACCGCTTCAGACCCCGGATGTTGATGGGATCGTCGATCATATTCCGGCGGCAGCGGGCCTCGCAGGGATGCTCACAGATGTAGGCGCAGGCGGTGGGCATGGGGTTGTCCTTGCGGATCAGGCGCACGGCGTCGGCGTAGCGGCCGACCCCCACCAGGGCCATGTAGCCCGGGATATCCACCCCCGCCGGACACAGGGCAACGCAGGGCACGGGATTCTGGAGGCTTGCCAGGCACCGGTGGTGCTGCACGTGCTCCTCATAGTCGTCCCGGAAGCCCTCCAGGCCATCCACCACCAGGCGGGCGGCGTCCCGGCCGATGGCGCAGTCAGCGGTGTCCACGATGCTGCGGGCGGTTTTCTCGATGATGCGGACGGTGTCCATGTTGGCGGTGCCGTCCAGCACCTGGGAAATGAGCTTGGTCAGCTGGCCCAGGCCGATGCGGCAGGGAACGCACTTGCCGCAGGTCTGGGCGTGGCACAGCTGCAGAAACGACAGAGACATTTCCACCGGGCACAGGCCCGGAGGGCTGGCGGCGATCCGGCGCTCCACATCGCGGTAAAGACCCTCTACCACGGTCTGAGCCCTGCTGGGGGTTTTGATGTCAAGTCTGCTCAAAACAGTTCCACTCCTTCCGTCCGCTTGCGGCGTTTGGCTGTGCACCGCAGACGGACTGATATTGGTTACAGCTACAGAATGCCACAATTGATTTCAAAAGTCAATTGTTTCAGAAAAGTTGTCTATCCGATGAGAAATTTTCATAATTGATGAGAAAACATTGCAGAAAAATTCACGGAACCATAGGGCGGCCTGAAATTTTGAAATCTTCGGAAACGGCGGAAAACCGGGAACGTTTCCCACTCCATTGCCAAGATTGTGACGAAAATTGTTTCGTATAAATGCAATAAATTTCGGCACATGAAAATCAGCCCGGGACAAAGTGTTGCATTTGTATATTGCGGACGGGGCCTGTACATGTTATAGTGAGTGTACAAATCAGAAAGGAGGCGCGCCATGAAGGTTCGGCTCAACGAGGACCGGCAGGTGGTGGACGCCATCCGGGAGGGGTTAAAGCGCACCGGCGGGTACTGCCCGTGCCGCCTGGCCCGGACGGAGGAAAACCGCTGCATGTGCAAGGAATTCAAAGATCAGATCGCGGACCCCGACTTTGAGGGGTACTGCCACTGCCGTCTGTATTATAAGGAGAAGTAAGGCCTGTCCCCCGGTTCACATTGAACCGGGGGATTTTTTTCGCCCGGCGGAGGAGTGCATCATGCCGGTATAATTCCAGCAAATGGCAGGGATGTTTGTCGATAATGACATAATTTAGCGCAATTCTGCGTTTTTATGCATTATAGACGATTATAAACGGCATGTTTTGTTGAATTCACAGAAAGCTAACAAGTTGATGAGATTTTTGTTGCATGGTGCAATATTTGCGAGTAAAGTAGTGAAGTACCCGGCAGGAATCCGGGAAAAAAAGAAGGAGAAAAGCATATGGAAATTCAAATTCTGCCCCTGATTATCGTTGTCGCATATCTGGTGGGCATGCTGACCGTGGGCGCCGTGGTCAGCAAGGTCCAGATCAAGAACGCCAAGGACTACATGGTGGCCGGACGCCGCATGGGCCTGTTTATGGTGGCGTTCTCCCTGTCCGCCAACAACATCGGCGGCGGCTGCACCACGGGCCTGGCCCAGAAGGCCTTCGGCGACTGGGGCCTCAGCGCCGTGTGGTACGTCCTGGCGGCTTCCATTGCCATGATCCCCCTGGCCTACTTCGCTCCCAAGATCCGCAAGACCATGGCCGTGACCATCCCCGAGGTGGTGGGCCGCCGGTTCGGCAAGTTTTCCAGCAACTTCACGGCAATCCTGTCCGTGCTGTCGCTGTTCTGCCTGACCTCCTCCCAGATCGCCGCCTCCGGCGGCGTCATCAACGCCCTGATCCCCTCCATTCCCCTGAATGTGTGCCTGATCTTCGCGGGTATCGTCATCATTCTGTACACCACCATGGGCGGCATGATCGCCGACCAGATCTCCGACCTGGTGCAGTTCGGCATCATCCTGGTGGGCCTGGCCATCGCCACACCCATCGTGCTGAACCATGCCGGCGGCTGGAGCGCCATCTCTGCGGCTCTGCCCGGTGAGAAGCTGAACCTGACCCAGATCGGCTGGGCTTCCATCATCGGCTACATTTTCAACTACTTCTGCACCTTCCTGGCCGGTCCCGAGATGGTCTCCCGCTTTGAGACCGCCAAGGACGAAAAGACCGCTAAGAACGCCGCGTTTGTCTCCGCTATCCTCATGGCCGCCATGTCCATCTTCCCCACGCTGCTGGGCCTGGCTGCCTTCGCTCTGCAGGATCAGCTACCCGGCCTGGCCGAGAACGGCAGCAACGCCATGATGATCGTCACCGGTCATTATGCCCCCGGTGTGGTGACGGGCCTGATCTCCGCCGCCATCATCTGCGCCACCATGTCCTCCGCCGACTCCAACCTGCTGTGCATGTCCACCATGATCATCAACGACCTGTACACCGGTCTGGGCGGCAAAAAGCAGCTGACGGACAAGCAGACCATCTTCTATACCCGGGCCTGCAACGTGCTGTCCGCTGTTGTGGCCATGCTGATCTCTCTGTTCGGCGTGTCTATCGTGGCCATGAACACCTTCGCCTTCGGCATTCGCTGCGCCGGTCCCTTCGCCGCATATGGCCTGGGCCTGGCAGTGCCCAAGGCCACCAAGAACTCCGGTATCATCTCCATCATCTGCGGCACCATCGCCTTTGTGGTGTGGCAGATCGTGGGCGGCGGCGGCACCTGGATGTTCCTGATGCCGGTGGTGGCCGGATGCCTGGTGAGCACCATCTCCTTCTTTGTGGTCAACTGGATCGAGTGGGGCCGCGGCGTGGCTCCCGCCCCCAGCGCCTATCTGACTGACGAGGAAGTCGCCAGAAAGATCGCTGAGGAGTCTGCCGGCCGGTAAAGCATCCCAAATCGAACAACAGCCCCTGCGGGATTTTCCCGCAGGGGCTGTCTAACATAAGGGGCAGTTTTTAGATTTCAAGATATCCCTTGAGCACCTTCAGGGTGTTCCACACGCCGTCGATATGGCTGCGCTCATAGCCGTGGCTGGCGTAGACGCCTGCGCCGATAAGCCCGTGGCGCAGGTCGTTTCCGGCAGACAGGGTGGCCTCCACATCAGAGCCGTAGTGGGGGTACACATCCACGGCGTAGTCGGCCTTTTCCCGCCGGGCGGCGTCAATGAGCCTGCCCACTACCTCATAGCTGTAGGGGCCGCCGGAGTCCTTGGCGCAGATGGACACCTGCCGCTCGGTGCAGCGCAGACCGTCGCCCACGCAGCCCATGTCCACGCTGATGGCCTCGGTGACGCCCTGGGGCACGCTGGCGGCTCCGCCGTGGCCCACCTCCTCGTACACCGTCACATGGGCGTATACCCGGCGGCGGGGGGTGAGGTCCTTGTCCTTCATGAACTTGGCCAGGCCCAGTAGAATGCCCACGGACAGCTTGTCATCCAGGAAGCGGCTCTTGATATAGCCGGAGGCGGTGACGTGGGTGCGCGGGTCGAAGCAGACGATGTCGCCGGTCTCAATGCCGAGCGCGCGGATCATCGGCGGACTTCACGTCCTCGTCCAGCACCACCTCGCAGGTGTCATAGCTGCGCTTGGCGTTGGCATATTCGCCGTTGACGTGGACGGAGGCGTTGCACAGCTGGAAGGTGCCCTCGATGACCCGGCCGGAGCGGGTGTAGACCCGGACGTTCTCCGCCTCGCCGTTTTCCGGACGCATACCGCCCAGAGCCGTCAGCCGCAGGCGGCCGCTGCCCTTGATCTCCGCCACCATGCCGCCCAGGGTGTCAGCATGGGCCTCCAGCAGCAGGCCGTCATTCTCGTCGCTGCCGCCCAGGTCGATGAGAACGCCGCCCTTGACGGTGGTCCGGGCCTCATAGCCCAGGGACCGGAAGGCGTTCAGCACCCACTCCGCCGCCTGCCGGGTGAAGCCCGTGGGGCTGTCGATGGCCAGCAGTTCCACCGCCTGGTGGGCGGCATATTCCGCATAGGTACGTTCCATAGTTGAATCCTCCTGTTATTTGATCTTTTCCCAGCAGCCGGACCGCAGGGAACCGGCAGCCACCGGGCAGTCCAGCCGCTCCGCCAGCTGCCGGGCCAAGGGCCACTCATCCTCCCGGTCCACCTGGTTCACGAACACCTGGTCATGAAATCCTTCCCAGGCCGCCACACGGGCGGCAATGGCCGGGGTCACCGGCCGGTTCTCCGGTACACCGGACAGCCGGGCATACAGGGCCGGACGATGGGCCGCCACGCTGATGGGACGGCCGAAGCCGTCGGCTCCCAGCACCAGAATGGTGGTGCTGCGCCGTGGCGGCAGCACCGGCTCGTGTTTTTCGTGGCCCTTGAAGGGCTTTCCGGCGGAGCCGTCCGCCTCCACCAGGGTATAGTCCGCCAGGGCGTCCCAGCCCTCAAAGCCCGGGGACACCAGCTTGCCCTGAGCCGACGGAACCCCCAGGCACACCAGGCCCTCCCGGGCCAGAATTTCCCGGGCGGTATCCGGGTCCTGGGCCACGGCGATGCCGGTGGGGGGCCAGATCTTGGTGGTGGTGGTCACCGCCACGGTGCCCCGCTCCCGCAGCTCCCGGGCCAGGTGATACATCAGGGTAGTCTTGCCGCCGCCGCCGATCAGGGCGGTGACGCCGGGCCGGATGTCCAGCAGGTCGCATAGCTTATCCATTTTCTCACTCTCCCTTTGCGCCGCGTGTGCGGCAGGGCCATTGTATCACAGGGCGGTGGAAAAAACCACCTATATTTCCGCCTATTGACGCCGGGCGGTGCGGTATTCGTCGCCGGGCCGTCAGTAGGGACAGTCCCCCCGTCCGGACAGGAACCGCACCATCTCGTCCTCGTCCAGGTCCACATCGCAGATGTATTCGTCGTATTCCTCGTCGTAGTTATAAAAGCAGCAGGCTTCGCACTGGGTCATGTGCCGGGCCTCCTTTCGTCAGGATGATTATACGTCCATCGGGGGTGCTGCGTCAATAACCAGCTTGTCAAAGAAGTTTTTTTGACAAGCTGCGTGCGGTTTTTCAGAACTGAAAAGTTCTGAAAAACCTGCGATTGGAAACGAAAGACACCCCTGATGGGTTTCTTTCGTAACTATCTTCCTTTCCGATGACGGAGGATTTTCGGTTTTTCCGACAGCCTCCAGAATATTTATCAACAGGAGGTTTACAATTATTCAAATTTTGTACTTGACGAAAATATGAAAATCAAATATAATCATGAGTGGAGAGGGTCTTACCTCCCGTGCCTATGAAGTGAGCGTGCATCCGGGTAAAGAGGGCGGATGCACGCTCATTTCCTTTATTTTCTCAGCTCCCGCAGCTGAAGCTCCACGTCTCCGATGAGGTACAAGGATCCGTAGCACAGCACCGTGCCGTCAGGCCCTGCCTGCTCCAGGGCCAGGGCCACCCCCTCCCGGATGGTGCCGCAGGCCGTGGCGGAACAGCCCAGCTCCCGGATATAGGCCGCCAGCTCACCGGCAGGCAGGGACCGGGGGTTATCCGGCGTCACCGTGATGAAGGAGTTGGCGTAGGGCGCCACGCCCCGGTACATGCAGTGGTAGTCCTTGTCCTGCATGACCCCGGTCAGCACCGTCAGGGGCCGCCCGGGCAGATAGTCCCGGATGTTCTGCTCCAGGGCCTGGATGCACTGGGGATTGTGGCCGCCGTCGATGATGAACAGCGGATCATGGCCGATGATCTGGAACCGGCCAGGCCAGTCGGTGGAGGCCAGCCCCCGGCGGATATGGGAGTCGGTAATGGCCCAGCTCCGGGCCTGAAGCACCCGGATGGCCGTCAGGGCCACGGCGGCATTGCACAGCTGGTGCCGTCCCAGCAGGGGCAGGTGCAGGCCGGCAAGCTCCTCCCAGTCAAAGACCTGGCCCTCCAGTCCGGCCTTTTCCGGACGGATGCCGTCAAAATCCGCCAGGTGCAGGGGAACGCCCAGACGCTCGCACCGCTGGCGGATGATCTCCTCCACTGTACCGGTCATGGTACAGCCCGCGGCCTTTTTGTGGCCGCCGCCGCCAAAGGCCAGGGCGATCCGGCTCAGATCCAGCTCCGTATTAGTCCGGAGGCTCACCTTATACTCCGACGGATTCCCTGTCTCATAAAGGAGGATGGCGCACTCCACTCCGGTCACAGACCGGAGAAGATCCACGATGCCGTCGATGGACTTCACCGTACAGCCGTTTTTCTTAAGCTCCTCCTGGGTCACCACCGTGTAGATGCAGCGGCCGTCCTCAAAAAGGACGCTGTCCAGCATGGCCTGGCCGTGGACCCTGGTCTGACCGTAGCTCTTCTGGTAAAAGCTTCCGTCAATGATCTTCGGGAAATCGATCCCCTGGTCCATCAGATATCCGGCGATCTCCATGGTCCTCCGGGAGGTGTTGGAATATTTGAACACGCCCGTATCATGGACGATGCCGGTGTACAGGCACTCTGCCACGGCCTTCCCGATCTTATCCTGGTCCAGGAGGCCGTAAAGGACCTCGCAGGTGGAGCTGGCGCTTCCGGCGATCACATTGACCCGGGCCAGGCCCTGGTTGGTGATGTGATGGTCGATGCACAGGCTGTCCGCCGCCGTTTTCAGATAGGGAGCAAATTCTCCCAGGCGCTTTTCGTCGCTGGCGTCCAGGGTAATGCAGAGATCGAAGGTCCGTTCCGGCTCAAATCCATGCTTCACCTGGCCGTAGCCCTTTAAATATCCGAATTTTGCGCCCATGGGCTCCAGATATACGGATACCCTAAGCTCCCCGTAGTTTTCCGTCAGGTAATTATACATGGCCAGACAGGAACCGATACAGTCCCCGTCCGGATTCACATGGCCTAAAATGGCCACTGTTTTTTTATCTTTCAGCACATCTGTCAGAATTCCCACTGGGCAGACTCCTTTCCTGGGGCAGGACCTTACCTGCCGTCCTCTGTCTCCTCGCCGTTTTCCTCATCCCGGTCCGCCAGATCCTTTGTCACATCGTCGATGAGCTTCGACATGCGGACTCCGTATTCGATGGACTGATCCAACACAAAGCGGATCTCCGGAGTATTTCTCATATTCAGAGTTCTTGCCAGTTCTCTGCGGATATATCCTGCCAGCTGGGTCCGGATAAAGCCCTCGGCGCTCTTTAAGCCGCGGATGGTGTCCTTAGCCTGCTCCTCGTCTGCAAGAACGCTGATATACGCCTTGCAGTATTTCAGATCCGGCGTCACCTGGACTAAGACCACGCTGGTCATTGGATGGATCCTGGGATCCTTGAGCTCTGAGCGGATGATATCGCTCAGAGCTTTCTGGACCTCCCCGTTGATTCGTGTATTTTTAATGCTGTTCTTTCTCATGATACTCCTTCTTTACTATCTCGGAACCTCTACCATGATATAGATCTCGATCATATCGTCTTCCTTCAGGTCGTTGAAGCCTTCAAATACAAGGCCGCACTCGTAGCCTGCGTTGACCTCCTTCACATCGTCCTTGAAACGCTTTAAGGAAGCTAACGGTCCCTCGAAGATCTGCTCGCCCTCGCGGGTGATGCGGGCCTTGGAGCCGCGGGTGATCTTTCCGTCCAGGACATAGGAACCGGCAATGGTGCCCACGCCGGAGGCCTTGAAGGTCTGGCGCACAACGGCATGGCCGGTCACCTGCTCTTCGTAGATGGGATCCAGCATGCCCTTCATGGCAGCCTCCACATCCTCGATGGCCTGGTAGATCACGCGGTACAGACGCATATCCACCTTCTCCCGGTCCGCAATGGACTTGGCGGTAGCGTCAGGACGCACGTTGAAGCCGATGATGATGGCGTTGGAAGCGGAAGCCAGGGTCACGTCGGATTCGTTGATGGTGCCGACGCCGCCGTGGATCACCTTTACCACCACCTCTTCGTTGGAGAGCTTCACAAGACTCTGCTTTACTGCCTCTACCGATCCCTGTACGTCTGCCTTTACGATGATGGGCAGCTCTTTCACATTTCCTGCCTTGATCTGGGAGAACAGATCGTCCAGGGACAATTTTGCCTTTGTATCTTCAATTAACTTGTTCTTTCCTTCTGTGATGAAGGTCTCAGCAAAGCTTCTGGCCTCCTTCTCGTTCTGGAGAGCCACAAATACCTCGCCGGCGTTGGGAACGTCGTTGAGACCCAGGATCTCCACCGGAGTGGACGGGCCGGCTTCCTTCACACGGTTGCCCTTATCGTCCATCATGGCGCGGACCCTTCCGTAACAGGAGCCTGCGGCGATGGAGTCGCCCACCTTTAAGGTTCCCTTCTGTACAAGGACCGTAGCCACGGGACCTCTGCCCTTGTCTAACTGTGCCTCGATCACAAGACCTCTGGCCTTCCGGTTGGGGTTGGCCTTTAATTCCTTCACCTCTGCCGTTAAGAGGATCATCTCCAGAAGTTCCGGGATGCCCTCCTTTGTATGGGCGGATACGGGAACGAATACGGTGCTGCCGCCCCAGTCCTCGGGGATCAGCTCATATTCGGAAAGCTCCTGTTTTACACGCTCCACATTGGCGCTGGGCTTATCGATCTTGTTGACTGCAACAATTATCTCCACCCCT
>ERZ772812.2838-NODE-2838-length-10557-cov-16.035136_pt1 | contig 10557 bp, 2 predicted proteins | sample MGYA00511343_ERZ772812 | MGnify/ENA primary metagenome ERZ772812 (study PRJEB29015, sample SAMEA2737706) | human gut metagenome | biome: human gut; feature: human-associated habitat; material: faeces | place: China | collected 2012 ...
AGTACTTATTGAAGTAGTAGAACGCTTCAGGGAGCGAACCGGTCATTACCCGGAACGTTTACTGGCAGATCAGATATATCGAACCAGAGATAACAGAAATTTCTGTAAAACTCATGGAATACGATTATCCGGTCCAAAGCTTGGGAGACCAAGTCTTGCAATGCAATCAGCGAAAGAGAAAAAACAGGAATACCAGGATAACACCGATCGAATTGAGGTAGAGCGCTCCTTCAGCTTAAGCAAACGCTGTTATGGAATGGACTTGATAAGAACTAGTATAATCCACGTCAATTGGCGATATGTTTCACGCAGGATAAGTTTCCATTCTGCAAGGCGGAGAAATGAGGCGTATCGGTGGTTACGTCGATTGACGACAATGCTGCAGATGGGAATTTAGACAAGCGAAACAGGTTGTTAATTAACGTGTGTCATACTAGGCTCTACGACACAACACTTACATCTATCGCGTTATCTGTGTTTGTGACAAATCTTTTCAAGATACAGTCACAGATACTTTTTGATCTTCTTTGGCTGAGGCAACTATTAAGGTATCAACCTGCTGATTTTGAACTGGAAACGGTTTGATCAGCAGACACTAGTTAGAAATTTGTTTGATCATTTATATTCTGAAATAATGCACAGCCGGAAAACATAATTCATAAAAATACATGTTTGTTATTTTATGAAAACTAAGTTAGAATTACAAATATATATAAGGATATGCAAAATAAGGCAGAGTGAGGTGAAAATAATATGATAAGCATTACAATATGTGATGATGAACCAGGTACGTGTAGTGATATAGAAAATATAATTTTGAATTATACACATAGCCATGCAATTGAAACCGTAATTGAGATATTTTATTCTGGTGAGACACTATATGAATCCATGGAAAAAGGTTATAGGACAGATCTTTTGTTTTTAGATATTCAACTTTTTGAAATGAATGGTGTTGAGGTGGGAAAAAAGATTAGAGAGCAACTGGGAAATGAGAAAATTAGTATAATATATATTTCTTCAAAGGAAACTTATGCAATGAGTTTGTTTCAGGTCAGACCATTTGATTTTCTTGTAAAGCCAATCCGAGAGGAAGAACTTTTCCGGGTGATAGGTGAATTACGGGAACTGTTAAAAGAACGGAAGAAAATATTTGAATATACGGATACAAAAGGAATCCACAAGATTTCTTATGACAAGATCCTGTATTTTTATAGTCTGGGAAAAAGAGTACATATCGTGACATCGGAAAAAGAATATGAATATCGAGGAAAATTAAAGGATGTAGCGGATGTAACAGAAGAATATTTCTTACTGATTCACAAGTCCTATCTCATCAATATGGAACACGTGGAGCATTACGAATATGACAACGTGGTTATGAAAGACAAGACACGTCTCAGTATCAGTAAAGCAAATCGCAAGAAGGTCAGGGAAAGACTATTACAAACGGAGAAGAAAAGATTATGAATATCCATTTGATCACTTATCTGACAAGTAAATTATTCTGGATTTATACTGTGTTCCGTTACAATACCATCCTGTATCCAAAAAATGAGGATACACAAAAGCTATTTGCATATTTTTGTGCATATCTGCTTTCATGCTGGGGAAGCATGCAGTGGGGAACGATGTACGGAGATCTGATCTTTGAGCTGATAGCTCTGTTAATTATAACAGTGGCATATCAGGCAGACTGGCAACATCATGTCTGGAATACACGTATGGTATATATTATGGGAATTTTATGTGATGGGATTCCAATCGTGTTCTTTCAACGGTATGCGGTAGCAAGAAATCCGGTGCATCATCACATGGGACCGGGAACTATTGTAATGGGAAATTTTATATTCTTTTTACTGGAAGTCATTATTGAAAGAAAAGTAGGTGTAAAGAGAAGTTATTATATAAAGAACCGTCATTGGCTTGCTATGCTTTCTGTCCCGGTGATCAGCATTATAGTCTGTATCAGGATATTGCTGCCAGACAGAAGAGGTGTGCGGTCTACGATTGTATTATTCTTACTGTTTATCAATGTGTTTATTTTCTATCTGCACGATGAGGTTCAGAAAAGTTATATTGAAACAGCAAAACAGGAAGAGATGAAAATTCAGATGAGCCAGTATGCAAAAGAACTGGAGATGATGATGAAATCACAGGACAGGCTGAATAAGATACATCATGATTACAAGCACCATCTTACAACAATAGGGGCAATGGCAAAAACGGGAGGAAATGAAGAGATTCTATCGTATCTGAAACAAATGGAGAATATAGCCGGAACAGCCTTATGTCATCATTTATATACAGAAAACCGTAATATGAATAATCTGCTGAATTATATTTTGGAAGATTCGAAATCAGTAATTGAAAATCCGGAGATTTCTGTAGAAATACCGAATCATATAGGGGAAGAATTATTTGATATAAGTATAATAGTGGGAAATCTTATGGATAATGCTATTCGTGGGACAGCAGCTTCAGATGAAAGGAGATTATCGTTTCAGATGTATTATGGAAAAGGAATCATGAATATCCAGATTGAGAATAGCATAAAAGATACACCAAAAGTGCGGAATGGAATTTATCTGACAACGAAAAGCAGGAAAGAAGGACATGGAATAGGATTACAAAATGTGAAACTCGTAGTAGAAAAATATCATGGTCAGATGGAGATCTGCCATACGGAGAAATCCTTTCAAGTGAAAATATTATTATATATGAAATTAGATGAAAAATAGTAAGGCGATGGTGTCTTACTATTTTTTTCGACCGATTTCGTCTATTTTTGCCACCTCAAGGGGCATTTTTACCATTTATGAAAATTTTGTGATTTTTTAGATTATAGTAGTGCCAAAGTCAGAAAAAAGGAGGGTAGCGGTTATTTTGTAAAGGAATTATAGAAAAAGATTACAAGAGGGAGAAAGAGACTATGAAGAGATTTCGAAAGTCGGCTATAGCCTTAGTACTTGCACTCCTGATGGCACTACAGGGAACAGAGCCTATTTTTGTACAGGCAAAAGAGGCCATTGAGGATGTACAGAAGAATGCAGATTTCTCCAGACCAGAGGCTTTGACGGAAGAGGAAGCAGGGATTACAGATTCCACATCTGGAGAACAAGATAAGAGTCAGCAGTCTGATGCGGACGTACAAAATGAAACGACGCCATCAGAAGATACAGAGACGCAGGAAGAACAGACAACTCCAGCGGAAGAAACAGAAGAAAATCCGCAGGAAAAAGAAGTGGAGTTGAAAGAACCACAGGATTACTATCCGATTCCAGAAGAACCGGAAGGTGAACTGATTGATTATGATGCCATTTCCAAGACTTATAAGACAGGGGACAAGCAGTATACAACCGTTTATGGAGGTTATGTCGGAACTTATAAGAATGAGGATGGAGATACCGAGCTGGTTGATAATACACTTGTAAAACCAGAAGAAGCAGATACTCCGGCATCCGAAGAAGCACAGGAAGCCAGCAGTGTAGTGGCAACTGAAGAAAAGGAAGAGAAAACAGAAGTTTATCAGAACAAGGCAAACGATTATGCTATCCTTCTTCCGGAACAGATGTCAGAAGAGAATGGTGTAACGATTGAAAATGGAAAGACCAGAATCGGGATCATTCCGGTAGATGGAGATTATACACATTCCGTTATTAAAGACAATGCGATCCTTTATAATGAAGTTTACGAGGGCGCAGATGTTCAGTATACAGTACTGGATTCCAGCATTAAGGAAGATATCGTACTTCAGCAGCCAACAGACAGGGAAGTCTATGAATACGAGCTGCAGATTCCGGGGTATCAGGCAGAAGTAAAAGACAATCAGGTCTATATCTATCCGGAAGGGAAGACAATCAAAGATGCGAAGTATCTTCTGGAGACGCCATCAATGGAAGATGCTGCCGGGGAAATCAGTTTCCTGATCACATTGGAACTTCGGGAAGAAGATGGAAAAACAATCCTGACCGTAAAACCAGATAGGGATTGGCTTTCGGCAGAAGAACGTCAGTATCCGGTCAGGATCGATCCGACACCAGTAGAGATTCAGAAGAGTTCCTTTAACATGATCGGTGTGGAAGAGGGAAGTCCTACCAGTCAGATTGGTGACAACAATTATCCGTATGTCGGATTTGATGATGGTATTAAGTCTGGGAACCTTGCAGGATTTGGTACTGCACACCAGAACTGCCGGACTTATATCAAAGTAAATTCAAATTTTAGTCAGATTCCGAAAGATTCCAAAATTGACAGTGCAACATTTGCAGTCAGTCAGAAAACTGCATACAGTGGTGGTGCATCCCAGTTTGGACTTTATCGTGTAGATCAGTCGTGGAACACCTCCATCACATGGAAAACAAAACCAGTAAATCTTACGTTTCAGGATGTACAGAATGCAAGTACCAGCAGGAACAGCTATATCAATTATGACGTCAAAGATCTGGTCAATGACTGGGTGCAGGGAACTCATGCGAATAACGGATTTGCACTGGTAGCCATTGCCGAGGCAAATAACCTTGGAGCTTCTATGCAGTGTGAGGTACTGAATAACAGGGCATCCGTTTATGGACCGAAACTCAGCATCCAGTGGTCACCGGCTGAAGATCCATATCTGCGAGATATGTCACTGGATGAAACAACGATCCTGCTTCGCCCGATGACAGAAAAGAATACAAATGGAAAGCTGAAGTTTGATGCCGTATTTGCAGACGGAATTGCAAAGAGCAAATCTACAGTAGAATATTATCTGCTTCCAGATGAGGAAAATGAAGAACATCACGAAACAGATGCAAAACCATTGTATTCCTATCCAGACAGTACTGAATACAATAAGCAGTTCCCGGAGGCGAATAAGTATTACAGCAAAGATTCCAACTGGCAGAGTGCACTGTATTCAGGGCTGACGAAGGACAAGCTTTATAAGATCAAAGCAAAAGCATCGAAAGAGATTGATGGAAAGCTGGAAACAGGAAAAGAAGTGACCAGTGACAGCTTTGTGATCTATGAAGTGAAGCAGTTTGATACATTCCCGAAGATTGCAAAATATTATGGTGTTCCGCTTAAGAACATTATGAAAGACAATCAGGTTATGGACGCACTGGTAGTCGCAAATAACACGATCTTTATCCGTAACCCACAGACAAATGTTCCATATAGTCCTGCACCGCTTACCGATCAGGATAAGATGCGGATTGACGGAGCATTGATGGGAAGAGGCCTGCACTGTGAATTTGGATTTGAACCAGTCAACTTAAATACTGGTAACTTCTACATGGATCAGTCCGATGCGACGATGAATGAACTGAATGGAGAATTCTCCATTACAAGAAGCTACAATTCCAAAGGAACAGACCAGCATTCCATGTTCGGACGTGGATGGAGCTTTAACTATGACCAGTCACTTTCTCAAATGGAGGACGGAAGTCTTCTGTATATGAGAGGGGACGGAAGTTATCTGATCTTTGATAAGAATGAAGATGGAAGCTACACTGCTCCGGATGGTTATGTATATGATTTAAAAGCAGTCAGCTATAAAGATACAGACCATGACTACATCGGATGGGAACTGACAGATGCGGATCAGAGCGTCTGGTCATTTGATAAATATGGAATTTTACGTTATGTAACGGATGTGAATGGATTTAAGACAGTATTAGATTATGACGATGATTATAATCTGAGTAAGATTACAACACCATCCGGAAAAACATTCGGGGTAAAACAGGATAAATTCGGGCATATCAAGGAACTGTCTCTTCCAGATGGTGGAAAAGTTTCTTACAAATATGATGAGCAGGGAAATCTGATATCTGTAACAGATCCGAATGGAACAACAAAAGAGTACAAATATGATGATGACAGCCGTATGACAAGCTGGAAAGATGAGAATGGCAATACGGTTGTAAAGAATACTTACGATAAAGAAGGAAGAGTTGTAGAGCAGACTGATGCAGAAAAAGGAACGGCAACTTTCAAGTACGGAAAGAGTTCTACTACAACAACGGATAACGAAGGAAATAAGACCGTTTATCATTATGATGATCAGTACCGCACAACATCCATTGAATATCCGGATGGAACAACCTGTGAAAAGACTTATAATGCAGAGAATCAGCTTGCTTCCGAAACGACAGCAGCCGGAACAAAAACTTACACTTATGATACATTTGGCAATGTAGCAACGGAGACAAGAGAGGATGGAAAGACAGCCTCTTATACTTATAATGAGCAGAATAAGCTGACCAGTGCAACTGGATATAACGGAGCAACGGTTACTTACAGTTATGACGGTAATGGAAATATGGTCACATCTACAAAACCGGATGGAACAGCCATTACCTATACTTACGATGACAAACATCGTATGGTATCCCAGACAGACGGCAGAGGTGTCACAACAACGTATTCGTATGACGGACCGAACATGACCGGATATGTGGATGGAAATGGAGCAGCATGGGGATTCACGTATGACGCGATGAATCGTGCAGTTACCATGACAGATCCACTTGGAAATGTAACCTCGAACAGTTACGATGCGAATGGCAATCTGACTTCCAAGACAGCAGCCGATGGCGGTGTGACCGCTTATACGCTGGATGGTGTGGGAAATATTACAGCAAGTACTGACGCACTGGGGAATACCACCACTTATACTTATGATAAGATGTACAACATGACCAGTGGTACAGATCCGAAAGGAAATCAGATCAGCTACGTTTATGATAAGAATTATCAGCAGGTCAAAGCAACCGATGCAAAAGGAAATACAATTACTTATAAGTATGACAGCATGGGACGTGTCATAGAAGAGAGTAATAAAGATTTTGGAACAAAGCTCTATGAATATGACAAAGCAGGAAATCTGAAAAAATATACCGATGGAAATGGAAATGCAACCGTATCCAAGTTTGATTCTCTTGGACAGGTGCTTCAGTCCAAAGATGCAGTTGGTAATATAACCAAATATGAATATGACGCATTAGGAAATGAAACCAAGATTACTTATGGAGATGGAAGCAGCCATTCCAAGGAATATGATAACTGCGGAAGACTCGCTAAAGAGACAGATGAATTAGGTGCAGTTACCACTTATACTTATGATGCGGCAGACAATCTGGTATCAAAATCAGATGACAGTGGAAGAACCTGGACTTATACCTACGATAATACAGGAAACCGCTTAAGTGAAACCAACCCAGAAGGTGGAACTACCACATATACTTATGATAAAGCAGGAAATCTGGTATCTTCTACCGATGAAGAGGGAAGAACAGATACTTATGCTTACGACAAGGCAGGAAATCTGACTACATCCAAAGATGCCCTTGGATATACCGTATCCATGAAGTATGACTTAAATGGAAATCTGGTATCCTCTACCGATGAAAATGGAAATACCAGTACCATGACTTACGATGGTAATGGAAACATGACATCGGTAAGCGATGCAAAGGGCAACATTACAGCAATGAAATATGATTCCACCGACAATCTGGAACAGACGGTGGATGCCCTGAAAGGAAAGACCACTTACGAATACGATTCACAGGGCAACAGCACAAAGATGACAGATGCCCTCGGCAATGCGTATAGTTATGTGTATGATAAAGAGGGAAATAACACATCCATAATACTGCCGACAGGGGACAAGGTGCTGATGGAGTACGATGCCATCGGACAGCTTGTAAAATGTACGGATGCACAGGGACTCGTAATTACCTATCAATATGACGGAGCAGGCAACCTGATCCATTCCTCCGACAATGGTGGAAACAGTATGGATTATACTTATGATGGTGCCGGAAATGTACTGACACAGACCGATGAACTTGGCAGGACAGCAACATACAAGTACGATCAGTACGGCAGACTCCTGAAACTTACTGAAGCAGACGGAAGTATCACATCTTATGAATATGATGTTATGGACCGCATTACAGCGGTAACGGATGCGGAAGGTCATAAAACAACCTTTACCTACGATAAAGTCGGCAACCAGTTATCCATGACAGAAGAAGAGGAAGCCACATATAAATACGCTTACGATAAGAAAGACCGGGTTATTTCTCAGACAAATCCACTGGGAGCATCCAGCACCTTTAAGTATGACGGAAATGATAATGTGACGGAATCTGTCGATGAAAACGGTACGGTTACCAAGTATGCTTACGATAAAAATGACAATCTCGTATCCCAGACAGACGGAAATGGAAATACGACAACCTACCAGTATGATGAACTGGACCGCAAGATCGGTGAGACTTCTCCGTTAAAAGAAACAAATGAATACCGTTATGATGCCATTGGAAATCTTACCAAATCAAAAGATCCGATGGGACTCATTACCGAATACAAATATGACAGCCTGAGTAACATGACGGAACAGATTTCTCCAAAGGGAGCAGTTACCAAATATGATTACGACAAGCATGGCAATGTCATTTCTGTAACGGATGCAAAGGGAAATGAGACACAGTACAGTGTTGACCTGAATGACAATGTCACAAAGATGACACAGGCGAATGGTGGAGAGTATACCTATAGTTATGATAAAGCCGGACGTCTGAAGAGTATGACCAGTCCACTGGGTTATACTAAAAATTTCTCTTATGATAAAGTGGACAACGTGGTAAAAGAAAGCGACAGCTTAAAGAGTACCACTACTTATACTTACGATAAGCTCCATAACATGAAGTCTTCTACCAATGCACTGGATGGAACAACCAGCTTTTCTTATGATAAGTATGGCAATCTGGTGAAGGAGACAGATCCGCTTGGACGGAGCAATACCTACAGTTATGACCTGGCAGGTCAGATGACTTCTGCAGCTGATCCGCTTGGTAAGATAACTGCTTACACTTACGACCCGGCAGGAAATATTACTGAGATCACCAAACCGGGTGGAAGAAAGACCAGCTATGGATATGATAAGAATTATAATGTTACATCTGTAACAGATCCGATGGGCTATGTTGCAAAGACAGTCTACGATAAAGACAACCGTGTAACAGAAGAGACCGATGCACTGGGGCAGAAGGAATCCTATACCTATGATAAGGACAGCAGGGTAACTTCTATTACAGACAAGCGTGGATTCACAACGGGATTTGATTACGATGCACATGGGAATATTCAGGTTGTTACAGATAAGACCGGATTAAAGAGCCATCTGGAATATGACAAGAATGACAACCTGACCAAAGTAACTGATGCCCTTGGCGGTGTAACAACTTATGGTTACGACAACATGGATAACCTGGTGACCTTCACCAATGCAGCAAATAAGACAACGAATTATACTTATGACTTAGAAGGCAACCTGACATCCATCAAAGATCCGGCAGGAAGAACGGAGAAATTCGACTATGATGAAAAAGGCAGACTGACCGGACATACACAGGCAAGCGGCAAGAAAACCACGTATGATTACGACAAACTGAATGACCTGTTGGAGAAATCTTATCAGGACGCAAAAGGCGAGACATCCGAAAAGGACGTGACCTACGCATATAACAGTGCCGGGGAACGGGTATCCATGAAGGATCAGACAGGCAAGAGCAGCTACGAATACGATGCACTTGGAAGAATCACCAAAGTGACAAGCGGTTCGAAAAAGGATGTCAGCTACGTTTATGATGACGCAGATAATCTGCAGGCAATCGTATACCCGGATGGGACAAAGATCAGCTATGAATACGACTTAAATGATAATCTGGTAAAACTGACAGACCGTAATAGAAAAGTAACCACTTACAAGCATGATGCACTGAACCGTGTGACAGAAGTTACTAGAAGTAATGGAACAAAGACGGAAGTATCTTACGATGCAGAAGATCATATCACAAAGATTGTGAATACCTGTGGTTCCTGCGGCAAAGTAATCAGTACTTATGAGTACAAGTACAATGATCAGGGATATGTAGTTGGAGAAACAGCTACGGAACTGGAAGCTGGAACAAGAAAGACGCCAAGCTGGGAAGACTGGTACAACTGGGGCGATACACAGAAAGAGACAGACAAAGCAGACTGTGAGCATCAGGAAAAAGAGATCCAGACGACACGTACCTATGAATACGATGACAACTGGGAACTGACACGCTGTACAGAAAAAGCAGAGGGCGGTAAAAAGACAGTCCATAATTATACTTATGACAAGATTGGAAACCGGACCTCTTACGAGAAGATCGAGGATGGTGTCAGCAAAGCAAAATATAACTATAAGTACAACGATTCCAACCAGCTCATCAAACGCACCAATGCAAAGATCTGGGGCGATCCGGGAACAACCTACAGCTATGATAAAGATGGCAATCTGATCCAGGAATGTGATAAGACAAACAGTGCAGATCCGGTTACTTATGAATACACAGCAGAGAATCGTTTGGCAGTAGTAAAACAGGGTGGAACAGTCCTGATGGCAGCCATGTACGATGGAGATAACAACCGGGTATTCGAACTTGATAACACCTATAAATGGGAAGACTGCTATGGCGATGAAGTCCTGATCCCGGCGAACCAGCGTACCGAAGATGGAAACAGCCCGAAAGAGCA
>ERZ772812.2840-NODE-2840-length-10551-cov-3.135766_pt1 | contig 10551 bp, 9 predicted proteins | sample MGYA00511343_ERZ772812 | MGnify/ENA primary metagenome ERZ772812 (study PRJEB29015, sample SAMEA2737706) | human gut metagenome | biome: human gut; feature: human-associated habitat; material: faeces | place: China | collected 2012 ...
AATGTTGGCATTCGCCATAATCTTGTTGTTATCGCCGATTACCACATTCTTGTCGATGAAAACAAAAGGAGCAATCTCTACGTTTTCCCCGATTTTCGCTTCGGGATGAATATACGCTAAGGGACTTATCATAATTAATTTACTTGTTTTTTACTATTTGAGCCATAAATTCAGCCTCACACACTACCTTTTCGCCTACAAATACATAGCCTTTCATAGTAGAGATACCCCGGCGGATAGGAGCCAGCAGTTCGACACGGAAAATCAAAGTATCTCCCGGCACTACTTTCTGGCGGAACTTGACGCCGTCTATCTTCATAAAGTAGGTGGAATAGCGTTCGGGTTCGTCTACGGAGTTCAGAACAAGTAAACCGCCTGTCTGCGCCATGGCCTCTACCTGCAATACGCCCGGCATGACGGGTTCTTGCGGGAAGTGTCCCTGGAAGAAAGGTTCGTTGGCTGTTACGTTCTTGACACCTACGATGTAGTTGGCACCTATCTCAATTACTTTATCTACCAGTTGGAACGGATAGCGGTGCGGCAACAGTTCACGGATGCGGTTTACATCCATAATGGGTTCGCGGTTGCAGTCGTAAGTAGGGGCCTGTATCTCGTGCAGACGGATTTCCTTACGCATCTGGCGGGCAAACTTGTTGTTGATGGTATGTCCCGGACGTGTGGCAATGATACGTCCCTTGATGGGCTTGCCAATCAGAGCCAGATCACCGATAACGTCCAGCAGTTTATGGCGGGCGCATTCGTTGGGCCATACCAGCGGTTTGTGGTTGATGTAACCCAACTGCTTGGCGTCCATGTGAGGCACGCCCATTACGTCGGCAAGCTTGTCGTAGGCATCCTGCGGCATTTCACGTTCATAGATAACAATGGCGTTGTCCAGGTCGCCGCCTTTGATAAGTCCGGCTTGCAACAGCGGTTCTATCTCGCGTACAAATACGAAAGTGCGGCTGGCGGCTACTTCATCCTTGAACTTTGCCATATCTTCCAATGTGGCAAACTGGTTGGGGATGATGGTCGAGTCGTAGGATACCAGTACGTTCAGACTGAAGTTTTCATCGGGCAATACGATGATGGATGAGCCGGTGGCATCGTCACGGAATTCAATCTTGGATTTGATGATATAGAAATCCTTTACGGCACTTTGTTCCACCGTACCTACACGTTCTATTTCGTTGACATAATACTGGGCACTTCCATCCAGGATAGGAAATTCCGGACCGTTCACCTGAATAAGGCAGTTATCTATGCCCAAAGCGTAAAGCGCAGCCATGCCGTGCTCTACGGTACTTATCTTAACCCCGTTTTTGGAAAGCACGGTGCCGCGTGTCGTTTCGGTCACGTTATCGGCAACAGCGTCAATGATAGGCTGACCTTCCAGGTCGGTACGCTGAATCTTATATCCGTGGTTGTCCGGAGCAGGGTTGAAAGTAACAGTCAGATCAAGTCCAGTGTGAAGACCTTTCCCACTGAGTGAAAAGCTGTCTTTCAGAGTCTTTTGTTTCAACATTGGTTACTTATTTAATTGTTTTTTTAATTCATCGAGTTCTTTGCGGAGCGCATTCAACTCAAAGTACATATCCGGCAGCTTGCGGAATACGGACTGTGACTTGAAGTAGGGCTTCACTTCCATAGGCGGCGTACCTATTAATACACTGCCTTCTTTAATACTGCTGGGAACACCGGATTGTGCGCCAAGGTTCACTTTGTTTCCGATGTGGATGTGTCCGGCTATACCCACCTGACCGCCAAACATACACCATTCGCCTACTTTGGTGGAACCGGCTATGCCCACTTGGGCCGCCATTACCGTATGCGAACCGATTTCATCATTATGTGCCACCTGCACCAGATTATCCAGTTTTACACCGCTGTGAACGATAGTCGCTCCCATCGTGGCACGGTCTACACACGTATTGGCGCCGATTTCCACATTGTCTTCCAATAGGGTGATTCCGATTTGGGGAATCTTTTCATACCCTTCGGGAGTGGGGGCGAAACCGAAACCGTCTGCACCGATTACACAACCGGCATGCAGGATGCAACGGTTGCCTACGCGACAATCGTGGTAGATTGTTGCATTTGCGTAAATAATGCAATCATTGCCTACTTTAGCACCGCTTCCGATAGTGGCATGCGGATGAATTACCGTATTGTCGCCCACTTCTGCATGGTCTCCTACATAAGCAAAAGGCGCAATGTAAACATCTTTGCCTATTTTGGCAGTTTCGGCAACGTATGCGCGCGGGTCGATGCCGGTGCGTTTCGGTTTGCTCTGTTCATACAGGTTTAATAATTTGGCAAGGCTTTCGTAGGCATTGTCTACCTTAATCATGGTAGCTTTTACTTCCTGTTCGGGAGTGAAATCCTTATTAACCAAAACAATACTCGATTGGGTTTCATACAGATAAGGTATGTATTTAGGGTTGGATAAGAAAGAGATTGCCCCCGGTATTCCTTCTTCAATCTTGGCGAAGGTATGCACGGTTGCATTCTCGTCTCCTACGATTTCTCCTTGTATAAATGTTGCAATTTGTTTAGCAGAGAACTCCATGTTTTATTGTTGTTAGATGGTTTCAAAACACAAATAACGGACTTTTTTTTTATATATCCTTGTCCTGCGGTGAATATTTTATACTTATCTATGCAAACGTTGATAACATAAGTAGTACTTTTTTACTTTTTTTGAGAGTAGGGAGATGTTGAGCATGTCCGATGCTTCGGCTATGTTTTTAATGGAGCCGTCGTTGTACAGGATGTCGATGCTGTCGTCTGCCGGGTCGTACATATTCTTCTCAATGCTTGGGGTAGAGATAAAATAACCGGCTTCGGAAAGAGGGATGTCCAGCTGTTTGCCGATTTGCCGGGTGATTTCTTCTTTACGCTCCTCGCTGAAAGGTTCGGTGGAGATTTCCACTTTGAATATGTTACGGTTAACCATACCCATACTTAGTGTGGAAAGCACCCTGTCCGGATGTGTGCTCCATACTTTCAGGGCAGTCCAAAGATCGTTGTCGTCCAGTTGGATAAAGTTTTCCAGGCAGTCCGGGTTATTGTAGAATATTTCCCGGTTGATATCATTGTATAAAAAGAATTTCAGTGCGGGCGGGGCAAACAAGTCCACGCCTTTGCCGGCTAACTCCTTGGCACGCAGCAAGGTGCTGATGAGCATCTTTTCGTAGGCAACCGATGTCTTATGGAGATATACCTGCCAGTACATCAGGCGGCGTGCAGTGAGGAAGTTTTCGATAGAGTAGATTCCTTTGGATTCTACGACCAGATGGTCGTCTTTTACATCGAGCATCTTGATGATGCGCGCCGAACCTATGTTACCTTCCGTCACTCCGGTATAGAAGCTGTCGCGGCGCAGGTAGTCGAGGCGGTCCATGTCCAGTTGTCCGCTTACCAGCTGGTGGAGGAAACGCTTGGGATATTCGTCCTTGAATATTTGGATGGCAAGTGTCAGTTGCCCGTTTATTTCTTTGTTGATGCGTTCCATGAGCATCAGGGAAATGTCTTCGTGCGAGACACCTTTTACAATAGTATCTTCAAGCACGTGCGAGAACGGACCGTGCCCGATGTCGTGCATGAGGATAGCCGCCTGTACGGCTTCCGCTTCACTGTCGAAAATGAAGTTTCCCTTGGCGGTAAGTTGCTGGATAGCTTCACTCATAAGGTAGAATGCCCCCAGTGAGTGCTGGAACCGGGTATGCTGTGCGCCGGGATACACCACGGACGATAATCCCAATTGTTTGATACGGGTGAGGCGTTGCAAAAGGGGATGTCGTACAAGGTCGTACAGCAGTCCTTTGGGTATGTTGATGAATCCGAACACCGGATCGTTGATGATTTTACGTTCGTAAGGCATAGCTAAGTATTTGAGGACAAAGGTAATTTGTTTTTAGGAGATGACAAAATATGATGCTATACAAGGAAGTTCATCACCAGTCGTGTTGAGATGATAACCTCTAAGTTGTAAATCGCAGTAGGTTTATATTTTGAGATAGTATTATGCAAAATTTGCATATTACTGTCTCTGTCAAGTTCTCCTTCATTGAAAACATTTGCAATGTGGCGGGCTATGACAGATTGGTCCTTTTGAAACCTTCGAGCATATCATGCGGGATTATCATGTATTGATACGAACCGGGCAGAATCGGCGAAATGGGTAGTTGTTCACCTGATTCTGCCCGGTTATGTTTAAAATAAGTTCTTATTTGCTTCTCAGAGTATCGCTTTCAGCTGTTCCGCCATCTGAGCCTGTACTTCCTGTGCGGCTTTGCGTGCAGCAGCTGCGAAATTTTCGGTCTTGTCTACATAGATGATACCGCGGCTGGAGTTAACAATCAGCCCGCAAGTCTTGTTCATGCCGTACTTGCAGACCTCTTCCAATGAACCGCCTTGCGCACCTACGCCGGGCACTAAAAGGAAGTGGTTGGGAACAATCTTACGAATATCTTCGAAAGCACGTCCTTGGGTGGCGCCTACCACGTACATCATTTGCTCGTCGTTTGCCCATTCCTGTGACTTGCGCAATACTTTTTCAAAGAGACGTTCACCGTTTTTGTCTTCCGTCAGTTGGAAGTCGTGCGAACCTTTGTTGCTGGTCAGTGCGAGCAGGATAACCCATTTGCCTTCGTAGGTGAGGAATGGAGTAACGCTGTCTTCGCCCATATAAGGAGCTACGGTTACCGAGTCTATGTCCAGTTCTTCAAAGAAAGTACGTGCATACATGGCAGAGGTATTACCGATGTCGCCGCGTTTGGCATCGGCGATGATAAACTGGTCGGGATAGTTCTGCTTGATGTAGTTCACGGTCTTTTCAAAGGCAATCCAGCCTTTTACTCCCATGCTCTCATAGAAAGCGAGATTCGGTTTGTAGGCGATACACAGGTCGGCTGTTGCATCGATAATCGCTTTGTTGAAGGCAAAGATGGGGTCTTCTTCTTTCAGCAGGTGTTCCGGAATCTTTTTGATATCCGTGTCCAGACCTACGCATAGAAATGATTTCTTGCGTTTGATATTCTCAAAGAGTTGTTGTTTGTTCATATCGCAATTTGTTGGTTTAATGGTTTTACTTTTTAAATAAATATCCCTTGATGCTCATTCTTATATCTTCGTCACTGTTCTTTTCATAATGGATATCGAATGCAGTCAGCATGAACAGGTTCTTGGGAGAATTGCATCGGAAAGAGGTAGGCGGTATATGACCGTGCTTGCTGTTCTTTTCCAACATTTCCAATGTGCTGAGTTCGATATATGCGCTATCGTTCAGATTGTCCGTCCGGGTATCGAGTGAAACGGGCAATATTCCATTTTCAAGATATTGGCGGGGGATGGTAAGAAAGCGGCTTGACATACCGTCGCTGGGTATGGCGATAAATCGCGTGTAGCCTTTGGGAACACTGATGTTCGTTTGACTGTCGATTGCTCCGCTATAAGTAACCTTGCCGCTATCAGTGCCGGCGGGCGCTGCATTTGTTTCAGTATCCGCTGCCACGGAATAGAGGTTGTAGGTTACGTTTCTGTCTATCAGATGAGTGACGCTCTCCGTGCCGAACCAGCTGTTCAGGTATCTGAATTTACTGTTTATCCGTATCGCCTGCTTTTCCGGCAGCGAGTACATCCATTCCTCATATTGTTGTAGCGAGAGGGGGGCTTTTGCCTGGCAACTGCGTTGCATCTCGGCTTTGATTTCGTTAAGAATGACATTCTTTGTAATGCCGGCATAGTTGACGGGCAATGCCGATGTCAGCAAAAAGATGATGGCAAACGAAATGGGTATCCAGTTGATACGCCGTGCCTTGATGGCGAACAACCCGATACAGACAAAATAGAACCAGCCGTTGAGTGTGGCGAGATAGAGCCGGTTAACGGTAATGCCGTAATCGTTGAACCGGCGCACGATGCCTATGGTCATCAGCAACAGCAGAGGCAGTATCAGTACGGGCATCCAGCGGGCAATCCAGTTGTCAAACCGTTTGTTATTTTCAAGGCGTGCGGGATACAGACCGAATTGAATGGCGATGCACACCGTCATTAATGCTACGATGAGCCATGACACCCAGCCTGTGGGCAGTTCCCAACTGACAAGGATGCGGGCGGCATACATGTAAAGCACTGTCAGATATCCGGCTGTAAGCGGAAGGAACAGGTAGTGTATGATGCCGTTCAGGAATTCGGATGAGTGGGGGTCGCGGTTGTGTTTGTCCTCTCCCTGCGGCAACAATCCGAGGAACAGTATCAAGGCGAGCGTTATGCTGCACAGATAATAGATATAGGCATAGCACTTTCCGCTGAAATGGATGTCGAACAGCTGGTGCAGTGAGAACAACAGCAGACTGATGCCTGCCCATAGGATGAGGCCTATGATTTGTGTAACAGCGAACGAAGAAACAGCGTTCAGTGCAAAATTCCAACTGGCAATGTCATTCTTCTCGCGCAGGAACGAGAGGAAGAATGTGGAAAGCCCTATGGTGAGAATGGCCGCCGTGTGGGCGATGCCGATTTCAATCCATGAACTCTCTGTACCGAGATAACGGTAGAGCAGGAAAGCATCGGCTATGAGCAGGGCGTGTGCGGCAAGTTGTATGCCTGTCTTCCACATCCGGCTTTTTACTTCTTCGCTCCACAGATGAAGCGTGAGCGAAAGCAGGATGCCTACCGACAGGTAGTAACCGGTTATAAACAGCAACCGTTCTTCGCCTGTCCAGCTTATTGATGTCAGATGAATGAGATAGGCAGTGAATGCAAAGATAAAGGCTACCGTAACCGGGAAGCGCTTCAGGCAGTTCTGAAACGCTTCGGTAACCGTGTGAAACGCTTTCTCTACTGATAGCCCTTTCATAACTACAATTCGCTTTCTTTCAGTCGCTCTGCATTTTCCGCAACAATCAGGTGATCTATGCAGTCCTGAATGTCGCCGTCCATAAAGGCGGAGAGATTGTAAATTGTATAGTTGATGCGGTGGTCGGTAATACGTCCCTGCGGATAGTTGTAGGTACGTATCTTTGCCGAGCGGTCACCGGTAGAGACCATTGTCTTGCGCTTGGAAGCGATGTCGTCGATGTATTTCTGGTGCTCTTTGTCGTATATAAAGGTACGCAGGCGCGACAGGGCGCGTTCTTTGTTCTTCGGCTGGTCGCGCGTTTCGGTACATTCGATGAGAATTTCCTCTACGACACCCGTATTCGGGTTCTTCCAGTTATAGCGCAGGCGTACGCCGGATTCCACCTTATTTACGTTCTGACCGCCCGCACCGCCGCTTCGGAAGGTATCCCATTTGATTTCTCCCTCGTTGATGACTACATCGAACTCTTCGGCTTCGGGCAGTACCGCCACGGATGCGGCGGATGTGTGTACACGTCCCTGCGTTTCGGTGGCAGGCACGCGTTGTACACGATGTACGCCCGATTCATATTTCAGCGTGCCATATACGTTGTCTCCCGTTACGGAGCAGATGATTTCCTTGAAACCGCCGGCTGCGCCTTCGTTGGCGCTGGATATATCCAGTCTCCAGCCTTTAGCCTCACAATACTTGGTGTACATGCGGAAGAGGTCGCCTGCAAAAATGGCGGCTTCGTCTCCACCTGCACCACCGCGGATTTCGAGAATGGCGTTGCGGCTGTCCTGCGGGTCGGCGGGGACAAGCAGGAGCTTTATCTCTTCTTCCAGTTCAGGCTGGCGTGCCTGGCAGGCATCAAGTTCTTCGCGTGCCATTTCACGCATCTCGGCGTCGGTTTCGTTGGCGATGATTTCTTTGGCTTCCTCGATGCCGTTCAGTACCTGCATGTACTCTTTGCGGGCATTCATCAGGTCGCCCAGTTCTTTGTACTCTTTGGTGAGTTTGACGTAGCGCTTCTGGTCGGCAATCACCGCCGGGTCGGTAATCAGTGTGGACACTTCTTCGAAGCGGGCAACGAGGCCTTCCAGTTTCTCTAATATGGTGTTGTTATCTGCCATTTAATTAAAGTGGTAATGTTATGAGATGACAAGTCGGCATTAATATCTGAACTCTCCGAATTCACTCTTGATAATCAGTTCTTTCTTATCGCTCTCTTCGATACGTCCTACAATCTGTGCATCAATATTGAAACTCTTGCTGATAGCAATCACTTCTTCCGCATGTTCGGGAGAGAGGTACACTTCAAGGCGGTGTCCCATATTGAATACCTTGTACATTTCTGCCCAGTCCGTGCCGCTCTGTTCCTGTATAGTCTTGAACAACGGAGGAACGGGGAACAGATTATCCTTCACAACACGTACATTTTCTACGAAATGCAGCACTTTGGTTTGCGCACCGCCGGAGCAGTGAACCATACCATGAATTTCGGAGCGGAGTGCATCCAACAGTTTCTTCACCACCGGAGCATACGTACGGGTAGGAGAGAGCACTAGCTTGCCCGCATCAATCGGAGAACCTTCCACGCTGTCAGTCAGTTTCAGTCCGCCGGAATAAACCAGTTCTTCGGGTACTGCCGCATCGTAACTTTCCGGATATTTCTCTGCGAGATATTTGCCGAATACGTCATGGCGGGCACTTGTAAGACCGTTGCTACCCATACCGCCATTGTATTCTTTTTCATAAGTAGCCTGTCCGTAAGAGGCCAATCCTACAATAACGTCACCCGGGCGAATGTTGGCATTATTGATAACGTCCGAGCGTTTCATGCGGCAAGTCACGGTAGAGTCAACGATAATTGTGCGTACCAGATCACCGACATCGGCTGTCTCCCCACCTGTAGAATAGATGCTTACACCTAGTTTCCGGTATTCTTCCAGTAATTCTTCTGTTCCATTGATAATGGCAGCAATGACTTCTCCCGGGATCAGGTTTTTATTCCGGCCGATCGTGGAAGATAACAGAATATTGTCTACTGCACCGACACATAAAAGGTCGTCTATGTTCATAATCAGTGCATCCTGGGCAATTCCTTTCCAAACGGAGAGATCTCCGGTCTCTTTCCAATACATATAGGCTAACGAAGACTTTGTTCCTGCTCCGTCTGCATGCATGATGTTGCAATAAGCTTCATCTCCTCCCAGATAATCCGGTACGATTTTGCAAAAAGCCCGGGGGAATACTCCTTTGTCGATGTTTTTTATCGCATTGTGGACGTCTTCCTTGGAAGCTGACACACCACGTTTGTTATATCTTTCGTCTTTTCTCATAATAGATGAGTTGCTAAATTACTGAATCACGAAATTACCGGATGATCAAATGACCCGATCTCTGTCGTTTTTAGAAGTTGCAAACTTACACAAAACAAATGAATTTATCAATGTGCATGAGTGATGTATTGACTTCCTGATGAAGATTATCTGATGAAGGTCCGGTGAATAAGAGCGTAGAGCCGCCACCAGATTACGAGGAGTAAGCCGATTGTAATCAGCATACTGACGGTTTTGCCGGTATGCAAAAAATAACCCACGGTAAAGGCAATACCTTCGACTCCATTCCAAGGGTTCATGGCTACCCAGGTGTAACGGTAATTACTGGCTACCGCACTCATAGACAGAGCCGAGCAGGCAACGAGCAAAATGATGAAGGAAATAATCAGAATCAGTATGTTTTTATTTTTCATGATTGCAGTATAATGTATTGAATACAAAGGTAAGTAATTTAAAGAAAATATTTCTGAAGCAGGAAAAAAAGAAACCGGAAATTATTCCGGTTCCTTTCGTATGTATCTGTACGATACTATTGGTTGGGTTAGTTTAGCATATTCCTTTGTCGTTTAACGTACATTAAGTTTGTGGATACCTGCGGGTACCGTTCTTTTTTCCTTTTCTCCCAATTTATGGTATGTTTTATCTGTGAAATAAACGTAAAGCAATTTTAAAAGTTTCCATATTGCGGTAAAAATTCAACTTTATTTTTCAATTTTCGTATAATCCCCAAAAATAAAACTGATGAGAAGAGAATTTAAAGTACCCCGGATGGAAGAAGTATTGGAACATGATCGTAAATTGCTATTTGCATTAAAGCAGTCGATGGGTTTTGTTCCGAATGTGTATGCCTTCATGACCCGTTCCGAAACTGCCTTGAAACGATTTATGGATTTTATGGATGTTTCTACGGTATTTGACCGAATTCAGACGGAAGCGATTCATTTGGTGACTAGTCAGGTAAATCAGAATCCTTATTGTTTGGCAGCGCATACGGCTTTGGCTAAAGAGGCCGGTTTGAGCGATAAGCAAATCGAAGCGATCCGTAAAGGAAATGTCACTTGGGATGAAAAGTTGGATACCTTAGTGGATTTTACTTGTGAGCTGGTTACGAATCGGGGCAAGGTAGGCCCTGAGATGATCGGCCGTTTCTATCAAGCCGGATATACGGATGCTTGTCTGGTTGATTTGGTCATGCTGGTCGGTATGACGACTATAACCAATTACCTCAATAATGCCACCTGGATTCCCGTCGATTTCCCCGAGGCTCCGGTCATCATCTGTAAATGTGATTGTAAAAAGTAAAGTTTACGAATAACCTTCTGTTTTTATTCCCATATAGTTGATACGAATATCTGAAAAGATGAA
>ERZ772812.2848-NODE-2848-length-10534-cov-2.659987_pt1 | contig 10534 bp, 8 predicted proteins | sample MGYA00511343_ERZ772812 | MGnify/ENA primary metagenome ERZ772812 (study PRJEB29015, sample SAMEA2737706) | human gut metagenome | biome: human gut; feature: human-associated habitat; material: faeces | place: China | collected 2012 ...
GAGCTGACGCTTTGTGGTCTCGTCAAGGTCGCTGGAGAACTGGGTGAAGACTTCCATTTCGCGGTACTGGGCAAGGTCCAGACGGATGCCGCCCGCTGCCTTTTTCATGGCCTTTGTCTGGGCGTCGCCGCCGACACGGGAAACCGAAAGACCGACGTTAACAGCCGGACGCTGGCCGGAGAAGAACAGGTCGCTCTCAAGGAAGATCTGACCGTCTGTGATGGAAATAATGTTCGTCGGGATGTAAGCGGAAACGTCGCCCGCCTGCGTTTCAACAATCGGCAATGCCGTCATGCTGCCGCCGCCGAGTGCATCGGAAAGATGCGCGGAACGCTCCAACAAACGGGAATGCAGGTAGAAAACGTCACCCGGATACGCTTCACGACCCGGGGAACGCTCCAAAAGCAGGCTCAGTGCACGGTACGCAATGGCGTGCTTTGAAAGGTCATCGTACACGATGAGGACATCTCTGCCCTGATACATGAAGTACTCGCCGAGTGCGCAGCCGGCATACGGTGCGATGTATTGCAAGGAAGCCGAGTCACTGGCAGATGCGTTGACGACGATGGTGTAATCCATGGCGCCGCGGCGCTTTAAGGTCTCCACAAGCTGTGCAACGGAGCTGGACTTCTGACCGATGGCGACATAGATGCAAACGACGTTCTTGCCCTTCTGGTTCAAAATGGTATCGAGCGCGACGGCGGTTTTACCGGTCTGGCGGTCGCCGATGATAAGCTCACGCTGGCCGCGGCCAATCGGGAACATGGAATCGATGGCGAGAAGGCCGGTTTCCATAGGCGCGTTGACCGGCTGGCGGTCGATGATGCCCGGTGCGGGGCACTCGATGGGGCGGTAGCCCTCGGCACTGATGTCACCCTTGCCGTCGATCGGCGTACCGAGTGCATCGACAACACGGCCGAGGAAGCCGTCGCCGACCGGGATACCGGCGGTCTTGCCGCTTCTGCGCACAAGGCTGCCCTCGGTGATCTCGGCATCGTCGCCAAAGAGGACGCAGCCGATCTCATTGCGGCGCAGGTCCTGCACCATGCCCTTAACGCCAGAGGAGAACAGGAGAATCTCGCCGTAGGCGGCATGCTCAAGGCCACTGACAACGGCGATCTCATCGCCAACGGTGAGAACCGTACCGGTCTCTTCCGCTTCTGCGGATGGGGTAAAATCTTCAACGGCTTCCTTCATCAGCGGAATGACGGAGTCGCTGCCGGACTTTAACGCCTTTAGCTTTTCTTCAAACTGGCGCAGACGGCTTTTGAGGCTCCAATCGTACACATCGGTGCCGACGGTAAGCGTGAAGCCGTTCAGCATTTTATCTTCTTCAAAGGTGAGCGGAATCTCACAGCCATAGGTACGCAGCAGGAATTCCGCAAAGCGCTTTTCCTGTTCGGCATCCGGGCGGCGGCTGCCGCGGAGAACGGCTACAGCCTTTTCATCTGCATTACGCATTCGGCTCTCCCCTCTCTGCCTGATCGAGGAACGCGTCATACGGATCGCCGTCTTTATAAACAAGCTTCTTGGTCGCTTCCATAGCGAGCTCGGTAAGCTCCTTCTGTGCGTCTGCGATCATCTTATCATGTACACGGGCGGCATCCTTCTGCGCATCGGCGACGATCTTATCCGCCTGTGCATGGGCATCGGAAAGCTGCTGCTGTACGCTGCGGTCGAGCTCTTTCTGCGCTTCGGTTCTCTTTGCGCTGATCTCGCCCTCAACGGACTTGAGCTGCTCCTGATAATCCGCCTTGATCTTTTCGGCGGAATCGAGTTCACTTTGGGCCTTCTGTGCCATTTCGGCATAATGCGCTTCGCGCTTTGCCATGAAGTTCTTGACCGGCTTGTACAAAAGGAAATACAGGCCGCCGAACAAAATGACGAAATTCAGTACATGCAGCAAAATCTGCTGCCAATCAATATTCAGTGGGATGTTCACGATCTGCACTCTCCTTTACAGGACGAAGATGATGAGGATAACAACGAGCAGGGCATAAATGATGGCCGTCTCGATAAAGACGAGGCCGAGCATGAGGGTGGTACGGATCTTGCTTTCAGCCTCCGGCTGACGTGCGATGCCCTCAACAGCCTTACCTGCGGAGAGACCCATACCGACTGCACCGCCGGCGGCTGCAATACCGACTGCAATAGCGGAAGCAAGTGCCTTAAGGCCAGTTGTGCTGTCTGCGGTGGTGGCTGCAGCTTCTACTGCGGTTTCGGCTGTTGCCGTGGTGGTTGCGGCATCACCGTTTGTTGCGGCGAATACCGGAATGGAGATGGCGAGGATGGCGATGACTGCCAGCAGAATGATGGCAAGCTTCTTTAACTTTCTCTGTTTTGCGTTCATGATATTTTCCCTCCGTAGGTTAATTTTCAGCTTCTGCTTTTACTTTTTTCTTTTTCGGTTCCTGCTTCTCGGAAACCTCGCCGAAATAGAGCGCGACGAGCATCGTCAAAACATATGCCTGAATGAGCGCGTGCAGCAGCGTGAACATAACGCCCACGATGACCGGCAGCACAAAGCTCAGATTCACATAATAATACACAAGCTCCGTAACGAGCAAGCCGCTTAAAAGCGCGCCGAACAGACGGAAGCTCATGGAAATCGGCAGCGAGAACTCCTTTAAAGTGCTGCCCACGCCTTTGAAGCCGTTATACGCGATACCGCCGCCCAGAATGACGAGGTACGAGAAGCAGCCCATGGCGATGGCGGCGTTGACATCGGACAGCGGCGCCGGAAGCGTGATGGGAGAGCCCTCCGTTGTGATAGCCTGAATGCCGAACAGCTCAAAGAGCGTACCGATGAAAATGTACGCGCCGGCCGTGAAGATGTACGCACCGAGGAAGCCGCTGCGCCCCGGGCTGTTGGACTTAGCCATGCCGTCGAACAGGTCTACCGCCTGCTCAAGGAGCATCTGGAACTTTCCGGGCACCATCTTAAAGCGCGGAATGACGAAAATGCGCACGATGACCGCAAACACCAGCAAGATGCCCGAGACCACCATGGCGGAGATCAGCGCCGGGTTGACATCTTTGATGCCGAAGAGGCTGATTTTGTTCGTCTCATGCAGAACCGCGTCACGCATGGTCACCTGAATCGTTTCGGTCTTCTGCACCGAAGGAACCAGAATGCTTGCGACGAGCAGCACCACAATAGCGCAGATCCACAAAGCCAGCTTTGTTTTCTTTGCTTTCATTGTTTTTTCCCTTTCTTTCTCAAAATTTTACCTTCCATTTCAATATCACCGGGTAAAAATTCCCCCTTCAGCGCTGCGCCCCAAAAGGGCACACGACCGCATCTTTCGCCGCTGTGAACAGCAGCAACAAGACACGGTCACAAGATCAGACGTTTTTGTTGACATTGACCAAATATCCTGTTACTTTTTTGTAAACTGTATTTGGAAGCATCTGTATTATACGCACATTAAATCGAATTGTAAAATGTTATATTGACATATCTACTATTTCATTTTTGATATTTTAGTAAGCCGTATGGAATTTCATTATGCCGTGCGCTATTTTTCTCTTTACGAATAAAGATAAGATGGAACGGCGCGCGGGAAAAGTCAGGCTTTTTCAACTTGACAGGGGCTTTCCCCTTGCTTTATACTGGAGAAAACAGATGGAAACGGGGAGACAATATGCGGACGGTTTATAAAAACGGCACGGTTTACACGGGAAACGGCTTTGTGACGGATTTTGCGGTGGAAAACGGGAAATTCTGCTTTGTGGGCGAGACGGATAAAGCCACGGCAGATGAAGTAGTCGATTTAGGCGGAAAATTCGTCTGCGCGGGGTTTAATGACTCACACATGCATGTGCTGAACCTCGGCAATGTACTGACAATGGCGAACCTCGGCGCGCACACGACGTCTTTAAAGGAGATGCTCGACTGTCTGCGCACCTATATAAAGGAAACGGGCGTAACACCCGGCACGTGGGTGCAGGGACGCGGCTTTAACCACGATTATTTTGCAGACGAGCGCCGCTTTCCGACACGGTGGGATTTAGACGCTGTTTCGACCGAGCACCCGATCTGCATTACGCGGGCGTGCGGGCACATCTGCGTAGTGAACTCGAAGGCGCTGGAAGTGTTGGGCATTACGAAGGACACGCCGCAAGTGTCGGGCGGCAGCTTTGCTTTAGATGAAAACGGCGAGCCGAACGGGCAGTTTTTTGAAAACGCCGTAGCGGTGGTGTACGCGGGCATTCCGGAGCCGGATGAGGCGCAGCTGTGTGCAATGCTGCGCGCCTCCTGCAAGCGGCTGAACCGTTACGGCATCACCTCTTGCCAAAGCGACGACTACGAGACGTTCCCCGGTGTGCCGTACAAGACGGTGCAGAAGCTTTTGAGAACGCCGGGGCTGATGACGGTGCGCGTGAATGAGCAGGCACAGTTTACGAACGTAGAGGCGCTTTCTGCTTATATAGAAAGCGGCGATGCGTATTTTGAAGACGATATGTTCCGCGCGGGACCGCTGAAGATCATCTCGGACGGGTCGCTCGGCGCACGCACAGCGTGTTTAAGCCGCCCGTATGCAGACGATGAGAACGCACGCGGCATTCCGCTATACACGAATGCGGAATTGAACGGGCTTATCTCTCTTGCGAACGAAAAGGGGCTTTCCGTTGCGGTACACGCCATCGGCGACGGGGCGCTCGACAACGTATTGGACGCTTACGAAAAGGCGCTTCATGAGCACCCGCGCGACGACCACCGACATGGCATCGTGCACTTCCAGATTGTGCGGCGTGACCAGATTGAGCGCATGAAGAAATTAAAGCTGCGCGTGAATTTGCAGTCGATCTTCCTCGACTACGACACGCACATTGTGTGCGAGCGTGTGGGCGATGAATTGGCGAGCACGAGTTACCCGGCTAAGACGCTTCTGAATGCGCGCATTCCGTTCTCGAACGGCTCGGACGCGCCGGTGGAGGAGCCGAACGTGATGCGCGGCATGGAGTGCGCGGTGACGCGGCGAAGCATTGGCTCAACGGACGCACCGTATCGCCCTGAGGAAGCGCTGACGGTACGGGAGGCCATCGACTCGTTTACAAAAAGCGGCGCGGTGGCGTCATTTGAGGAAGGCAAAAAGGGCGAGATTGCAAACGGACAGCTTGCGGACTTTGTGGTGCTTTCCGAAGATCCGTTCAAGGCGGACGCCAACACGCTGCACCGCATTGAAGCCGAGGCGACGTATTTGGGCGGCAAATGCGTTTACAAAAAATAAAACGATGAAATTTCCGGGTAAGGCTTGTCTTTGCCCGGTTTTCGTTTATAATGGATAGGGCGCGTGTATTCGGTGCGCCGCTTATTTTTCTCAGGGGAGAACATCTATGGGTAAATTTACATTTCATCCGGTCAAATCGCTGCAGTCTGATCCGAAACTGCGCATGCTGTGCCTTTTCGGCATTGAGGGCTTTTTATTGCAGTATGCCGTTTCGCTTTACACGCTGGCGAACAATTTGTATGCGACGAATCTTGGCGCGACGGACACGCAGATTGGTCTTGTGCAGATGGTGCCGAACATGGTGGCGGGCATCTGTATGATTCCGGTGGGATTCCTTGCGAACCGTACGAAGACGAGCCGCACAGTGCCGTTCGTTCTGGCGCTGTTTTTGAGCGCGGCGTATTTTGCTTACGGCTCTGTGCCGCTGTTCGGCGAGCACCGCATGACGGCATTTTTTGTGTTTCTCGGCATGACGGTGGGCGGCATTGCGCTGTATAACGCGCAGTGGCAGACATTCTTCGGTGACGCGGTGGAGCCGGGCCTGCGCAACAGCGTGTTCACGTTCCGCAGCCGGTGTCTGTTCTTTGTGGGCATTGTGGTGCCGCTTTTGTGCGGCAATGTCATGACGCTGATGCCGGACACCGAGGGAAAGCTCATTGTGCTGCGCATTTTCTTTTATATTGCAGGCGTATGCATGCTTTTGCAGGCGCTTGTGCTGCGCCGCATCCCCTGTCCGCCGCGCAAGGCGGAGGAAAAGCAGGAGATGGGACTGAAAATGTTCCCGGAAGCTTTGAACCAGATGGTACGCAGCAACCCGTTCCGCGGCTTTTTCATCTGCATCATGCTGTTTTACCTTTCGTGGCACCTGGACTGGAGCCTTTGGTACATAGCGGAGACAAAATATGCCGGCATGAACGAAGCGCAGCTGAGCTTTTTTCAGGCTTTGTGTTCCATTTGCCAGATGATCTTCATCGGCTTTTTCTCGAAACTGTGCCGCCGCAAATCCGAGCATTTTACAATCATTTTTGTATGCGCAGGCTTGCTGCTCTGTCCCATTACGGTGGCTTCTATGACGTTGCTGCCGCAAAGCGCGCGTATGCCGTACTTTATGATTCTGGCGCTTATCGGCAACATTCCGCAGGGTGCGACGAACATGTGCGTGGTACAGCTACTTTTGCAGGCGACGCCGAAAAAGAACCGCGCGCTTATCATCAGCATTTACACGCTGTTTGTGACGCTGAGTAACTCGCTTTTGCCGTTCTTCGGCGTTTCGGTCTACACGGCGCTCGGCGCGAACGACACGGCAATCTTCACGGTGAACGTGATCGAATCTGCGGCGCGCTTTGGAGTGCTGATTATGATGATCCTCCGTTACCGCATGATGAAGCGCCGCGGCGACTTGTTCCGCCCGCTGTGCGAGGAGTAAGGAGAAACGTATGGCTCTTGTTTTATACCATGTTGAAGACGCTGCGAAGGAAAAGCAGCTTTCTGCACTGTGCAGAGAGCTGCACCTGACGGCAAGACGGCTGACGAACGCCGACCGTGACCGCGCAGTTGCAGCGCTGTGCGGCGAGAAAGTGAACGCGAACGTGCAGAAAGCCCCGGCGGGCTACAAGCTGCCGGAGGTGCTGATTTTTTCCGGCTTTGCGGGTGAGATGCTGGACGTGTTCCTTGCGGCGTACAAAAAAGCAGGTATCGCGCCCATTCCGTTGAAAGCCGTACACACGGAGCACAACGACAAGTGGAGCCTTTACGCACTGTGCGAGGAGCTGCGCCGCGAGCACGCCGCCATGCTGCTGCGCGGGAGCTTTGGAAAGTAAGGTTATTGATAAGTTAAAGATGAAATGGCCTCGAGGGTTTGAAACTCGGGGTCGTTTTTTATACAAAAAGCGCCCGCAGAAGATGACTCTGCGGGCGCTGGGGTTTTGTTTTCGTTTAAGGGGTTGGGGCCGGCGCCTACGTCGTAGATCTGGATATAGAACTGCGAATTGGAGACGAGGAGCATATAGGCGGGGTCGTAGCTGCGGATGGGATAGAGCGTATCGTAGGCTTTGCGCACCTCGCCGTTTGCGAGCTGCTGCGCACCGAGGCGGTAAGTCGCTTCTGTGATGCGGGAGGCGGCGTCGCCGTAATCGCCGGCGGCCTTGAACTCCGCGATGGCGTTTTCGTAATCGGCGTTGTTGTAATACTGCTCCGCTTTCAGCGCGTGGATACGCAGAAGCTGCGTCGGGCAGTCTTCATATTCGCCGAGCTTTGCGAAAATTTCGGTCGCCTTGTCGTACTCGCCGTCTTCGACGAGCTTTAACGCCTGCGCATAGTAGGCAGCGTCAATCTTCGGGAGAAGGTCTTTATCGGTGACATACTCAAAATAGGTGAGTGCTTTTTCTTCGTCGCCCTTTTCGTAGAACGCGATGCCTTTATCACAGAATGCGGCCTGCATTTTCTTATTCTGCTCCGCGTTGACTTCTTTAAAATGCGCCGCAGCGGACTTTAAGTTATCCGCTTCAATGGCCTTCATGCCGAGCTCATAGTGACAGGTCTCGACTTTTTCGGCGGCATCCTTGTAATCCTTGAGGGGCTCAAGGAGATTTAACGCGTCTTCGTATGCGCCGCTTTCAAACGTCTTTACGGCGCGGCGGTACTCGGCCTCAGTGATTCGATCTTTGCTGTCTTCATAATCGCCGAGGGCGGTGAAGGCTTCGATGGCTTCTGCGAATTTCTCGTTTTCGAGCAGGTCGCAGGCTTTTTTGTACTCTGCCTCCGTGATGCGAGCGGCGCTGTCGCTGTATCCGTCGAGCGCCGTGAACGCGGTGATGGCTTCGTCATACTTGCCGGCTTCGAGCAAGGCGGCGGCATCGTTATAGTGGTTCTGCGGGATAATGTAGACGATGAGCACCACGACGAACGCGGCGATGAGGACGGCGAGCGGAATGGAAATAGACAGGAAAATTTTGCGGTGGAGCCGCTTTTTGCGGGCAGCTTCCTCAGCGGCAGCCTTTTCCTCTGCCGCTTTGCGGGCGGCAGCTTCGGCGGCGGCTTTTTCCTCTGCCGCTTTCTTTTCTGCGGCGATGCGGGCGGCCTCGGCCTTTTCAGCTTCAGCCTTGTTATAGGCTTCGAGGTTTTCTTTCAGCTTTTCTTCGTCTTCAAACAGTGCGTGCTGGGGCCCGTACTCGGCACCGCAGGCGGCGCATTTTTCTTCGTCTTTGTGGTTCACTTCGCCGCAGGCGCACATCCAGAGGTCTTTATATTCCTGCGGGACGAACTGCGCCGCAGCTTCTTTATCCTCTGCCATTTCGGTGAAATCGCGCTGATACTGTGCGCGGAGGTCTTCGTCCTCCATGACGTCCGCGATTTTCGCCTGTTCGGGGAGATTTTCAAACAGCAGTGAGGCACTGCCGTTCCAGAACACGTCTTCGCCCTCGAACTGCACCTTCTTAATGGCGACGGAGAAGCTGTACGCGGCGTCATCAACGTCGATCTCCTCGTCTGCGCCGAAGACCGCATCGCGGCCCAAAATAGGCACGAGATAGCGGTGGTCGCGCACGACGGCGAGCTCGTTTGTGGCTTTGTCGAAAATGTGGATATCGACATAAACGCTCGTCACGGCACGGGGGTCGATATTGCGGAATGCGAGACGCAGGAATGTGCGCGGGGAAGCCGCTTCTTCCTGCTCTGCGGGGAGAGTAGCTTCCACAGTTTCGGTCTCTTCCGCTTCGGCGGACACGGTGGGCTCTTCCCGGTACAGCGCTCCGCTTTGCAGCAAGACCGGGCAGGACTCTCTATATTGATTTTTCAGTTCAAAAAACGGCTCAAAATCGGCCATAGTTTCTTTCCGTCCTTTTTATCTGCTTATCGTCGAAGCCGTTGTAGCTTCGACGGTTTTCATACAATACATACTCAGTTTAATTATACCTGATTAGGGCGAAAAAGCAAGAAAAAAGTACGTGGGTGGGGAGAAAGTTTATGGAACCTCGGGGCAACGCCCAGAGCCGCCATTCGCAAATGGCGGAATACTTTTTGCCTAATCGAATATCAGGAAAATAGAAAAACCGTCCAGTGGACGGTTTTTCGCAAGAAACCCTATCAAGGGTTTCTTGAAAGTGAGCTACGCGAGCCTTTTTAAACGTAACGTTGTATTTCTTACTTCAAGAACGGCAGCTTGCCGATGATGGCGGCGTCCTTTGCTTTGCCGCTGCATACCTGGAAGAAGCAGATGATGCGCACGACGAAGAGAATTGCAATGCAGACAGCGCCGGCAATCGGCACAATGAACGTGAAAGCAAGCACAGCGGAAACGATGAGCAGCAGGGTGCTGACGATGTCGAGCTTCAACGCCTGACGGGAATGGAACGCCGCGTATTTGCTCTGCGGTGCCGCAAGCAGTGCGATGATGATGCCGACGGTGCCGAGAATGTACGCTGCCATGGCGATGACCTTATTCTGGGAGACATCCTCCGGGTCGAACTCTGCGGTGTGATCTGCCGGGTCATACGCAGGCTGCTGGGGATAGACCGGCTGCTGGTATACGGGCTGCTGCGGGTAAACCGGCGGCTGGGGTTGCTGCTCGGGTGTCTGCGGCTGTGCTGCCGGCTGCTCCGGGATCCGGGTGGGCTGCGCCTGTGCCGCTACGGGCGCACCGCAAGCTGCGCAGAAAGTGCCGTTTTCGGGGATCTGTGCTCCGCATTTTTCACAAAAAGCCATAAAATTCTACCGTCCTTTCGCGCAGATACCCGCAGTCGACATGCCGCCGCCGTTTCGCTGCGCATCAATTTTTATTGTTTTTATTATAACAAATTCGATTTCGGTTGTAAATGCTTGTCAGGAAATTTTAAGAAAACGTCAGTCGCTCTTTATATGTTCTGTCTGCGGCTGCGAAAGCGCGTGAAGCATACGCATTTTTCCAAAATCAAGCCCGGCTTTTAAACTGCTGGGGGGAAAGGCCGGTTTGGGTTTTGAAGGCTTTGTAGAATGTGGAATAATCGGAAAAGCCGCACTCGCGGCCGGCTTCTACGGCAGGGACGCCTTCGCGCAGCATACGGCGGGCATGGGTGAGCCGAAGCGCCATGATGTAGGCGTACACGGTGGAATTGGTATATGCTTTAAAGTGGCGGTTTAAGTACGATTTGCTGACGAAGAACTCTGCGGCGATGTCTTCGAGCGTTAAAGGCTCGCTGAAATGCTCCGTGATATAGCGAATGACCTGCGGGATGACCTGTGTTTCATTGCGGTGCGTGGTATCGATAACGCCGTAGGAGCGGAAGATCGTCCACAGGTACAGCTCTACGGCGCCGGCGCAGAAC
>ERZ772812.2850-NODE-2850-length-10526-cov-7.549900_pt1 | contig 10526 bp, 9 predicted proteins | sample MGYA00511343_ERZ772812 | MGnify/ENA primary metagenome ERZ772812 (study PRJEB29015, sample SAMEA2737706) | human gut metagenome | biome: human gut; feature: human-associated habitat; material: faeces | place: China | collected 2012 ...
ACACCTGCTATTGCACATAAAATTCTAACTAATCCTGTATTTACACCAAGACCAGTAGCTAATTCATCACCTAAAGATAGTGCATTTAATGCTGGTGTTGATACTATACTTATAACAAATCCTACAATCAGAAATGGAAGTACTGCTTTAATACTTTCCCATGTTGCTCCACTTAAACTTCCTACTTGCCAAAATCTATATGCATCCATAACATCTGCGCGTGGAAGAATTATTAAACTAACTAAAGATGATAGTATTGCACTAATTGAGGCACCAGCTAAAGCAAGTTTTATTGGAGTAATTCCTCCTGGTCCAATTGAAGCTATACCATATACACAAAACGATGTAAGGGCTGCCCCTATAAGTGCAAACCATATATATCCACTAGCTGTACTCAAATTAAAAAATGTAATCCCAACAACAACAAATAAAGATGCTCCTGTATTTACTCCTAAAATACTTGGATCAGCTATTGGATTACGTGTAATTGATTGCATAAGCAAGCCTGATATTCCAAGTGAAGCTCCTGCAATAAGTGCAAATACTGTTCTTGGTATACGTTCTCGAACTACTAATGCATTAAGTGACATATTGTCGCTTTGAGTTAATGCACTAATCACTTCATCAAAACCAATATATCTAGAGCCCCACGCTAGTGAGGCCAAGATACATATTCCAAGAATAATAAAACCACCTATGTATATTCCTATCATTTTTGATAATTTCATAATCGTGTACGATTTTTTCCTGGATCGGATCTCCCGGGAAATCTCTAAGATCCAGGACATATTTTACATCAATTGATTCACCTGCGCGCTTTGTAATTGTCTCGCGGTTCGTTGTCAGAACCTCTACCACGCCTGAACCCACTGTACCATATCCTAAAACAGCTATATTCACAATAATCTCCTCCTGCACTCAGACCTGTGCTGTGTCTATTCTCTTCCGAGTATTTTTATGTCGTGAATGCCCTTCATTGCATTCAGTCTTTCCACAAGTGCAGAAAAATCTCCTGTTGTCGGCAAAATGTCGATACTCAATGTCAATGATGCTACACCATTGATCGGGATTGCCTGATGAATCGTCAGTATATTGGCATGATAATCTGCAATCTTACCCAATATTCCAGACAACAATCCAGGCTCATCATCTAACTGTATGCTCAGTGTGATGGTCCGTCCATGGACATTCTCATGAAAAGGAATAATATCATCTTTGTACTTATAAAAAGAACTTCTGCTGATACCCGTGGCATCTGTTGCTTCCTGTACAGTCATCGCCTTCTCGGAATCGATCAGACGCTTTGCCTCCACAACCTTCAGTAAAACTTCAGGCAATGCCCGTTCCTTTACAATGTAATATTTGCCACTTTTATCCATAAATTCCACCTTTTGTTCGCATAGGAAATACACTTGTTTTTACTAGAACGATAGTAGCACAAATTATCCCCCATTGCAACTGTTTTATTGCTCCTGCGGCTGATTTTTTAAAAGATTGTTCCACTTCAGGTAAGCATTGATAAAAAGATCGATATCTCCATCCATCACCGCATCCACATTGCTGCTCTCGGCACCTGTACGATGATCCTTGACTAGTTTGTAAGGCTGCATGACGTATGAACGGATCTGACTTCCCCAGGCATTGTCCTTGACCTCACCGCGAATACCTGAAAGCTTCTCCTGATTCTCCTGCTGCTTGAGAAGATACAGTTTGGCTTTCAGCATCTGCATGGCTTTGTCCTTATTCATATGCTGGGAACGTTCATTCTGACACTGTACCACAATTCCTGTAGGAAAATGCGTAATACGGATAGCAGAAGACGTTTTGTTGATATGCTGACCGCCGGCACCACTGCTTCGGTAGGTATCAATACGGATATCCTCATCATTGATCTCCACATCCAGATCCTTCTCAATATCCGGCATAACATCACAGGATACAAAAGAAGTCTGACGCTTACCTGCAGCATTAAAAGGAGAAATACGTACCAGACGATGTACACCCTTCTCAGATTTCAGATATCCATAGGCATTGGCTCCGTTCACCTGGAAGGTTACTGACTTGATACCAGCCTCATCTCCGTCCAGATAATCCAGTACCTCCATGGAAAATCCCTTCTTATCTGCCCAGCGGCAATACATGCGGTAAAGCATACTGCACCAGTCACAGGCCTCTGTACCACCGGCTCCGGCATTCAGCTTGATAATGGCATTCTCACTGTCATACTCTCCGGAAAGAAGCGTTTTGATCCTGATACTGTCAAAGTTCCTCTGGAATTCATCCAGCATTTCCTGGATCTCAGGAATCAATTCCGGATCGTTCTCCTCATAACCCATTTCAATCATGGTTTCCATATCCTCCATCTGTGTCACCAGACTCTGATAGGTCTCCATGTCATCCTTCATGTCTTTTAATTCTTTCATCTTCTTCTGGGAAACTTCTGCATCATCCCAGAAATCCGGCGCCTCCATCTCGCGCTCTAATTCTTCGACCTTCTGCTCCTTATTAGCCAGGTCAAAGTGAATCCCTCACTTCCACTAATGGTTCTGTGTATGTTGCAAGAATACTCTTGAACTGATCTAATTCAACCACAGCTTCACCTTCTTTCTATATAATAAATACAAATAATCATATACTGTTATACAATACCATAATTTTGCCTATAATTCAATCTTTTCCAGATCTTCCGGCACATACAGATTTCCGCTGAAATATTTCTTTCCCTCTTCTGTATATAATTCTTTACGACGTACAATATTTTTATCCTCTGTGTGATAAAGGATCAGATTCTGCACTCCCAACTGTTCTGCCAGTTCACTGGCATCTTTTGCCGTTGAATGATGTTTCTCATATGGGTGAAAAACATCTGCCTGATCATAAAGGCAGAAAGCTTCATGAAGCAGCCATTTGCTGTTCTCGGCATATTTTTTCTCGCATTCATTATATGGCTCATCACCACAACAGGTAAGCTTTTCTCCATTTCCCATATCCATACAGAAACCATATTGTTTTGCCTTGGTGGACTGAATGTCGAAGAATGTTGTCCTATGTCCCATCAATTCTCTTTCTTCTCCGTCATTTACCACAACCAGATGCAGACGGTCTCCAATAAAGCAGGTCTGTTTTACCGGATAAAGCATCTCTGCCATTTCTTTGAGAATTCGGATGACTTCCTCGTGTCCATAGATAGTTGCTTCTCCATCATATTGTCCCTGTTTCATATTCTGACAGATCATGCGGATCATCCAGACAACCCCCATGATATGGTCTACATGTTTATGTGTCACAAAGATCTCGCGCATATCTTTCCAATCAAAACCTGCCTGTTTCAGCTGACGAAGCAGTGTATTTCCACCACCACCATCGACAAGAAGATGTTTATCCCCATCCTCCAGAACAAAACATGTGTTATAGCACTCCGTAACCATTGCATTTCCTGTTCCAAGCATTGTTATATTCATCGGAAAGTTCCTCCCTTGCAGGTTTGATAATATTAATTTATCTTACCATAAGTCAGAAAGAAAGGGAACAGTCGTCCTACACTGTTCCCTTAGAATATATCTCGTAATTATGTTTTATATTTTTTATGAGAAGAAGCTCTCAGCCACACTCATATCCGCCACATATCCGACTGTACCAGTCATATAGATCGTATCGTCATCTTTGATGTCAATCTGGATCATACCGCCTGGCTGATTTACATTGACTCTGTTTTCAACAAGTCCAAGTCTGTATGCTGCTACAGCTGCCGCACAGCTTCCTGTACCGGAGGCTTTTGTATATCCCGAACCTCTCTCCCAGATTTCAATGTCCAGGTTGCCTGTATCGATCTTGCGGCAGATCTGAAGATTCATTTTTTCCGGAAATTCATCAGCATTTTCCACATATGGTCCGAGCTCTTTTGCCAGTTCCGGTGTCACCTGATTCATAAAAATAATGCAATGTGGGTTTCCGACGGTCAGACAGGTAGCTTTGTACTCTTTATTATGAAAAGTAAAGGACTCATTGATTACTTCACGAACTTCTCCAGTTACCGGAATTTCCCTGGAGATAAAAGAGGCTTTGCCCATTTTTACACGAAATTCAGTAGCACGATTGTTCAGGCATTCCACCTCTATCGGTCCGGAAAGTGTCTGAATACTGAATTTCTGCTCTTTTACATATTCATGATCCATCAGATATTTTGCAAAAATACGGACACCGTTTCCACTGATGGCAGCTTCACTTCCATCTGAGTTAAAAATACGAACGCCCATCTTCCCATCAATTTCAATCGGTCCGTAGAGAATACCGTCTGCGCCAAGTCCAAAGCCTCGCTGGCACAGCAGTGCGATTTTCTTGCCCTGAAGTTGTACACGGTTTTTGTTTGGATCCAGCACCAGATAATCATTTCCAAGTCCCTGATATTTTATCATTGTAATACAGTTATCCATAACCATATCCTCTCTTTCCGAATTAAGTAATCGTATTTACGTACGTCTTTTGTTCCAGTATATAGTTTTCTTTTTGCTATGTATATAGAATAAAATGCGTGCTATATTGCAAAAAATGCTATAATATAATAAAATGATTATATAAAATCCTAATATATAGCAAACATTCGTTTTCTGAGGAGGTATCTCATGGATTATTCACAGTATAATCTCGAGAAAACCGGATATCTGAAAGAAGATTTTCGACTGTTCCATATCAATGACCAGACAAAGAAAGATTTTTCTTATCATTATCATGATTTTCATAAAATCATTGTTTTTATTTCCGGGAAGGTAACCTATCATATAGAAGGAAAAGCGTATCATCTGAAACCACGGGATATTCTGCTTGTCAGCCAGGGTGCGATCCACAAACCAGAGATTGATCCATCGGTTCCGTATGAGCGCTATATTTTCTGGATTCGTGATGATCTTTCCTGCCAGGAATTGAATACCTGCTTTCAAAAAGCAAACGATCGCAGTTTCAACCTTGTAAGAGCCGATTCTGCCCTGCAGGAACGTCTGAAAGATCTGCTTCCAGAAATAGAGCAGACCTTACAGAATGAACATTTTGGAGATCCCGTACTGAGAGATGCGCTGTTTACACAATTTATGATATATATCAATCGAATTTTTCTTCGCACGAGCAGTTCCCCGGACAAAAAAACATATTCCTCTGACACACAGGTAGAACAGCTCCTGAAATATATCAATCGCAATCTGTCAGAAAATCTCTCAATTGATCAGCTTGCCAATCGATTTTTTTTCAGCAAATATCATATGATGCGAAAATTCAAAAATGAGACCGGTTATACTATCCACAACTATATTACCAGTAAACGGCTCCTCATGGCGCGCTCTCTCATCAGTCAGGGAATGCCCGTTATGAAAGCAGCACAGGCAAGTGGATTTCATGATTATACAACATTTGTCCGGGCATATAAAAAACAGTTCGGTAAAGCACCTTCCTGTGAATAGCTGTCAATATCACTAGAAAAATATACCAAAATCCCGATTTTTATTGCGTCCTTTTTATCAATATGATACAATTATAAGGTCAGGTGATGGCGACGAAGGCATTGCGTTTATTTGCAATGCCATTTTTTATACCTGAAACCTGAAAAGGGAGAGAAAGAGAGGGAATCCTAATGAAAGAAAAGAAAAAAATGTCACTGGCCATGCAGATTTTTATCGCACTGGTCCTGGCGATCATTGCCGGTCTGCTGATGCAGAACTATACTGATTTTGCCGAGTCTTATATCAAACCTTTTGGAACAATTTTCCTGAATCTAATCAAGTTTATTGTCGTTCCGATCGTCCTGTTTTCCATCATGTGTGGTATTATTTCAATGAGTGATATCAAAAAAGTCGGGTCTATCGGTCTGAAAACGGTTGTTTTTTATCTGTGCACAACAGCTTTTGCTGTAACGATCGGTCTGGTCGGCGGAAACCTGTTCAGAGGACTGTTTCCTGTAGTTGCAACAACAGACCTGTCTTACGAAGCTGCAGAAGCAACTTCTTTTATGGACACACTGGTAAATATTTTCCCGTCCAACTTCATTTCACCAATGACAGAAGCCAATATGCTTCAGGTCATCGTAATGGCCCTGATCCTTGGTTTCGCGATCATTCTGGTTGGAGAGAAAAATGTCCGTGTTGTAAACGCATTTAATGATCTGAATGAGATTTTCATGAAATGTATGGAAATGATCCTGAAACTGTCACCGATCGGTGTATTCTGCCTGCTGTGCCCGGTTATCGCAGCCAATGGTCCTGCAATCATCGGTTCTCTGGCAATGGTCCTTCTGGCAGCATATATCTGCTACGTTGTGCATGCTGTTGTTGTATATTCTCTGACAGTCAGAACGCTGGGTGGATTAAGTCCTTTGAAATTCTTTAAAGGCATGCTTCCGGCAATCATGTTTGCTTTCTCCAGTGCTTCTTCTGTAGGAACTCTTCCGATCAACCTGGAATGTACCGAAAAACTTGGTGCCAAACGCGAAATCGCATCTTTCGTACTTCCGCTTGGAGCTACGATCAATATGGACGGTACAGCAATCTATCAGGGTATCTGTGCTATCTTTATCGCATCCTGTTACGGAATCCATCTGACACTTTCTCAGATGCTGACGATCGTACTTACTGCAACACTTGCTTCCATCGGAACCGCCGGTGTACCTGGAGCAGGTATGGTCATGCTGGCTATGGTTCTTACTTCTGTAGGACTTCCGGTAGATGGTATCGCACTTGTTGCCGGTGTTGACCGTATCTTTGATATGGGACGTACCACTGTAAACATCACTGGTGATGCTGCCTGCACAATGGTTGTTTCTAACCTGGAAGCTAAGAAAGAAGCCAGAAAGGCAAAGATAAAATAAATTTTTGTTTGACATTTTCTTTCCATTTGTTTACTATAATATCAATAAGAGGGAGTAGTTATCATCCTGCATACAGGATGAAACAATGATCGTCATCACGCCATACGGCCGGTTATTGTTGTAATCAACGAGACTTTTATCAATCAATTTTTTTGATGTGATAAAGGTCTCTTTTTTTATTCCATGCTTTTATCACAGGAAAGGAGCTTATATGGAATATCTGTTACTGATTATCGGCTTTGTACTATTAATCAAAGGTGCTGATTTCTTTGTTGAGGGAAGTTCTTCGCTTGCCAGGTTTCTCAAGATTCCCAGCGTCATCATAGGTCTTACGATCGTTGCCATGGGAACAAGTGCTCCGGAAGCTTCTGTCAGCATCAACGCTGCACTTGCCGGCAACAATGATATTGCTGTCAGCAATATTATCGGTTCCAATATTTTTAATGGACTTGTTGTTGTAGGTATCTGTGCATTTATTTCCGGTTTCAAAACAAATAAAGATATTTTAAAGCGGGATATGCCTGTAAATATTCTGATCACAGTTATCCTCTGCATAATGATTGCCAACGGAAAGCTCAGCAGAATTGAGGGAATTCTTCTTTTGGCCGGAATGATCTTTTATATTCTAAATATGATTCGTGACGCATTAAAAAAGAGAAATGAATGCCCTTCAGAACAAAGTATCCCTCTTTATAAAGCTCTTCTTTTTATCATCAGCGGTCTTGCCGCTGTAATTTTCGGCGGTAACCTCGTGGTAAATAATGCAAGTCAGATTGCAGTATCTTTCGGTGTGAGCCAGAATTTCATTGGTCTCACCATTGTTGCAATCGGTACATCTCTTCCGGAGCTTGTAACGTCCATCGTTGCAACACGAAAGGGTGACAGCGGACTTGCACTTGGAAATGCAATTGGTTCAAACATATTTAATATTCTATTTATCCTGGGAATGTCAGCAACAATTTCACCACTTCATATTCTCTCAGAATCTGTTATCGACTGTGGAATCCTCCTCATCAGTGGAATTCTGCTGTTTGTTTTTGCATTTACTAAAAAATCTGTGAGCAGAATGGAAGGTGCAGTTTGTGCACTGGCTTATATCGGATATACAGCATATCTTTTTATAAGATAAACCTTTTCCGATCCACATTCATACACAACAAAGCACTCTGTAAGATATTACTGCAGAATTGCAATTTTCATCACAAAATGGCATAATAATGGCATACAGATTTTCCTCTGTATGCCATTTTTTACATATAAGTTTTACATCTTAAGGAGGCTTAAATGTCATGGAATTTCAGAAAGTATTAGAAACAAGAAGAACTGTCCGCAAATACAGTGCCGGTGTCACCAGAGAACAGATGGAAGAACTGCTTCGTGCCGCACAGGAAGCTCCATCCTGGAAAAACTCCCAGACCGGCCGTTATTACTGTGTCCTGTCAGAAGAGATGGTAGATAAAATCCGCATGGAATGCCTGCCGGACGCCGGAAATGCCGGTAAATCAGAACATGCCGCACTGATCATCACAACCTTCGTTCATGACCATGCCGGTTTTCAGAAAGACGGCAGTGCTGATAACGAACTCGGCAACGGATGGGGATGCTACGATCTTGGTCTGCAGAACGAAAATCTCATTCTGAAAGCCACAGATCTCGGTCTGTCCACTCTGATCATGGGACTCCGTGAAGCAAACAGACTCCGTGAGATTCTGAACATCCCGGAAACAGAGACTATTGTATCCGTTATCGCAGTCGGCAAAGCAGCCGAAGAACCAATCCGCCCACACCGTAAACCAATCGAAGAAATCGCGAAATTCTTCTAGATGAATAGCGTAAAATCAACTCCCTGTATGATAACTGGATCATGTAGGGAGTTTTTGTATATAAACAAGAGCACCGCTTCATATATTGAATGAACAGGTTATTTCCGGATGATTTTAGATTCTGGCAAAATCCACTGCTTACGATGACTCATTCTCGAAGGCACTCCTGAGAGAATGTCTAGTCATAGTTAGCAGTTAGTTCGCCAGATCGTTATCCGGTTACCTGTGAATCAATATATGAATCAGTGCTCTGTCTTATATTCTATCCTTTTATGCTTTCATCAATTTACGTCCACAGCACTGTTTGTACTTCTTGCCGCTTCCGCACGGACACGGATCGTTCGGATAAACCTTGTCCTCTTTTCTCTGAACCGGTTTCTTAACAGATGTGTCATCTTTGTTTGTTCCGGTAACTTTCGCTACCTGCTCACGTTCAATCTTCTGTTCAACATGGACATGATACAGCATACGTACCGTATCTTCCTGAATAGAACTGATCATATTGTTGAACATCTCAAAAGCACTCATCTTGTATTCTACTACCGGGTCTCTCTGTCCGTATCCTACAAGTCCAATACCCTGACGAAGGATCTCCATATCATCGATATGATCCATCCACTTGCTGTCGATGGATTTCAGAAGAACTACTCGTTCAAGTTCACGCAGCTGCTCTGCTTCAGGGAACTCAGATTCCTTCGTTTCGTAAAGCTTCACGGCTTCCTCTTTGATCAGATGTTTGATTTCATCTTTTCTCTTGCCTTTTACTTTCTCTGTAGTAAGCGGCTCGATCGGAATAATCGGAAGGAGTGTTGTATTAAACTCATTCAGATCCCAGTCAACTGCATCTACATCATCAGAGAAACACATGTCCACTGTACTGTCTACAATATCTGTGATCATCTTGTAGATCGTATCTCGCATGTTCTCACCATCCAGAACCTGGCGACGCTCTTTGTAAATAATCTCACGCTGTTCATTGTTAACCTGGTCATAATCCAGAAGATTTTTACGGATACCGAAGTTATTGAACTCGATTTTCTCCTGTGCTTTCTGAATTGCATTGGAAAGCATTTTATGTTCGATCTGCTCGTTCTCAGCAACACCAAGTGAAGTAAAGATCTTCATCAGTCTCTCAGAACCAAACAGACGCATCAGATCATCTTCCAGAGAGATATAGAAACGGGATTCACCCGGATCTCCCTGACGTCCGGAACGTCCACGCAACTGGTTATCAATACGTCTGGATTCGTGACGCTCAGTACCGATGATCTTTAATCCACCGGCTTCTCTTGACTCATCATCCAGCTTGATATCTGTACCACGGCCGGCCATATTCGTTGCAATCGTAACCGCATCGTGAATACCTGCCTGCGCCACGATCTCAGCCTCCAGCTCATGATACTTAGCATTCAATACATTATGCTTAATTCCTCTTCGTTTGAGCATACTGCTTAAAAGTTCAGAAGTCTCAATTGTAATTGTACCAACAAGCACTGGCTGATGATTTGCATGCGCTTTTTCAATTTCATCACATACTGCATTGAATTTTTCTTTCTTTGTCTTATATACGGCATCTTCCAAGTCTTTTCTCGCAACCGGACGATTAGTCGGAATCTCAATTACATCCATTCCATAAATCTCACGGAACTCCTTCTCCTCAGTAAGAGCCGTACCTGTCATACCGGCTTTCTTCTCAAATTTGTTAAACAAGTTCTGGAAAGTAATGGTTGCCAGTGTCTTACTTTCTCTCTTAACCTTCACATGCTCTTTTGCTTCGATTGCCTGATGAAGTCCGTCTGAATAACGGCGTCCCGGCATAATACGTCCGGTAAATTCATCGACGATTAATACCT
>ERZ772812.2852-NODE-2852-length-10522-cov-112.647559_pt1 | contig 10522 bp, 9 predicted proteins | sample MGYA00511343_ERZ772812 | MGnify/ENA primary metagenome ERZ772812 (study PRJEB29015, sample SAMEA2737706) | human gut metagenome | biome: human gut; feature: human-associated habitat; material: faeces | place: China | collected 2012 ...
CCGGGCCGGGTGTCAGAACGGCGTACTTTGCCGCTTTTGGGTCTTGGCCGGGTGTGCTCTCGAAGGACGCAGAAAGCCTTCGGGACAGCGATGCGCTTATGCGTGTCGCTGTCCCGAGGCGTCGCGGCCCCGCTGGGCTGCGCTCCCTGCTGCCAGTATTTATTCAGCTTGTTTTAGTGGGATAGAAAGACTTGACCAAGCGTTCCGGCAGAGTTACTATCACACGCAACGACCGCGCGGCCAGCCGTTTGACGCTTGTGCGGAGGCCGCTTTAGCCGGTAAAATGGGAGCCATCACGCTTGATTTCAAGGAGAGTTACCATGGACGGACATTGCCTCACAAACGAACAGATCCTCGCGTTTTCCACGGCGCTTTTTCAGGCGGAGCGGTCTCAGGCAACGGTGGAAAAATATCTGCGGAGTGTACGCGATTTTTTCCGCTATCTGGACGGTCGGCCCGTCGCAAAAAGTGTCATTTTGGATTGGAAAGATTCTTTGCGGCGGCGCGGGTACGCGCCCTCCACCGTCAACGCTTCTTTGGCAGCCCTGAACTACCTGTTCAACTTTCTCGGCTGGTCGGACTGCTGCACACATTACCTGAAAATCCAGCGCCGCCTGTTTCGGGAGACCGGGCAGGAGCTGGATCGAGCAGACCATAGGTCTTTGAGTAGTTTGTTCATGTTCATCTCCTCCTTGCAACACAAAGACATACCACAATCTTGAACCAAAAGTTATTTAAATATTTGCGAATAGGCGCTTTTGTAAAAACTTGTGAGAAGAGATTGCGTCAGAGACTCTGCTATGGTATATTTAAATTGATTCCCAGCTCACAAAACCGTTGCAGAAATCTTGTCTGTGAGTTATAGTTAACAGAGATTAAAAAAGATGGGGAGTGACGATTTTGAAGCCGATTATTAAATATCGTGGAGGAAAGCAAAAGGAAATTCCTGATTTTATGAATCGGATTCCACAGGATTATCACCGCTATTTTGAGCCTTTTCTGGGGGGAGGCGCAGTCTATTTTCATACGGAACCAGAGCAAGCAGTCGTTGGAGATGTGAATCCAAAACTAATTACATTTTATCAGCAGTTAAGAGACAACTACCCACTAATGCAGCAGCAGTTGGATCAACTTCAGCAGCAGTATGAAGCAAATCAACGTGAGTACGAAGAATTAAAAAGGCAATACCCTAATGAGCGGTGCGAGAATCGTAATGAGGCCCTATACTACCACTTACGGGAACAGTATAATCATCCTACGGGCGAATATCTTGATGGGGTGCTATATTATTTCATTAACAAAACGGCGTATTCGGGTATGATTCGGTATAACAGCCATGGAGAATACAATGTTCCGTTTGGCCGGTACAGACATTTTAATACAAAGGTTATTACAGAAGAACATCATAACTTGTTGCAGCGTTCAACAGTTTTGTGTTCTGATTATCACGCGCTTTTTGAGATGGCAGCAGAAGACGATTTTATGTTTTTAGACCCGCCATATGATTGTGTTTTTAATGATTACGGGAACATCGACATGATGAATGGGTTTGATGAAAATGAACATCGGAGGTTAGCTGCGGATTTCCGAAATCTAAATTGTCAAGCACTAATGATTATTGGAAAGACACGATTGACCGAGGAGTTATACGCACCCTATATTCGAGGGGAGTATCAAAAGAGATATGCTGTGAACATCCGAAACCGCTTTCAATCAAATGCAGTTCACATTATTGTACAGAATTATGATTAAAAAGTAGAGGTGGAGCCCCACCTCTACTTATCTATTAAAGGGTTTTATAAAATCATTGAAAACACTAATATCGGAAATGTGAGTGTCATGCAAACAGGCATTCAAAAGCTGCTTAGGGTTAACTTGGTAAATCAAAACACGGTCACCGTGAGAGGCACTTACCGTAGTTTTTGACAATGAGGTTTTCTTTGCAATTTCATCATGCCAATCTGTGTTTGGTACTGCATACCCTACACAACGATATATACTGCTGGAATAACAGGAAGGAATTAAAAATGCGTTGCCAAATAGCGCAGTAGGGTACTGATTTTTGAGAGAATAGTAGTATTGGATTTGTTTTGCAATATCTGAATTCGGAGGTGCAGCATAGACGCGAGAATTCACATCATCAAATACTGGACAATAGTATTTAGCATCGAAAATCGCCAAGTATGGGTCAGAAGTAGTGCTTGTTCCAGCATTAAGAATATCAGGAATTGCTTCTCCACTGCCAATATAGGCATCGCTGGATCTATCCAAATAATACTTCGGTGGACCAGAGCGGGTATGCTCGATATTCCCAAAATATTTCTTGGTTGCGGCTTCCCAAAAATCTTCAAATGAAGTGATCCCTAAACGAGTTTGGTTATACGGCCCTTCCTTGCACCAGCTTCTTAATCCCCGGAGGAGCCGTAATTCCCGGTCAGAAAAAGTCTGATTCATTTTGCTGCTAATGGCGGGCGCATAGTGAGAAAGGTCTACACGATCCAGGTTTGGTGCAGCAGGGAGTGTAAGGCTCTTAAAAAGTCCAAGTGGCTTGAGGAGGCGAGCACACTGATTCACAATATAGGCATGGAGCGGCGTAATGGTATCAGAAATCTTTCTAACACTTTTTACTGTGATTGGTTGTAGATATACAGGAGTACGGTCAAAAATCGGCGCTGTGCGATGAAGCGTCTGTGTCCAATTACGTTGTCCGATACCATCGGTGCGAATCTGTCGCTTACGCTCGGTATATAAACCATTTTCTGCATAGTCTCTCAAAAGAAATACGGCAAGGTCGTATGGGTTTGAGATATGTGCTGTGCGCCGGGGATTAAACGGGTGAAACTGATTCTCAAACCGAACGCTGGACTGTGAAAATATCTTTGCGGCAACCTTGCAAATCAAATTGACATGTTCCAGTATTTGAGGTGCGGATGGCATCGACAGATATTTAGGAAAACCAATTACTACGGTTTCTGCAACACAAGAGTAATAAATCCCGACAAAAGAAAACGAGGTTCCATTGAAGAAGCCCTGCTTTGCCAGATCGGCTTTTAATTGCTCTTGAACAGCATCAGGCAACGCATTCCAAACAGATTTAGATTCTGGCGGAACATCACCAGGAAAATCCTCCCATCTGGTCAGTTCCTTTGCGAAAATAATTGCAGTGCTGGACATAGGCATACCTCGACATTAAACGGATGGGGTTATATAACTTTTTTCCGGGAGTACAGTCAGCGATTTGATATCAATGGAAGTGCCATTGAATGCGAGGTTTTTTAATGCCTGTCGAAGCTGAGAAAGTGTATGAATATTTTCCTTGAAGAAACTGGCAGGGGTGTTGCGGAAAACATCTTGCAAAAGGTAAGCAAACAGTTTGTCCACCAATGGATTTTGCATGGTAGACAGTTCATATGTTCCAGTGCCGTTTCGAATTTCCACGGTTGCTTTTGTGTACTTTTCGATATCCGCCATCTCATCTTCACTGAAGAACCAATATCCGATGCAGCGATCTTCCGCAAAGCCCTCCTTAAGAATCTCCGTGTTAATGGAGTCTCGGAAGGTATTCCAATCAAAAGTAGAGGCACTATAGGAATTGGTGGAACTATCAAGCACAGGCAAACAGATATGGGGGCGAAATGCAGCTTTAGAATCAACTTCTGCAACATCTCGATAAATACAGGACCAGCGTCGCTTGAATGCTGAATCCAATGGAAATACACCTTGATCTGCGCTGTTCAACGTAGTCCAGATATACAGGTTGTCCGGGAGTTTTATCTTGCTAAATGCATCCTCGGGCAAGTCTATCGTATCGTCTGTAAGTTTGTGGGAAACTGCGGAGTGGAGATAGTGCGCAAACTCTGATTTTACGGTGATTTCATAAATACTGGTACCCTTTTTGCGATCCAGAAGCTGAAAAATGTCCCCGAAGACGCTGGCTGCATTAGCACGATTTAATTCTTCGATAATTAGAATATATTTCATAGGGGACTTAGGGGACTTATTTAGCTTTGCGGCATAGCAGTCGGCCAAGAGTTCGGCCAAAGGCCCTGGAGAAAATCGATATGTGATGTGTTCTCCAGACACTGTACCGGAGACAGAGGTTCCAGCATACTCTAAGGCTACGGTTTCGGTGCTGTCTTCCTGGGGAACGGGCATATATTCTCCGACAAACTGCCCGTAGGAATAGTCCTCATAGAATGTGACACGTCGATACATGGCCTGACCTGCTTCCGCAAGAGCCGTGGCAGCCTTATTCAGAAAGTGGCTCTTGCCCGTGCCAGGAGCGCCGTGAACCAGTAAATTGTGGGGTAAATCTAAGGGAGAGGGATCAGAAACATAAAGTGCTGAAGGCTTGAATACTGTGCGATGTCCACCTGATAGGTCTGTCATATATGGCCTGGAATCAAAATATTGGAGATAGTTTCCCAATTGATTTACAGCAAACGAACCAGAATTATCGCAAATGCGGACAAAGCAACCTTGTGTCAAGGTGGGGCAACTATGCTCTGCGGGCGAGACACGGAAAAACGGCCTGTTTTCGGGAGCAGACATATTATCATACATGCTACGAATATCTACCCGCCCCGGTGTGGTTCGATCAATTTTGCTTTCTATGGAAACAAGATATTCTGAAGGGTCTGTCCCAGCGGGCAACTTAAGATTAGCTGGCGGTGTAGCGCAGTAAGCAAAGAAAAAGTAGCGTAGGTTGTGCTGCTTTGCATAACGATATGCAAACTGTATATTATCTGTGAAAACTCGAATTTGAGGCTTGTTTCGGTCACTTCCTGTCAGTGAAGTTTGGCGTAAAACAACAACCAATTGCTCTCCTGAAGGAGTAGTCCAGAGGGAGAACTTTCCAGAAGGGATAGATCCCAAAACAGGATCATTGATGGAAGAATTCTCTGTGAAGGTCCAGCCGCCTGATAGGGTGGCTTTAATGCTTTGGTATAAACTATCGATAGTAGAGAACAGAGCCATATACACACCAACTTTCAGCAGATTAATTCTAACGTTGTTGTAATTCTATCAAACAACCAATGTTCTTGCAACCATTGAGAAGTATTTTTTGCCATCTAACTCATATTTTACATTATCTTTGTTAACGCTATACTAAAGCCACTCCGTGAATGTAAAGAGGGTAATTCCTCCTCTTTGTCTGTGGCGTCGCAATTTTTGCGCTGCCGAGGGCGCTCTCTTTGGTTTCAGCGGTGCGATTTTCGAACGGCTGAGAAGTCCTTTACATTGACTGTTATGAAAGTGATTTTGTCAAGGGGTATATTCCCTGTCAGAAGCAAATGTTTGTGTAAGGACATGTGAGAAGATCTGAAACAATTAGAATTCCGACATTGACCACTCTGTCATACATGGATCGGTTACCACAGGTCAATGATCCGTTAGGTGTTCTACTGTCTACAGTCGCGGATCACAAAAGTGCCATCATAACCTGAATCTTTTCGCCCTCATTAGTTGCGCGATCGAATCCTCACGCTTGACCCACTTTTGACCCAGAACGGAACCGGAGCAGGCAGGGCTGGACGGAAACAACGGAAAATCCGCCGAGCGAATGGTGGTAAAAAGCACAAATCGGAGCCGAAACGACTCCGATTTGCCCTTGAGACAACCTACGGACCAGAAGGCCGGGGGTTCGAATCCCTCACGGCGTGCCAAAAAGACCCGAAACCGCAAGGTTTCGGGTCTTTTTGTTTTGCAGTAGTGCTATTTTCGGATGCCAACTTTTTCTGACCCAAACGCTGACCCCAACGGGAGCAGGGAGCGGAAACCGTCAGACAGCACGGGAGAGGATGTTCCCCATCGTTTGCGCCGCCTTGAGCTGTGCGTCGGTGGTGACGTGGGCGTAGGTGTCCAGCGTGAAGCCTGCGGAGTAATGACCCAGCATCGAGGACACGGTTTTTACATCCACGCCGTTTTGTAGCGCCAACGTGGCGAAGGTGTGACGCAGGTCATGGAAACGCACCTTCGGCAGCCCTGCCCGCTTTAGAACGCGGTGCAGCATGTGCAGCACGCTGTCCGGCGACATGGGGCCTCCGGTGGGCGATGGGAACACCCATTCGCTATTCCCGATCTTACATTTTTGCATTTTCAGTACGTCTATTGCGTCTGCCGACAGGGGCAGGGTGCGGTAGGCGTTTTTTGTTTTCAGCGGTGCCTCGACCACCTTGCCGTTTTGCCGGGAGATGGCTCGTTGCACCCTGACTGCACCGTGTTCAAAGTCCACATCTGTCCACTTTAGACCCAGCAGTTCGCCCCGCCGTAGGCCCGTGGCGAGGTCGAGGTAGTAGAGCTCGTACACGCCGCTGTCTTTGGCCTCCTGGAAGAAAGCACTGAGTTGGTCGGCGGTCAGGGTTTTCATCTCTTTGTGTTCGACTTTCGGCAAGGCGCAGCCCTGTGTCGGATTGCGGGTTACCAACTTCTGCTCCATGGCGAGATTGTATGCCGAGCCGATCATCTGGTGGATATTGCGGACAGTCTTTGGGGCCAGACCTTTCGGCTTTTTCTTGGCCTCAATGCGGTCTACCCGCCCGCCGTCCAACAGGTGCTTGTAGAACCGCTGTAAGTCCAGAGAAGTGAGATCTGCCAACGGGATGCCGCCGATCTGCGGCTTGATGTGGTTTTTCAGAAAGCCTTGCGAGGTTTTGAAGGTCGATGGGCGCAGCTTGATTTTTGCGTAGTTTTCCATCCAGACCTCCAGCCATGTTCCCACCGTGTAGGTCTTGGCCCGTCCGTAGTCGATGCCGACGTTTTCCTCGATGGCCTTTTTCAGTTTTTCTTTTACTTCCGCTTGCGTCTTGCCAAGGACATTTTTGATGATAGCTTTGCCGGTTTCCGGATCGTGACCGACTGTGTACCGACCCTCCCAGCGACCGTCTTTCCGCTTGCGGATGTTTCCCTCGCCGTTTGCTCGTCGCTTTGGCATGGTATCAGCCCCTTTCGCAACGAACAATACCGTAACCAAGGGAACAAAGCTACCGGAAAACCGAACTGTTATCAGAAAGTTATCATTTGCCCATCGGAGCCGCGCCGCCCTATCTTTGACTATTGCGGCGCAATTTCTGCGTTGCCGGGGACGTCCTCTTTAGTTACAGCGGTGCGATTTTTGGACGGTCAAGAAGCCCTTTCCATTGTCTACAGCGGCGCAAAATATGTACGATCTGCGCTGAAAATGGCTCTTACTTGGAAATCACTTTTTTGAGTGGTTGAAAACTGCGATTTCCTCAAACGCCTGCAGGACGGTCACCTTGAAAAGTCTGCCGTCACGGGGGTCTGACGCCCCTCACGTTCACCAAAGACCGCGAAAACACCTCGCAAGGTGCACCTTAGACTGCGGTTTGCGTTTCCCTGAAAAGCCCCGCACTGCGGGGCTTTGTGGGCGGACCGCGGGCGCTTGCGACTGCGGCCCTTTATCTTGTTATATTTTCGAACGGGGATATCACCTCGCAAAACACCTTCAAAACCGGTATCAACGCCCCTTGAGGGAGCGATGATATAATATCCTCATGCGGACAGAGAATTTCCTGCTTCTATCTTTGTAGCCAAGTCTACTGCGCACAGACTGGAACCTCTGCCCTGTGGGATGTCACTTATGAGCCGGATGTCGGGGCGATAGATCGCTTTCTTCTAATCTCGCAACAGGTTGTGACCTTCAGCAGCACGAGGAATGTCCGTAATTTGAACATGAGAGGAGCCTACACTATGTACATCGTTGGGATCGACATCGCCAAGAGGAAGCACGAGGCAGCGGTGATCGACGGCGATGGCACCGTCATCATCAAGCCGTTTTCCTTCACCAACAACTGCTCCGGGTACAATCGGCTGCTGGCCATGCTCGCCAAGGCCAAGCTGCCGCTTGACGAGGTTTCCTTTGCAATGGAGGCCACCGGACACTACTGGCTCGCTCTTTTTACCAGACTTCAGAAGGAGGGCTTCCGTGTTCAGGTCATCAACCCGGTGCAGACCAACTCCATCCGCAACTTCTATATCCGTCAGGCCAAAACAGATCCGCGGGACGCCCTGCTCATCGCGGAGGTGATCCGTTTCGGACACTTCTCCGAGTCTACCCTGCACCCGGAAAACATTTATGAACTGAGAGAGCTGTGCCGTGGACGGCACGCCATTGTTTCCATGCAGGCAGATGTTAAGCGAAAGGTCGTTGCCCTGCTGGATCAGGTCTTTCCTGAATACGAAACAGCTTTTACCAATATGTTTAGCGATACCTCCATGGCGATTTTGCAAACCTGTCCTACGCCAAAGGAATTATCCGAGATGCCTCTTGAAGAACTCTGCCATCTCATCGAAGTCTCCAGCCACAAGCGCTTCCGCATGGCAAAAGCCCAGGAGCTTCAGGAGCTTGCGCGCAATTCCTTTGGCTTCGCCATGGCCGGCGATGTTTTCAGCACGATGATCCGACTTTACGCAAAGCACCTCGATTTCTTAAAACAACAGGTCAGGGAAATGGATCGCAAGATCGCCGAGATCATGGAGACTTTGGACACACCGATCACCACCATCACCGGCATCGGTCCGACCCTTGGCGCCTACATCCTCAGCGAGATCGGAGACATCAATCGCTTCTCCTCCGCGGCAAAGCTTGCCGCCTACGCGGGGATCGATCCAACCATGCGGCAGTCCGGCGAATACAACGGTGTCAGGAACCGCATGTCCAAACGAGGCTCGCCTTATTTGCGGCACGCCATTTGGCTGGCGGCTTCATCGGCGGTGCTCCACGATCCGGCGCTAAAGTTTTATTTTCAGAAAAAACGGGATGAAGGGAAACCCTATATGGCGTCCGTGGGCCACGCCTGCAGGAAGATGGTCTCCATCATTTACGCCGTCATGAGAGACAACAAAGCCTACACGCCCTGCATCCCAAATGAGATTTCAGCTTGACAAATTATAGCCGGTCTGTGCTTTTATCGAACGGCCTTCCCTATTCAAAAATTCGGCTTAAAAAGTTCGATTTTTCGCCAATAGACACTCCCGCAAATATCGCCAAAAAATTACCGCCACAACGCTGTTCCAAACCGCTTCTCATCCCGTTTTTCAACTTCTCGCACAAATGGCCCACGTTTGCCTTCACTCCCGAAAGCGGGTACACACTCGGCTTTCGGAGAAAGATCGCACACAGCGGCTTGCACGCCGAAACAGGGGCCTTCCCTCCCTCGACCACAGTGCGGCTTTGTGCCGCCAGCGAAATACCTTGTATTCCGCCACGCTTTTATATACATACATTTCCCGGTTCTCTGTGAACCCTCACTATCAGCAGGGGGAGAAAATCCGACAAAACTGCCGCCACAGTTCTATCTCAAATTGTTTTTTAACTTCTCGCACAAACGGCCTATGTTCGTTTTCACAGGTGAAAGCGGGTACACACTCGGCTTCGCTCAAAGAATCGCACACAGCGACCCACACGCCGAAACAGGGGGCGTTTCGGATGGGGCGCTATCATTACCCTCGACACGTACTGCACGTTCACGAACATCCCCGGGCCGGGTACCAGAACGGCGTGCTTTACCGCTTTTGGGGCTTGGTCGTGGGTGCTCCCAAAGAACGCAGAGAGCCTTCGGGACAGCGATGCGCTTATGCGCGTCGCTGTCCCGAGGCGTCGCGGCCCCGCTGGGCTGCGTGATCTTTTTCGCTTTTGTCGAAATTGCGGCTTGTACGCCCTGTGCTCAGAGCTTTCCGCGTGTGCAAGGTGGGGAGCGCTATCACTACCCTCGGCGCGCTTTGCATGTTCTCGAAACGCTGGACGGCCGCTTGTCAAAACGACTTGTTTGCCGTTTTCTGAGGTCGATGGGCATTGCTCCCCGCGCGACGCCTATTTTCTTGCGAATATACAGGTATCCCTGTCGGCAATTTCAGTAGCAAACACTTTTGCGTTATGGTACGATAAGTCCCAAATCCGGATCTTTCGGAGATGAGGGTGAGCCAGAATGACAGAAAAGGAAAAAATGCTGAAGCAAATGCTTCATGACGCGAATGATCTAAAGAGCTATCAGATGATCTGGCTCGGACAAAGGATCTTTGTTATGACTACAGCCAGCTTCGCCCATCTAAAGAGCTTTTTGCATTGTGATGAGATTTGTCAAGGGTAAATTACACCAGTAATTTTTTGAAATCATTTGTTTTAGAAATTCAAGGGATATATTTTATTCCCCACTGCATAATGGCATAAAATACCGGCAACAAATCTTGCCCTTTCAGTGTTAGGGAGTATTCTACTCGCAACGGCATCTCATTGTACTGGATTCGTTGTATCAAATCATCGGCTTCCAACTCTTTGAGGGCATTTGTCAGCGCTGTATTTGTAATTGGCTTTAGCATCTTTTTCAGTTCCCCAAACCGCATGGGACACTTGATGCACAGTTCATAGAGAATTTGGAGTTTCCATTTGCCCTGCAGCATTTGAACCACCGGCGTGACCGGGCAGTTTCCATCATCGGTTAGAATGACACTGCCAACCTTTTCTTTGAATTCTTCATAAGTCATGATTGGATCTTTCCTCGTC
>ERZ772812.2857-NODE-2857-length-10503-cov-3.277948_pt1 | contig 10503 bp, 9 predicted proteins | sample MGYA00511343_ERZ772812 | MGnify/ENA primary metagenome ERZ772812 (study PRJEB29015, sample SAMEA2737706) | human gut metagenome | biome: human gut; feature: human-associated habitat; material: faeces | place: China | collected 2012 ...
CTACGTCAATAGTTGGGGTAGCAAAAAAGAATAAGTACCAAGTCGTGTCGAGGGGAAACTCTCGGCACGACTTTTATGCATGGGAGAATAAGATTCTGTTTCTGAAATTACGGAAGTTCCGCATACCGAAGCAGACCCGTTTTAAGACCTTGGTCTTGTTATTGCAGCCTTCAATGAAGCCGTTTGACCACGGGACATCCACGGAATTGAGGATCTCATCAGACCAGTTGCGATAGGCCTTGATACAATCACGGAATTCGAGAAGGTTCATATTCTCAGCTTCAAGCAGCCATTCTGCGAGCCTCTGTTTTCCAACCAAAGAGGACTTCGAATGGATCACAGTAAGAAATTCATTTTTCAAGCGGTAAGCACCTGCAAGTCTGGGCGCAATTTCAAACATGAGCGCCAATTGGTTTCTTTCTTCATTCTCCAATTTTTGAAGCGGCAGCCGATCTCCTTGGCGGGGACAACCTTCTCAAAAGCATGGATGATCTCGGATACCAAACGGCTGGTGATGCGGTAATAGCGAGGCAGAAAGGTATTTTTCTCAAAGAAGCGCTTGCCGCAATCGCAGCGGTAACGCCGTTTACGCAGATGCAGCAGCGTTGTCCTGCCAAGCGGAACATCCTTGATTATCTGCATCCGATAGTCGTGTACACGGTCAGTGAGTGCTCCACAGGCCGGGCATCGGTGCTTGATCCGTGGCAACTCAAGGTATACATGGACTTCCTCGGAAAAATTTTCAACCTTTGTGATGATTACATCTACCAAATCGAGCAGCTTTGCAGTATAATCTTTGTTGAGCATAGAGATTCTTCCTTTTCGTGATTGGTGGTACTTTTATGATAATGGATTTTATCTCTATGCTCAACCTTTTTTTATAGCTAAGGGGTCAGGCTCTTTGCCTGACCCCAACATTTATTATAGAACCTTTTTTATATGTGGGTCTCGTCCCACATGGCCTGGAAGGCGGGAAGACTGCGGCGGATCATGTCATTCGAGACGCAGTAGCAGATCCGGAACCAGCCTGGGCAGTCAAAGCCAGTGCCGGGGACCAAGAGGAGGTTTTTCTTCTTGGCCATTTCCGAAAAGGCCAGGTCGTCTCCATTGGGGGCCTGAATGAACAGATAGAAGGCGCCATCGGGGCTGGCCATGCGGTAGCCCATCTCCGTGAGGCTCTCCTGGAGGGCCTTCCGGTTCCGATCGTAGGCCGCCAGGTCCGGCCGCAAGTGGGCGCAGCGGGCGATGACCTTCTGCCACAGGGAGGGAGCGCAGACGTGGCCACCTGCCCGGGCGGCTCCCGCCACAGCGGCGTACAGCTCCTGGCTACCTGCTGCCCGATCGGGCACGCAGATGTAGCCAATACGCTCGCCCGGCAGGGACAGAGACTTGGAATAAGAGTAACAGACGATGGTATTGTCGTACAGGTTGGGGATAAAGGGCACCTCCACCCCGCCGTAAACCAGCTCCCGGTAGGGTTCATCCGCCAGGATATAAATGGGATGGCCGTACTCCTCCCCCTTCCGGGTGAGCAGCTGTCCCACGGCCCGGATGGTTTCCGCCGTGTACACCGTGCCCGTGGGGTTGTTGGGAGAATTCACAATCACTGCCTGGGTATGGGGGGTAATGGCCTGCTCCAAGGCCTTTAGATTGACCTGGAAATGCTCCGTATCGGCAGGTACCACCACCAGGTTGCCCCCCGCCGCCTTGGCAAAGGGCCGGTACTCCGGGAAGAAGGGGGCGATGGCCACAAACTCCGCCTCTGGCGTCGCTGCCAAAGCCCGCATAATGGCAATGAGGCCCGGCGCAGCGCCGCAGCAAATAAACAGGTTTTCCGGCCGGATTCCCGCTCCGTAGCGGTCATTCAGGTCCGCCGCAATGGCGCTCCGGGTCTCCATATCTCCCAGAGCGGAGGTATAGCCATGGACCCGGATGCTGTCCATATCCCGGAGGATCTCCACCACAGTCTCATTCACCTGGGGGGGCGAGGGAATGGAGGGATTGCCCAGGCTGTAGTCAAACACGTTCTCCGGCCCCACCACCTTGGCCTGCTGCAGACCATACTCAAACAGGTCCCGGATCACCGAACGGTTGGCGCCCAAGGCCCACATTTCTTTCGATACCATGTAGTAAATGCCTCCTGTTCATAAAACGTAGAAACCGAAAAGGGGAACGGTCCAGGCCGTTCCCTGCCGCCGCCGGTAGGGTCAGGGCTTGAACCGTCCGCCTTTTATATGCTTTTACTGCTTTCTGGCGGCCTCCAGACCGGCGCGATAGGCCTGCAGGTTCAGCTCCAGGAATTTAGGCGGAACCGTGTCCCGGATCACGTCTTCCCAGTCAATCTGCTCCAGCTTCAGCACATGGGTCAGGGCGCCGAAGAGGACGATGTTCATGCACTTGGCGCTGCCCAGGGACATGGCAATATCCGCAGCCTTCAGGGAAAAGACCTGGAAGGAGTTCTGCATGGCCTCCAGGCATCCGGCAGGATACTCGAACTGACCGGCGGCGATGGTAGCCGAGGCGATCTCATAGTCATTGATGACGGCCACACCCTGGGGCTTCAGGAAGTTGGCGTAGCGTACCGCCTCCATCTTTTCAAAGGCCACCATATAATCCGCCCCACCGTCGCCGATGAGGGGAGAATACACCTTCTCGCCCCAGCGGACCTGGGTGGAGACGGAGCCGCCCCGCTGGCTCATACCGTGAACCTCGGACATTTTCACATCATAACCGGCCCGCATCAGGCCGTTGACCAGGACCTTGGCCGTCAGAATGGCGCCCTGGCCGCCAACGCCTACCAGGAGAATGCTTTTTACTTCGCTCATGATCTCACTCCTTTCTCGAAATCGCGCCCACCGGGCAAACCTGAGCGCAGACGGTGCAGCCCACGCACAGAGTCGGGTCGATGGTGCTCTTGCCGTCCTTCATGCAGACTGCCGGGCAGCCCACCTTCAGGCACTTCTTACAGCCGATGCACTTGTCCGTATCCACCACGCACTGGCCGATGTCATGCTTGATCCGCTTGATGAGCAGGCAGGGCCGCCGGGTGATGATGGCGGCGGGAACCGTAGAAGCCAGGGCGTCGTCTACTGCCTTTTGCATGGCCTTCAGGTCCTGGGGATCCACAATGATCACATTCTGGAAGCCCATAGACTTCAGCACATCTTCAATCCGAATGGCCTCGGCGATGTCTCCCTGGAGGGTGTAGCCGGTGCCGGGGTTATCCTGGTGGCCAGTCATGCCGGTGATGGAGTTGTCCAGGACCACAGGAATCATGTTGCCCTTATTATAGATAATTTCCGCCGCACCGGTCATACCGGAGTGGAAGAAGGTAGAGTCGCCCACCACACCGAAAACCTTCTTGCTCGTTTCGCCGGAGACCTCAAAGGCCTTGCTCATGCCCATGGCCACAGTAAAGCCGCCGCCCATACACACCACGGAGTCCAAGGCGTTCAGAGGAGCCGCACAGCCCAGGGTATAGCAGCCGATGTCGCCGCCCACCACAAAATTCTTGTTCTTGGACATGGTGTAGAAGAAGCCTCTGTGGGGGCAGCCGGGGCACAGGACGGGGGGACGGGGCACCGCTTCCACAGCCACCGCCTTGGTCTCAGGCTCCTTGCCAAACACCCGCTGGGCCAGGAGCTGGGGATTCAGCTCATACAGAAGCCCGGTGAGCTCCTTGCCCACGCACTCGATCCCGGCGGCCTTGATCTGCTCTTCCATGAAGGGGTCCAGCTCCTCCATAACGTAAAGCTTCTCCACCTTGGCGGCAAACTCCCGGATGAGCTCCATGGGCAGGGGGTTGGTGAGGCCCAGCTTCAGGAAGGAGGCGTCCTCGGGGAAGACTTCCTTGGCGTACTGGTATGTAATACCCGCAGTGACCACACCGATTTTGGAGCCCTTGAGCTCCATCTTGTTCAGGGAGCAGGTGCGGCCAAACTCTGCCAGCTCCGCCATTTTCTTCTCCACCGTGGCGTGGTTCCGGTAGGCGTTGGCGGGAGTGCTGACCCGGTTGGCGATGTTTCGGGTGAAGGGCTCATATGGCACTTCCTTCCGGTCAGAGAACTCCACCAGGCTCTTGGAATGGCACACCCGGGTGGTCACCCGGTACAGGACCGGAATATGCCACTGCTCGGAAATTTCAAAGGCAGCCTTCATGAAGTCCACGCACTCCTGAGAGTCCGAGGGCTCCACCATAGGCAGCCGGGCAGCCCGGGCGTAGTGCCGGTTGTCCTGCTCGTTTTGGGAGGAGTGCATAGAGGGGTCGTCAGCGGAGACAATGACAAAGCCACGGTCCACCCCGTTGTAGGCAGCGGTAAAAATGGGGTCTGCCGCCACGTTGACGCCCACGTGCTTCATAGCCGTGAGGCTCCGCACACCACCCAGGGCCGCGCCGATGGCCACCTCCGTGGCCACCTTCTCGTTGGGGGCCCACTCGCAGTACAGGCTGTCCTTGTACTGGGGCAGGTTTTCAAAGATTTCCGTGCTGGGTGTGCCGGGATAGGCCGAGCACACCTTGACGCCTGCTTCATAGGCGCCTCTTGCTGCGGCCTCATTGCCGGAAAGCAAGTGTTTCATAGAGAATCCCGCCTTTCAAAATATATATAGCTTTGAGCTTGCTTGTTTTATTCCTGGCTTTCCTGGAGCATATTTGCTTCAATCAGCCAGTAGACCCGCTCCGCATCGGGAATGTTCACCAGGGCCGTGCGGTTCTGGTCATCCCGGCGGTAGGAACCCCGGCTGTAGTACCCCCGGGGCTCAGAGAGGTAGACCGTCCCCTCCCCATTGGATTTCACATGCTTCTCCAGGGTGGGGATCTGGCGGTAGGTCACAAATTTCGTGCCGCGATGCTCCATCAGAATCACACGTTTGTTGGTGACGCCATAATAGGTCCGCTTCTGTTTCCAGGCCGCGTGGAAAAAGCGGCCAATCACCATGTACAGCCCAACCAGAATAAAGGGCACGCCCCACAGTGCAAGCACCATCGGCGTTCCGCTTCTGATCGCCGAAGCCTCCCAAAAAACGGCAAAGCCACACCAAATCACGCTAAAGGGAATCATAAATCCATCGCCGGGCTGGAGGTGAACGCCCGGCGCCGGCCTGCCCTCCCAAAGGAGCTGCTCTCCCGGTTGCAGCATCCGCCTCAGATGCGCAGATTGATCGCCCTCCACAAGCCTCACACCTTCCCTGCCGTCACTGCGCCCAGGGCAATGGAGGCCAGCTTGCTCTCCGCGCTGTCGGCCCGGGACACCAGCACTACGGGAACCTTGGCCCCCAGAATGATCCCCGCGTTCTTGGCCCCGCCGAAGAGACTCATGGCCTTGCCAATGCCGTTGCCCACCTCGTAGGTGGGGACCAGGAGGATATCCGCTTGCCCCGCGCCGGGGGCGGTAAAGTGCTTGTGGCGGCAGGCCGCCTCACTCACAGCCAGGTCCAGCCCCACGGGGCCGCAGACCTGCATCCCATAAGGCGCCCACCGCTGGGTCATCTCCGTCAGGGCCTTGGCGTCCAGGTTGGATTGAACCTTGGGATTCACAACCTCCGCCCCGCAGACGCAGGCGGCGTTCATCCGCTCATAGCCCAGGGCCTGCAGCACCCGGGCCGCGTTTTCCAGAATTTCCACCTTCTTGGGAAGATCCGGGAAGGTGTTCATTCCGCCGTCGGTGAGGGCCAGCATCTTGTGGCCAGGCGCTTCATAGAGCATCACGTGGCTGATGAGCCGGCCAGTGCGCAAGCCGGTGTCCCGGTCGATCACCGCCCGCATCAGGTCCCCGGTGCCCAAAAGGCCCTTCATCAGAAAGTTGGCGCGGCCCTCCCGCACCTCTGCCACTGCCAGGGCGGCGCACTGGGCGTCAGAATCCGCCTCCACCAGGGCGTAATCTGCCGGGTTTTCCCCCAGGCTCTGGAGAATCTCCCGGATGTTTTCTCCGTTTCCGGTGAGCACCGCCTGGGCAATTCCCGCCCGGCGGGCCTGGGCCACCGCCTCCAGCACATCCCGGTCATGGGCCGCCGCAACGGCAATGGTCCGTTTCTCCGGGTTGGCTGCAGCCGCCTGCAAAATTGCAGAAATGGTATTGAGCATATGTATCCCCCTTCTGACCAATCTTCGACTGATCGCTGTAAATTACGGATAGACTTTCGCCTGCTCCCCGTGGAGAACCCGCAGAGCTCCCTCCGCCAGGGAACGCATCTCCTCCTCGCCAGGCAGGCGGAGAACCGGAGCCAGGTTCCCCACATAGTCCGTAATGGCCTGGGTGAACCGGTCGGAGTAGGCCATGCCGCCGGTGTAGACAATGGCGTCTACTTGGAATTTTAAAACGGCGGCCATGGCGCCGATGTCCTTGGCCAGTTGATAGGCCATGGCATCGAAGACCATGCGGCAGTCCGGGTCGTTCTCCTCAAAGGCCCGGCGCTCCACCTCACGAAAATCCTTGGTGCCCACATAGGAGTAGGCCCCAGCCTCAGAGCCCAGGAGTTTTTTCACTTCCTGCTTGGTAAGACCGGAGAAGCACAGGTTAATCATGGCATTCACCGGTAGGCTTCCGGCCCGGTCCATGCCAAAGGCGCCCTCATCCTTGACGTTGAAATCATCCACAGCCAGCCCGTTCTCATGGGCCGCCACGGAAACGCCGCCGCCCATATGGATGACAATAAGCCGGGCCTCTTCATAGGTCTTGCCCAGCAGCTTCGCCGCCTTCCGGGCAATGGACTTTTGGTTGAGGGCGTGGAAAAAGCTCTCCCGCTCCATGCCCTTGAAGCCGGTCACATGGGCCACCGGCGTCATCTCATCCACACAAACCGGGTCCACAAAGAAGGAGGGAATCCCAGCCATGTCTCCCAGCTCCCGGGCCAGGAGAACCCCCAGATTGGAGGCGTGCTCCCCATAGGGAGGATCCAGCACATCGGCAATGGCCTGGTCCGACACCGCATAGGTCCCGGAGGGAATGTGCCGCAGCAGGCCGCCCCGGCCGCACACGGCGTCAAAGTCTGTCATCTGGTAGCCGGCTTTCTCCACCGTTTCCAGAATGAGCTGCTTTCGGAAGGGACCCTGATCAATCACATGGGCATAGGGCGCCAAGTCCGCTGCATGATGAACCAGGTTTGTCTTAAAAACTTCGTTTTCTTCCTCAAAGATCGAGATCTTTGTGGAGGTGGCTCCGGGGTTGAGCACCAAAACCTTCATAAAAATCCTCCCAATGTCTGATTTCGCCCGTTTGACGCGGACATACATGTGTTTCTGATTTGTATGACCAAAGCGCGGGAAGTATGATGTTTACCAGGTTCATCTTATCATGCTGAAAAACCCATGTCAACCATCCTGCAAAAATTCTCCGCCAAGAAAGTCAAATTTTTGTGCATCTCGCCGTTCCTCATCCATCAATCTCCCTGTGGGCCCAGACGTACCACCAAGGCAAACCCTGCAAATTGGCCCGGGTCACACACAGACGCAGCGCGCCCCTACGGGGATGTACCGTGGTTCCCCGCATCCCATGAGTCTGAGGACGTAGGGTGCGGCATCCTTGACGCATCGGGGGCAGCATGTTCTGTAACCTGACGCTTTTAGGCAAGTCCGGGCCTACCCTTAGGCCGGTACGTTCAGGACGCCGCTCCCACAGATGGCAAATAAATCGGCCAACCGTTCTCCTTCCGGTTGGCCGATTTGCCTGTACGCAGTATTTTCAACCTTTGCTCCAGTTTTCCATCCCCGCTGGGGCTTACCATCAGCAGTAGAAATCCTTGATCTTCTTGGCCCGGCTGGGATGGCGCAGCTTGCGAATGGCCTTGTTTTCGATTTGGCGGATTCGCTCCCGGGTGACGCCGAAAATCTGGCCTACCTCCTCCAGGGTGTGGGTCCGGCCATCGTACATGCCAAAGCGCATCCGCAGCACATCCGCCTCCCGGTCTGTCAGGGTCCCCAGAATCTCCGACAGGGCCTCTGCCAGCAGGGCGTTGGAGGTGGCGTCGGCAGGTCCCGGGGTGTTGTCATCCTCCACAAAGGAGCCGATGGTGGTATCCTCCTCGTCGCCTACCGGCGTGTCCAGGCTCAGGGTATCCGCAGCCGTCCGGTTGGCCTCAATGATTTTCTCCACCGGCAGGTTCAGTTCCTTGGCGATTTCCTCCATGGTGGGCTCCCGGCCCAGCTCCTGCACCAGCTTCCGGTTGCAGCGGGTCACCTTATTGATTACCTCTACCATATGTACCGGAACACGGATGGTTCTGGCCTGATCGGCAATGGCACGGGTAATGGCCTGCCGGATCCACCATGTCGCATAGGTGGAGAACTTGTTGCCCTTGGTGTAGTCGAACTTGTCCACTGCACGAATGAGGCCGGTATTGCCTTCCTGAATCAAATCCAGAATATGAAGGCCGCGGCCGGAATACTTCTTGGCAATGGAAACCACCAGACGGAGGTTTGCCTCGGTGAGCTTGTCCTTGGCATACTTGTCCCCCTGTGCCACACGAGCCGCCAGCTCCTGCTCTTCCTCTGCGGTCAGCAGCCGGATCTGGCCGATCTCCTTCAGGTACATACGCACCGGGTCATCCAGATTATACTCGGCAGCCAGCTCCACGGGATCAACTAGTTCTTCCTCTTCTTCAGCGGGAGCGCCCTCCGGTGCATCCAGCTCCAGCTCTGCGCCGGTGATCTGAATGCCCATACTCTCGATGGTGTCATAGATATGCTCGATCTGCTCGGCGTTGATGTCCAGCTTTTCCAGCACACTCAGGATGTCAGAAGACTGGAGCACGCCGGATTTCTGCCCCTTTGCCAGCAGCGCCAGTACTGGTGCCTTGGCCTCTTCACTCAGTTTTTCTGCGGTGTTATTTGTGCTTGCCATATTGCACTTCCTTCGTATAAAGTGAAGTCCTGCTTAGTCAGCCAAAAAGAAATCGCCGTTTATGGCGCACTACGCTGATTTTAAGTTAGGCAACTGTTAGCATATCACAAAACGCAATATTGTGCAAGTCTTTTTTCGCTTTTTCTCTATTTTTTCTCATTCTTTCGGATCAGCCGCAGAAAATGCCCGCCAACCAGAAACGGTTGGCACCTGAGCGCATCCGATTTTCAGCGCTTTATCCGTTTTGCTCAGGCTGCATTCAGCTCTGCCAGTGCGGCCTGGCCACGGTCATAAGCGCCCTGATAGATATCCGTCATCTGCTGGAGACCCATATCCATGCAGGTATCCAGGAATGCCTGATAGTTGCTCATGGGTTCGTCACCCAGAATGAATTTCAGGATCATGCCCTTGGCATAGGTATCCAGATCCGTTGCAACGCTGTTGTAGCGATCCTGCTCGGCATTGTCCAGGCTCACATAGGCGGGCATATTGTTGGCGCCGTCTGTGAGAGAGGCCAGCGTATCAACAGCTTCCAGCTGATCGTCATTGTAGGAATAGAAGCCCTTCTCCATGTCATATACGCCGGGGAAATAGACAGAGCCCACGCCGGTGGCATAGAGGTAAGAAGCGAACATGAAGTTCAGTCCGTCAGGGTTGTTGACTACCAGATCCGTCCACTGGGGCTGACCATTCTCGTCATACTCAAAGGCAACGCCCTCTTCGCCCCAGTTATACATCTGCTGACCTTCCTCCGAGTACAGCCAGTTCACCAGCTTCAGCAGCGGAATGGGGTCATCACATGCGGTAGAAATGGCCCATGTATCAGAGTTCTTGATGAGCTTGGATTCAAAGCCAACATGGATCTCATCCACGCCATCTGCCTTGGGGTACGCAGTGGCCTTCAGCTCCATGGCAGCATTCTCAGGGTTCATATCAAAGATATTGCTCATGCCCTCCGCAGAACCGTCTACAAAGGAGCACAGGTCGTTGGCCATGTCGGTACGAACGGTGGTAATATCGGTATCATTATAGAAGTCGTCGTTAAAGAGGCCCTTCTTGTACCAGTCGTTCATCTTGGTCAGGTAGTCCTTGAAGGCATCGGTAGTAAAGGAATGCACCACTTTGCCGTCTACCACGTTAAAAGCACCGGGGGTGATATTAAACGCAGAGCCCCAGTCGGTATCCAGACCCTCATACTGGAGATAGGCATATGCGCCATAGTTATCCTTACAGTAGGTCAGGTAGTGCTCATACTGATCCATGGTGTCAAGGCTTCCAACCCCGGATGCCTCCAGCCAGTCCTTCCGGACGATCATGCCCTGATTCTCGGTGCCGGCCTTTTTCAGCAGCTGCGCAATGCAGCCCATGTAGCCAGACTGGGTACGCATGGTCATGTAGGCGTTGTCATCGGAAGTCAGGATATTCCAATAGTTGGGGGCATACTCCTTGAGGTCATCATAGAGATCAATGATAATGCCGTCCTCAATGGCCTTTTCATGGCCAGCGCTGCCTGCGGACGCACCGCTGGAGCTTCCATAGTAGTTCATAACGCCAATGATATCGGTGTAGTCGCCGCCGGCGATCATCAGGTTAAAGGATTCCTGCTCTACAAAGCCGCCAGCCACTGCATTAAAGTCAATGTATACATTGGTGGCTTCGTTGATCA
>ERZ772812.2860-NODE-2860-length-10499-cov-3.014267_pt1 | contig 10499 bp, 13 predicted proteins | sample MGYA00511343_ERZ772812 | MGnify/ENA primary metagenome ERZ772812 (study PRJEB29015, sample SAMEA2737706) | human gut metagenome | biome: human gut; feature: human-associated habitat; material: faeces | place: China | collected 2012 ...
TAATCGGAATAAGAGAAGCGACGTTCGAAGAGGCGACATCTATATGGCTGATCTGAGCGGAGACAGCATTGATTCTGTGTGCCGGGTGCGACCTGTTCTCATCGTGCAGAACAACAAGGGCAACGCGCACAGCTCAAGCTACATAGCCGCGCTGATTACCAGCAAGCCAAAGAAATCGCTTCCAACTCATGTAATTCTGGATAAGTCAAGTGGACTTCGGAGAAACAGCACCGTCCTCTGTGAGCATATCGTAACCGTCAGGCGGGAGATGCTCATGGAGTACATCGGCACGATTGTCAATACCGACGACGAGTTCAAGGTGAACAAGGCGCTGTCTGTGTCTCTTGAATTCCGGAAATAAGCATAAAAAAACAACCGCCCACCGAAAGCGGTAAAGCGGCTGAATGTTTGTAGCAAAAACATTGTATCACAGCCAGTAAGTATTCGCAAGTAGGTGGGAGGATTGTTCTAGATGAAAGATAATCCGAGTCTTGTCCATGGACAGTCCGTGGACACTACGGAAAAGGACGAGTTTGATGCCATGAAGGAACGTCTCCGTGATTACCGGTCAATGAACAAGGAGATCGAGAATCAGATCGAACGGCTTGAACGGATGGAGATGAGAATCACCGGCATCGGCAGTCCGACACTCAGCGATATGCCAAAGAACCCAAGCACCGTCTATGACAGGATGTCGGACAGCGTAGCTCGCAAGGTCGATTTTGAGAATGAGATCAAGGAGCTTATTGCAGAGAGAGACGCTGAGAGATGCTCACTTGAGTCACTTATCCGGCGGCTGAAAAAGCCAGATGAACGAGCCGTCATTCGAATGCGATACCTCGACAGTGAGGGCTGGGAGGACATTCTGATGATGATCTTCGGTGGGCAGCGAGACTTCAACGACAAGTATGACAACTACAAGCAGCGGATGTTCCGGCTGCACAGTGCGGCGATCAGTAACATGGCCGAGCTCAGTCACTGAAAGAGGTCGCCAGAGAAATCTGGCGGCTTCTTGTTCTATATGTGAACTTCAAAAATTTTTGATTGAAATAAACAAAATGCTTGACTGCCCCCGAAACAGCTTGCTACGATACGATTAGAAATTAAACCACAACCCAACATCGGACAGGCCACAGGTCGGAAAGGGAATAGACATGACGTTTTACAATGCGGTTTTTTATGCGGATGGACACGGCTACTACAAGATTGTTTGCCGTGGATATAGCAAGCGCGAACATGAGCCGTTCTGCGGTTATCCGACTGTCGAAGAAGCAGTGGAACAGTATTCCTCAAATGCTGATTTTATCGGCATTGAGTGGATTTGATTCCGCTGGTTGCGCCAAATCCGAGCAAGGCGCGAAGGCACTTATTGCGGGGCAATGGGGCGAGTGTATCATAGAACGCATCTAAGCCAAACCCATTGATGTAAAGTTTCGGAAAAGTTTTCGGTAATAAACGACAGCGAATGCGATTGAACGATTCTATGCATCTGCGTAGAATGATACCATCGAAAATTGACCGTCCGGGGGGGAATCCTCGGGCGGTTTTTATGCGTAAAGGAGAATGAGCCTATGAGCACTGAGAAACGCATAGAAGTCGTCACGATGAAGGCGAAGGACATCAAGACCGGCTTTGGCAACCCGCGAAAGATCGGGAAGAAAAAGTATGAGGAGCTGGAAGCCTCGCTGGATGCCTACGGAGATTTCGGCATCTTCCTGATTGACGAGCACGACAACGTGATTGCCGGCAATCAGCGGCTGTCCATCATCATGAAGCGTGACCCGGAGACGGAGCTGCTCTGCAAACGGCTGATCGGGTACACGGAGGCCGAACTCCGCGCCATCAACATTAAGGACAACACGCATAGCGGTGAGTGGGACTTGAACCTGCTCGCGGACTGGACGGCTGACCTGAACCTCGACCTCGGCATCGAGCTGAACAACACCGCGCTCGATGAGCGGAAGCTGAAGGACATGGAGCTTATCCGTTACGAGAAGTACGACTACATCCTGCTGGTATGCCGGAACGAGCTGGATTATAACGAGCTTATCCGTAAGTTCGGCATCGACGGTGCGAAGGTCAAGATTCCCGGCACGAAGCGCAGCATCAAGGGGCGGGCTATCTGGTACGACCAGATTAAGGCTCAGATCGTGGAGGCGAAGGAATGAAGAAGATCAACCTCGCCGCTCCCCGCATGATGGGGAACGAGCTTGAATATGTGAAACAGGCGTTCGCAACCAACTGGATTGCACCGCTCGGCGCATTCGTCAACCAGCTTGAGGATGACGTCTGCAAGCGCATCGGCTGCGGTGGTGCGGTGGCGCTGTCCAGCGGAACTGCTGCAATACACCTCGCGCTGATCGAGGCCGGAGTGAAGCCCGGAGATATCGTGTTCTGCTCCGACATGACGTTCACCGCCAGCGCAAATCCGATTGCCTATTGCGGCGCGAAGCCTGTGTTCATCGACTGTGAGCCGATCACTTTTGGTATGTCTCCGAGAGCACTGCAAAAGGCGTTCGAGATGTACAAGCCGAAGGCGGTCGTCGTAGCCAGCATCTATGGCATTCCGGCGCAGCTGGATGAACTGCTGAAGATCTGTCAGCACTACGGTGTGCCGATGATTGAGGACAGCACGGAAGTGCTTGGCTCCACCATCAACGGGAAGTACGCTGGTACGTTTGGTCAGTTCGGCACATTCAGCTTTAATGGCAACAAGATCATCACTACCTCCGGAGGAGGAATGTTGGTTTCAAACGACGGTAAAAGCCTCACACACGCCCTCCACCTTGCGACTCAGGCAAAGGAGCCGAGTGATTTCTATGAGCACCGGGAGCTTGGGTACAATTACCGGTTGAGCAACGTGTCTGCCGCCATCGGCGTAGGCCAGCTCGAAAAGCTGGATGAACTGATTGAGCTGAAGCAGGGCATCTGGAACAGGTACAACCGGGCATTCCAGAGATATGAAAAGTACGGCGTTTGCATGGTACAGATTCCGACGCGTATGACGTCGAACTACTGGCTGAGCGTCCTGCTTCTCAACGACAAGAGTCGAACGACACCGACCGATATCGTTCGATCTCTCCGCAGTAAGAACATCGAGGCACGTCACATCTGGAAGCCACTGCATACGCAGGAGCTGTGGAATGGCACCGACTTCGTAAAGACATCACTGACGCCCTGCTCTGACTGGGTCTTCGAGCATGGCGTGTGCCTGCCATCCGATGTGAACATGACTGAGGAGGAGCAGGAGTACGTCGTTGATGCAGTCAGCTCCGCCATCGACTGGAGCATTCGGCTGTACTACCAGCACGGATATTGAGGAGGCGCGTATGTTCAAAGACAAGAAGCTGCTCATCACGGGCGGCACTGGTTCGTTTGGCAACGCCGTCGTCCGAAGATTCCTCGATACCGACATTGGCGAGATTCGCATTTTCTCCCGCGACGAGAAGAAGCAGGACGATATGCGGAAGCACTACGCAAATCCGAAGCTGAAGTTTTTCATCGGAGACGTCAGAGACAGAAACAGCATCGTCGATGCAATCGACGGTGCTGATTTTATTTTCCATGCAGCCGCCCTGAAGCAGGTTCCGTCCTGCGAGTTCTATCCTGTGGAAGCTGTGAAGACCAACGTGCTCGGCACGGCGAATGTACTCGATTTGGCAGCGCAGCATGGCGTGAAGAGAGTTGTCGTCCTCAGCACAGACAAGGCGGCATATCCCATCAATGCAATGGGGATGAGCAAGGCGCTCATGGAGAAGATTGCAACGGCAAAGGCTCGCAGCATCGGAGACAGAGGCACGATCATCTGTCGGACGCGATACGGAAACGTCATGGCGTCGAGAGGCTCGGTCATTCCGGTGTTTAAGGAGCAGATGCTCAATGGCTACGATGTGACCGTCACCGACAGCCGAATGACCCGGTTCATGATGACGCTCGATGACGCAGTTGAGCTTGTCCTCTATGCGTTCCGGAACGGGCAGCAGGGCGACCTGTTTGTTCAGAAAGCGCCGGCTGCAACCATCCAGACGCTCGTTGATGCAATGGCCGAAGTGCTCCATGTCACGCCGCTGGTAAGACCCATCGGTGTCCGGCACGGAGAAAAGCGGTATGAGACGCTGGTCACAAAGGAGGAGATGGCAACTGCTGAAGACCTCGGCAGTTATTTCCGCGTTCCGATGGATGACCGCGATCTGAACTACGGATTTTCCGGTGTGGAGCTTCACAACATCTACGAGCACGATGAGTTCAATTCCGATGTGGCAAGGCGGCTCAATGTGCCGGAGATGAAGGAGCTGCTCTATAAGACCGGCCTGTTCGGGGGTGATGTCGGTGAGTAAGGAAAAGACCATCGGCATCTATGTTCCGAGCTACAAGCGGTCAGGCACGATCATCACAGACCATCTGCTGAACTCGTGCACCTACGTTGTGCGGAAGTCGGAGGAGGAGCTGTACAAGGCTGCTGGAGTCCGAAGGGTTCTGGCGGTTGAGGATGAGCTGATCTGTTCTATGTCGAAGGTACGGCAGTGGATTATCGACCAGACGCCGGAGGATATCGTGATTCAGCTGGACGATGACATTTCGCAGATCATGTACCGCCTCGAAGATCAGACGGTGATTGAGGACAAGGACGTGATCGACATGGAGTTCATCCGAATCGCCCAGATTCTCGAAGACCTGCACCTCGGTTTCGCTGCGCTGACGGTGACGGCGAAGCCGTGGAGCTACACGCAGGAGTTCCAGTTCGCCGGCCTGTGCGGTGGCATCTACTGGTTCGACAAGGAGTGGTACAAGGCTAAGATGGACGAGAAGGCAGACGTGAAGGAGGATACCGACAAGGTGCTTCAGGAGCTGCTGTACAATCGCATCATCATTATTCCAAAGTATCTCGCCATGACTGCCGGCATCGACACGAATGAGGGCGGTGACAACGTGAACAAGAACATGAGGAAGATCATTGAGTGCAACGAGTATATGCGCCTGAAATGGGGCAGGTACTACGAGTTCGATGAGCGGAAGAACACGCCCAAGATTGCCGTGAAGAGGTAGCCTGATGAAATGTCCGTACATGAAGAGCATCGAGACGCACGTCCAGATTTGGAATCAGCATCACGATGATGACCCGGACAAGACAGCTGGTGGAATCGTTGACCAGTGGTACTACGCGCCGATGGACTGTCTCAAATGCGATTGTGCAGCATGGTACGATGGGCGCTGTCACTACAACGACCGGTGACTTGTTATCCTTTTGTGAACAAGGGAATATTTGCTTGACTGCTTGCGTTTTATCCTGCTACGATTACGGTACGATAAACCGAAAGGGGTTGAGTAAACGTTGGGATACAACGAATTGTTCACGAAAAACGGCCACAAGATGAGTGAGATGTCCAATCTGCTACAGAAAGCAATCCGAAGAGGAAACCCTGAGCTCGCTGGCTATGCTGCCAACGAGCTTTTTGGCAGATATCACGCTTACCTGTGGCGGCGACTGCTGACCATCTCAGCTGAAGACTGCTACGGTGTCATCACGAAAGAGATCATGGCACTGAAACAGGCTGATGACGAGGTGAACGGAAAGCGCAAGGGCTACGAAAAGGACAAACTGTTCGTAGCAAAGGCCGTAACGCTCCTGCTGTACTGCAAAAAGAACAGAGACGGGTGCTACTTCGCCTGCAACTATATGTTGTCCGAGAAGGTGCTGAAGGAAAACGACTTCCTGTGCCTCGATGACTGCAAGTTCGACGGAGAGCTGCCAGACTACTGCTGCGACTGCCACTCATGGGAGGGTAAGCGGCGCGGCAAGACCGTAGAGGAGTTCATCGAAACAGAAGAGGCTGCTCTGGGAACCGGAGTCGGTGAGAAGCGTGAAGGTATGTTCGACAAGCAACCGTGGGACAGGTTCCTAGCTACCACGAATGCGAAGGGCGGCTACGGCAAGATCGATGAAGAAAGAGGCGTTCCGATGCCTGACCAGAAGGCTCTGAAAGAGCTTGAGAAAAACGGATGGGAGGAGCCTGCTGAACAAGAGACGCTGTTTTGATGCCCAGCAAGATGCCTCTCACAAGCCCATAAATGAGCCACAACGAGCTTTCCTTTTGGGCTACAACTTAACCAGATGACCGTATTAAGATGCATCCACGCAGTCTTAATGCGGTCATTTTGCATCCAAGAGAAATGCTCAACAAGGGGGGTGGCAGAATGGCGAGGAAAGGCGGCGCTCCAGAGAACCTAAAGCCCATCAAAAGCAAGGAAGAAGCAAAAAAGAGGGGCAGTAATGGCGGCAAGAAATCCGGGGAGGTTCGACGCCGAAAAAGGGATGCTCGTGAGGCTGCAAAACTGATCTTAGACCTGCCTTGTTCGGATGCCATGAAAAAGAATCTTAAAGCAATGTCCGTTGATGAGGCCGATTTCTCAAACCGCGTCGCATTGCTAGGGCTTATGTGCTTGCGATTGGCGGAGACGTCAACGCGATGAAGTTCATCATCGAGACGTCCGGTGAAACGCCGAAGCAGCAGCTTGAAGAACGGCGCTTCGAGAATGAGCTTGGTCAACAGGAGGGCAGCAACAACGCTGTTGATGACTGGGTGAATAGCATCCCGGATGTGCTCACAGAGGAGGAAGACACGAATGGCGATAACGGAACAGGCAAAAAGGCGTAAATTCTTTGCGCAACGCATTCCGGTATATCAGAAGAATCCTGTCCTGTTCGCAAAGGAGGTTTGTTCCTTCAGCCCTGACCCGTGGCAGGAGGCCGTCCTGATGGATATCGCGTCCAGCACAAAGGTGTCTGTCCGTTCCGGGCACGGCGTCGGCAAGACCGGTGTTGAGGCTGTTACGCTGCTCTGGTTTCTGTCCTGCTTCCGGTTTCCAAAGGTGATTGCAACCGCGCCCACAAGACAGCAGTTGAACGACATTCTATGGTCTGAGGTGGAGAAGTGGAGAGCGAAAAGCCCCCTGCTCAAGGAGCTGCTGACATGGACGAAGACCTACGTTTACATGAAGGGCTATGAGAAGCGCTGGTTCGCAGTTGCGAAGACCGCATCCGAGCCTGAGAATATGCAGGGCTTCCATGAGGAGAATATGCTCATCATCGTGGACGAGGCGTCCGGTGTAGAAGACGCCATCATGGAGGCCATCCTTGCAACGCTGTCCGGCAAGAACAACAAGCTGCTGATGTGTGCCAACCCGACGCGCACGACTGGCGCGTTTTACGACAGCCACAACCGCGACCGTGGTATGTACAAATGCCACCGCGTGTCCTCACTTGATAGCACGAGGACGAACAAGGAGAACATCGCCGCCTTCATCAGGAAGTACGGCGAGCACAGCAACGTCGTCAAGGTTCGTGTCTACGGCGACTTCCCGGCGCAGGAAGATGACGTGTTCATTCCCCTGCCCCTGATCGAGAAGACGACGCTGAATGAGATCGACACGACGAAAATCAACCGCATTTCGGTGGGCGTTGACGTTGCTCGGTACGGTGATGATGAAACGATCATCGCCACGAATGTCGGCGGCAAGATTGACATTCCCGTTGTCCGTCACGGCCAGAGTCTGATGACAACCGTGGGCGACATCGTGAGAACGTACAAGCAGCTCATCAAGGACTACCCGCAGTACACCGGCGTGGTCACGGTGAACATCGACGATACCGGACTCGGCGGTGGTGTTACCGACCGTCTGGAGGAGGTAAAGGCTGAGGAGCGGCTGAGACGGCTTGAAATCGTCCCCGTCAACTTCGGCCAGAAGCCCCCGCAGGATGGCTCTGAGGAGCACTATCAAGACATCTCGACGTATATGTGGGCGACTGTCAAAGCTGAGATGCAGAATGAGGAAATCAGCATCCCAAACGACGAGGAGCTTGTTGCTCAGTTCTCTGTCCGCAAGTACAGCATCACGAGCTCAGGCAAAATCGTTCTTGAGAGCAAAAAGGATATGAAGGGGAGAGGCATCAAGTCGCCAGACCGTGGCGACGCGGTGGCTCTTTCTTGTTATACGCAGAACAAGGTGTACAACAGCTTCATTGAGCGCACAGAAGCAATCATCATTCCTGCTGATGCAGTCAAATCTATGCAGATCATGCAGGTCAATGTCGGCATTAGCATCGGCAGCTCTGTTCGTGGCACATCGATGGTTGCAACCGCTATTATTGCCGGCCACAAACGAGCCGTCGTGCTTGCATCCGACCGGTATGAAGGAGAAGTTGAAACTGACGCTCTCGGCAAAAAGTTCGATGAGTTCGGCCGGAAGATTCTTGCCAAGTACGGCAAGCTGGACTACGCCTACGTTGATGCAAAGGAGCAGTTCCTGTTCCGCTGTATCCGCGATGCAGCAGATCAGTACAGACTTCCTGTCACTGTCAGAACCGCTGCGAACGACGATGTGAATAACCGCATCCGTCTAACGACTCGCCTCATGACGCAGAACAGGCTGTTTCTCACAGAAGATTGTGAAACGCTTGCAAAAGCATTCACGACAGCTGTCTGGACTGAGAAGAAAACAGCCGACTCGCGGAGCGACACCTCCGACGTTGGTACGCTGAACGCATTTGAGTACACCATCGAGCGCGAAGGAACGCGATTTATCCAGAATGGATAAGGAGGAGAAGCGATGGCTTTTGAGGCATTGAAGAATTTCGCAAGGAGGATAAAGGGTATGTTCACCAACGGCTTTATGAGAAGCGTTGCTGAGATCGCAGATAGTTCGAGCATCACGTCCGACAGAATGATGACGGCAATCGACCTGTGGCTTGAGATGTTTGGCGGGAATGCACCGTGGCTTGCCGAAAACCACCAAACGCTTGGCATCCCGGCTATTGTTGCTTCTGAGGTTGCAAGATCTGTAACTCTTGAAATGGAGATGAAATTTTCCGGCTCTCAGATGGCAGATTTCCTGACGCAGCAGTTCGAGCCTGTTATTAAGGATATCAGGCCGAGCGTCGAGTATGCTTGTGCCGGCGGTGGCCTTGTGTTTAAGCCTTACATCTACAAGGACGGCATCACAACAGAAATCGTGCAAGCAAATGCCTTCTATCCTGTTGCGTTCAATAATGCGCAGAAGATTACCAGCGCGTATTTCATTTACCGCCATTGGGAAGGCAAGAAAGTTTACAGCCGGCTTGAGAAGCACGAGCTGCTCGGCACGCACTACAAGATCACGAACAAAGCGTATGTGTCAATGGTAGATGATGCTCTCGGCAAAGAATGCGATCTGTCTGAAGTAGACGAGTGGGCTGAAATTGAGCCGGAGGTTAACTTGGATAATGTTGAGTCTCCGTTGTTCGCATACTTCAGAATTCCGATCGGCAATACCGTCGATATGAGGTCGCCGCTTGGCGTATCTGTTTACGCTCGTGGCGTTTCGCTCATCGAAGAGGCAGATAAGCAGTTTCAGCGCCTGATGTGGGAATACGAGGGCGGTGAGCTTGCAATCGATGCATCGGAGGATGCATTCAAGCACATCAACGGTTTGCCTGTGCTGCCGGAAGGCAAGGAACGCTTGTTCCGAACAAATAACCTTGACGCTGCAACCATGAATGGCAGCGACCTGCTTACTGCATGGGCACCGAACCTGCGTGACGCAAACTATATGTCCGGTCTGAACCGTCTGCTAATCCAGATTGAGGACGCTTGCTGTATCTCTCGTGGTACACTTTCTGACCCGTCTGAGATTGCAAAAAGCGCCACTGAAATCAAGATTATGAAGCAGCGCTCCTACGCCACCATCACCGACATCCAGAAGTCGCTCGAATCTGCACTTGACGACCTTGCATATGCGATGTACTGCCTTGCAATCCTGTATGACCTTTGCCCTGATGGGAACTACGAAATTGCCTATGTGTGGGATGACAGCATTGTTGTTGATGCTGAGGCTGAACGTATTCGAGATCAGACTGAAGTGTCTCAGGGGCTGATGCTGCCCTATGAGTACCGCATGAAATGGTATGGAGAAGACGAAGCAACAGCCAAACGGAAGCTCGGGGAGCTGAACGACATGACCGATGATGAGTTGCTCGGATTCGATGAAGAGCCGACAGCCGAAGAGGGGGGAGCAAAGGCAAATGAGCAGGAGTGACTACTACAACGGCGAAGGATACCCTGACCCGACCGCCTATGCTGCTATCAAGGAAGAGAACGAGCTTGAGGCGCGGGTTTCATCGCTCGTAAAGGCACTGCGCACCATCGTGATGCTAAGCGGCTTCGATTTTGTCGGCCGCTTTGAACTTGTCGATCTCAGAACTGGCCGACATTTCAAGTAGCCTGAAAGTTACCGCAAGTTACCGCAAGTTAAAACCATTCGAAGATTCGAAGAGGAGTCGGAAAGATGCTGAAACCAGAATATCTAATGCAAGCCGCCGACCCCGTCGTTGAGATATACAGTCAGGTTGAACTTGACATTCTTGCAGATATCGCACGTCGCATCGTAAAAACCGGATACTTCACAGACACTGCACAGTGGCAGCTGAGAAAAGCCAAAGAGTTCGGGGTTGATGTCGAAAGTCC
>ERZ772812.2866-NODE-2866-length-10481-cov-2.985997_pt1 | contig 10481 bp, 7 predicted proteins | sample MGYA00511343_ERZ772812 | MGnify/ENA primary metagenome ERZ772812 (study PRJEB29015, sample SAMEA2737706) | human gut metagenome | biome: human gut; feature: human-associated habitat; material: faeces | place: China | collected 2012 ...
CATGCATTTTACACCTCTACCTCTGTGCAAGGTATTTAACGATTATCTGTGCTGCATCTCTCAAAGCATCGCAATCGCCCTTAACTCTCTTAAGTTCCTGACTCAAAGAATCACACTGTTTTGCCATTGCTTCGTTCTCAATTCTGAGATTATGATTCTCAATTCTTAATTCCTGGTTCACATTGGCTAAACTGCTATTGCTATCTCTTAAGTTTGCGATGATCCGTTTGAGTTCTACTACATCAGCTCTTGTCATTTCGAGCTGATTTTTTACCTCAATTAACTCTTTTTCTTCAGCTGTGTTGTCGTCATCGTTCTTGTCCTGTTCATCTGAGCTAAAGAAATTATTAATACTACTTTGAAGTTCCTCCATGTTTGAAGGCGTCGCATCTCTAATGAGCTTGCCTAAAAGTTCTGCATCATCTTCACCAATTCCGAAACGCAGTGTGGCTGTAAGAAACTCTGCATTACTTAATTTCTTACGTTCACTTGTCTCTTCTTTCTTAGGTGTCTCCTCTGTCTGCTCCTCTTTCTTATGTGTTTCGTCTGTCCGCTTTGCCTGTTTCTCTGCCTGATCCTCTAAAGCTACAATAACACTTCTTAAAAAATCATCTACTGTCATTTTATTATCTCCTTTTATTATTCTCTTTAATCATAATTCAATCATACTTGTACAAATTTTGCACTGACCGTTGATAGTACACAAACTGTTGTTTTCACTAAAAACAACTTTGTTCGGTGCAGTAAAGTATACTAAATTCTTTGTTTTAGCAGTAATAGAATCATTTGTCTGTTCTGTTTCTTGTAAGAAAGTTAAAGGGAATGGAAATGTCAAGATTACAAAACCACTTCCTTTTAAAACAATAAAATTCTTATGAAGTCTGTCTAATGTGTAAGAAGTACAGTGCTGTAGGAAACTTCCCAGTCCTACAATAGTCTCTGCACCTCCTGCCTTACCAACTTTTGTCACAGGAACAATTGCTTTAACTCCCTTAGCTAAACTGCTAAAACTACTTATACTTACATTGCCAACATATCCAAGAAAAAATCTAGGACTAACAAAGATTTCTGAATTATCGAGTTCCAACAAATAAATGTGCTGATTTGTACACAATGATTGAAAATTACCAATACCTTCTATCTTTGTTAATGTGGAACCCTCCAATACACTCAATCTTCCGCTACTTTTGCCAAAATACTTTTTTACGATTGCTGCTTTGCAATTGTTTAACTGCAGACTTACTTTACTGTAATGTGCTGGACTAAAGCAGACTTCGTCACTGTTGTCTTGGCTAAAGCCTGTTAAACTACAATAGCTACCTTTTGCTTCAATCGTTTGTACCTCGACACTACACAAATTACGATAGCTTTTTATCACTTAATTCCTCCTATTTCAGTCCATCAAGGAATGTACTAATACAAACACACTTAGCACCTTCCATGTCTGTCAAACTTTTGTAGACTACAATGTCCTCTGAAACCGTTGCAACATTGTGATACATTTCACTAGAGTTGCTAAACAGAATTACAGATTCCTTTTTAATCTTATTGTCATTTGGTGTTATTGAAAGTGATTTAAACTTATTAGTACCAATGCACCCAATGTCTCTCATTTTAGAGAGCTGCTCAACCTTAGAGATACCAACAACTATGACATCATCCCCATTAAATTTGTAAATCTGTTTTAAATTAATTGTTACATCCATCATGTATCCTCCTATCGTTTTATTAAAATTTTATAACTCAATGTTAATCTATCTATGTTTTTAGACTAACGATCTCCTATTAATTATTGCAACATTTTACAACGATTGACCTGCTATTAATTTTTATTTGTTAAAAATCTAGGTTAGTTGTGACACTAACCTAGACTACTATTCTTAAAATGAGAAGAGACATGACCATCAGTCTCTTCTCCTGCCCTGCTCAGTTTGGGATCTTGGCTAAAGCCTAACGCTCTTTACGTCTGAAAAGTACTGTAACGACAGCTGTTCCTGCGCACACTACCATGATAGCTAACAGTAAACCTATTGGACTATTGTCACCTGTTTTAGTTCCATTGCTAGTCTTTCCTTTACCGTTTGCTCCATTCTTGGAGGAGTCAGTACCCTTACCGTTCTTTCCATTCTTACCATTCTTGTTCTTTTTCTTTTCATTACCTGATGGTTTGACAGTTTTATCAATGCTAATAGCATCTTTATCAGACATTAAATCAGTTGTTGTCATTGCAACTTCTTGTCCATTTACAACGTAATTGCCTGAGATACTAACAGAATTGTTAAGATTTACTGCATTGGTTGCATCCTTATTTAACTTAACATCGAACTCCAATTCAAGACTGTCTTTTGATGCTAATTTGTCAATTACCGCTGTAACACCATCTACAGTAACTTTGGCTGTTTTGCCGTTTTTAGTCTTAACAGAACTTCCTTGGCTAAACTTGCCCCACTTACTGATTTCTTTAAGCTGTTCACTTGGTTCCTCAGTTACTAAGAGATTTGTGGCTGCGTTGCTTCCTAAATTAGTTACTGTGATTTTGTATTTTACAGTAGAATCTGGACCGTACTTTGCTGTTACTTTAGTACCGTCGTAACGACCATCTTTAAGTGTAACTCCTTTAGTCTTGTCTGCTAATTTTGCAATGCGTAAGGATGCAGAGCTTTCAACGGAGATCTTGTCTGAATCTTCCATTGTTTTATCACTCTTAAGTGCTTCAAGAGTTGTGTTTGCAGAGAGCTTAGAAGCTGTTACCTTTACTGTGTTTTCCAGACCCTTTGCTGTTGTTGCTTTTGAATTTAATTTAACCTTGAAGTGTAACTGAACTGAGTCGTTTGCTGGTAACTGGGCTAAAGTGAGAACCTGTCCGGACTCTCCATTGTCAGTACCACTTGAGACTATTTGAACACTAAAAGGTTCATCTGTGCTTGCTGTAGGGACTCCCTGAGCTAAAGTAGAATCAGTTCCTGTAGTTGTACCAGTACTGCCATTACCACTAGTTGTACCATTACCGCCATTACCGCCAGTTGTTCCATTACTGCTTCCAGTGTTATCAAGACTTGTAGTTGTTCCATTACCGTTGAAGGCTTTGTTTAACAAGTCTGAATCTGTTGTGAGTGTTGTGCTACCACCAGACTGTGTACTTGCTTCTGCTGCGTTTACTATTAACGCTCCTCCGACTGTTGTTGACTCAGTAGTCTTTTCTGATTCGGTCGTCTCTGTAGACTCCATGTTCTCAGTAGCCTGCGTAGACTTCTCCGTTGAAGTCTGTTCAGTAGTTGTTGATGTAGTAGCCTGTGTAGACTGCGTTGTGGTTGTACTTCCTGTAGAGTTTTCTTCCTGAGCTAAAATGGAATCGTTCTCATATTTAGCCTTGTAGTTCTCGTTGTAGGAAACCTCTGCATTACCAATTGTCACTATTTTACCATTTTTAGTAGTGACTTCCCCTGTTTCTGGGATTACAAAACCAGCGTCCTCTTCTGCCATCTCTTTGAGCTTATCGGAAAGAACATCTTCAAGTCTAACATTGTAAAGATCAGACTTACCTGTGTTTGTTACTGTAACAGTGTAGTCAATCTCATCGCCTGTCTGGTATGTACCTTCTGTGGCTGTGCCTTCGTAACGACCAGTCTTTTCGTTAAGTTTTTTACCTTTAGTTTTATTGGCTAAAATTCCAACAGAGACTGAACCGTCTCCAACAACATTGATCTCTGTTTCTGCAAAACTAGAGTCTGTGCTTGCAAGTGCATTTCCACCAATGCTGTAGTAAGGTAACATTACAACTTTGTTTGCTAGTCTAAACTGATTTCCACAATCTTTCTTTAATGTTACGGAGAAAGGAATTGAAACGCTATCTCCAACACCGAGGGTGTCGATCTGGGCTAAAGAGGTTCCTTTCTTTTCAAACTTAATTGCCTTACCGTTTGTACTTGTGAGTGTTTTGGCTTGGCTAAAGGTATTGCTTCCACTTACTTTAGCATAGCGATTATCAAGCGTTCCTTTGAGAAGAACATTCTTAAGATCACACGTACCTGTGTTTTTGATTGTGAGTGCGTATTTAACGGTGTCGCCTGGTTTGTATGCGATTCCAACCACATCTGCTGTAACGTCGTTACTTGTATTACCAACCTTGTCCGCTGTGAGCGAGATTGTTCCTGACGGATTGCCTGGGACATTAATCTTATCACTATCAGAGTCTGTTGTCAGTGCTACCAAGTTCTGCGAAGGATACTTGGCTAAATCGTCATACTGTGCTTCTAGCTTAACACTACACTCTGCTCCAAAGAACATGGAGGCGTTTCTTTTAACAGTTCCTTTTATTGTTAAAGTAATACTATCTCCTGCATTTAACTTATCAAGCGAAACGATGTTGTTAGCAACACTAGTCACCTTGACTTCATTACCTGCCGTAGTTGTGGCAGTACCAACATTGGAGAAAGTAACATCGTTGTTCAATGCTTTCTGTAAGTCCACTGATGGTGTGCCTGTTAGTTTGAGATTGTACAATGTTGTACCACCTAAGTTGGAAACGGTTACCTTGTACTCAACACTATCACCAGCTACGTAGTTACCAGCAATTTTAGTACCTTCGTACTTACCGTTGTTAAAGGTCACACCAGTTGTTTTGTTAGCTAAAAGACCAACAGCCATCTTAGGTGTACCAACAACATTAATTACATCTTCTGCAGTGTGCTTGGCTAAATCGGATTCAACAACTTCGTACTGCGTTGTACCATTTTCAATGTTAGCCCATTTAGCTGTAAGTGATACTTTATTCACTAACTGTTTGGCTTCTTTAGCATCTGATTTAATCTTTGCTAAAAATGTAAGCTTTGCAGTCGCACCAGAATTTAGCTGACTTAGTACAGCTGTGTTCTGTCCACTTGTAGTAACATTGGCTGTACTTTCTTGTCCTGTTGAATCTGTAATGGTTGCTGTTTTGTCAAAGTAGTACCCATCTGTTCCTGTAAGCAAAACAGCTTTAAGAGCATCGCTAACAGCGTCGGACAATGTGACATCATGTAAAGCTACGTTGCCTTCGTTCTTAACCGTTATGGTGAACTTGGCTAAGTCTCCTGCTTTGTAGATTCCTGCAGTTTTACCAATACCAATTACGCCATCCTTATTGGTTGTTCCTGTATTAGTTTTATCAGCTGTCATACTTACAGACATTTGTGGATAATGTACAGCATACTTACCAATACTAATAATTTCTGTATCATTGTGCATTGCTTCATCAACTGGAAGTGCAACAATCTTAGAGGTGTTATTAGCAGTGTTTCCTGCATTTGAGTTGCCACCTTTAGTAGTGTTGTCTTCGGCAGAAGTTGCCTGAGTTAAAGCACCTTTAGTAACATCTGTTGCGTTGGAAGTGTTCTCAGTGGTGGCGTCACTCTTTTCCTCTGTGGTATCATTCTTTTTCTCTGTAGAGGTGTCGTCTTTACCTTCTGTTGTGCCATCATTAGCATTTCCACCGTCTCCACCATTAGCATTTCCACTATTGTCATTTGCAGTTTCAATCACACTTGCAGTGACATTTACACTATTTTTTAAATTTAAAGCTCTCTTAATATCTTTTCTTGCTGTCATTGTAAGTTTTAAATTAACGCTTTTGCCTGCCTGGATTTTATCAATCGTGAGGGACTTGGCTAAAGCTCCTACACTGTATGAAGTGTTAGAATCACTAGAAGTGTCTGAAGTGCTTGGAGTATTGTCACTGCTGCTGCCACTATCACCATCAACGGAAACAAATATTTGTTCACCGGTATCAGTGGTTACATAGTACCCTTTTTGTAAGTCAAACTTAATTGTTCCGACATTAACTGAATTCTTTAATTCTTCACTAATTGTGTCGGTTACTTTGACATAGTGTAAATCTGTATCACCATAATTTTTAACAATAATGTTGTATGTGATAACATCTGGATACTTGTAAATACCAGGAGTTCTCTCACCTTCGTACTTCATTGTTTCGGAGTTGTAAGTTCCACCAGTTGTCTTGTCGGCTTTAACGCTAACAGATAAATGTGCACCTGAGCTAACACCCTGTTCACCAACTCGCATTAAGCTTACTCCTTTATCGGTAAGGATAGCAATGTCTGCTGGATCTACAGTAGTAACATCTGTGTAATCGTTTAAATTATCTGTGTCAAAGTCTAATGATTTCTTTGTAGTTGTTTTACTCGTTGTGCTGGTGTCTGCCTTACTTGTAGTGTTGGACTTGGCTAAAGTGGAATCATCTCCCTCTTTAGGTTCTCCTACAGCAAAGCTTGCAGCTAATTTAACTTCCCAGTTTGGCATTGTGAATTCAATACTTTGTTCGGTTTTTGTAATTTTTAATTTACTTGTTACATCTTTACCAGTGTTGTCAGTGATTTGAAACTCTTCAAAATGATACCCTTCATTTGGAAGTGCTTTTACCATTACAGATTGTCCCTCTATAACATCGTATGTTATGTAATCTTTTCCCACACTTCGATTACTAACAGAATTACCAGTTACAGAAATACTACCATGATTAGCTGTTTTAATCCCTAATTTAGCAGTAGTACTTGCGTAAACCTGAGATGCTTGGCTAAAGCTCAAAGCACTTATCACAGCTAATGCTGTAATGCACAAAAAACCAACAAATCTTTGTAAAGAAAATTTCATTCGCATACCTATCACTCTCCTTTTAATTTTTCAAATTTAACTAGTATAACTTTATTAGCACAAGGAAACCACCTCCAATTAAGCTTAATTTATTTTTATTTGTATACTATTTGAAATGTAAAAAGCCCCAGCGTAATGCTGAGGCTTGGAGAAAGTATTGTAAATGTGCGGGGATACAAATACCTTCAAGATAGTTGCTGTGGCAAGACAGCACTGCTAAGCCCAACCGGGGAATTGGGCTAAAGAGATGGTAAGCTATGAAACTTATCATCTCTGAAAGCTAGTAAATACTAGCAGAATGACCGTAACGATAGTTACTCAGAGAAAAATACAGTATACCCTAACTGGGCTAAAGTTCTGAATGACTTTTACATCTTACAAAACTATTGTAAAATCTTCTCCATTCTTTACGACTGTAAGATTTTGTTGTTCAACCACATCGTCTATCAAATCCTTTAACGAGTAGTTTAGTTCCCTTTGTTTTGTCAAGATTTTAGAAACATTGTACTTAGTACTTTTACCTCTCCATGCAAAAATTCTATCACTAGTGCTTAACGTTCCTAAATCTACAAAACCAGAATCATTCATTAATCTCCACTTTATTAAGCTTTCAATGCTTTCTCCACCAAGTTCTGTTAATTTTTCTACTTTAAGAGTGCACTCACTAACTTGTCTAAAGCTATTTCTACCAGAATACAAATGTGCATTGAAATTAAATTTACCGCTGACCTTGGCTAAATCTAAATCAACCCACTCAGCACACCTAACACCACAATTGTCTTTAGAACTAAGAAGCTCTTCTCTCTCCTCTCCATGTCCTAAAATTGTGAGATGACCATCTTCTTTTGTAGTGATTAAGTCAATACTATTTACTACTGTGTCTTTCCACTGCAGTTTTACTCTAATCCACCTTGTGTCATCTGAAATTGTATTTGCTACTACCTCGTTCCAGTAAGAAAATTCTGGACTGTAGTTTTCCCAGTTAAACTTAGTTCGCTTTCCTCTAATTCCAAGATTAAGCTTTGCTAAATGTTCTTTTAGAATTTCATGCAATACTCTATTTTCCTCTTTTGTTAAGATTGAAACTAAGTCTGCTGTGCTAAATCTGTTGCATAGCTCTTTTCCAATTCTAAGTAACTCCTCATCACTAAGGCTCTTTTCTAACAGTTCTAAATTACTCCAAAACAATGATGGTAGCTTGTCTAAAACTTGTGCAACACCGGCCCCACCCTCACCACTTAGCTTCTGTTTAATAATTTGTTTAACTGTTGTTAGACTGCCATTTCTTAAATCTTTAACAATCACACGATGTTCAATGCTTCTTGAAAATTTATTGTAATCTAAAAACTCTAATACTTTGATAGCTCTATTTGCAATTTTTCTTGACTCGGTTAAAGCTAGTCTAAAGCTTTCTGCATTACACTTTTCCAACGCTTTAACTAACCATTTCTTTTCGCTTGTGGTTAATTTGTATTTTCTTCTCACTAAGCAGTAATCAACGCAAGTAAGCAAGACATCAGCACTAATTTCACTTTCGATTTCGATGTGTTGGTCAAAAGCATTGTAAAAGTTAACTCTTGATTTCCTCGAAGAGTCCTCTAACAAATCACTTAAAAAAAATTCCATTCTCTTTTCCTTTCTTGTAAAGGGAGGTCTGAGACCTCCCTGTCTAAGGCTAAACTATTTGTAACTTTCAATTTAACTGAGGACAAATTCCGACTATCTCTCACTGTTACGCAAATCAGTTAAATACGTTTAGCCAAAAACGTTAGTAATACTCCAATTCTGCTTTCCAATTTAAAGATTAGTAAAACTAGAATTTTTTCTCTTAACTTGTAATTTTTTATAATTAATATTACTTATAGAATGGTTTTTTAATTCATTTGGAAAGAAGTAATTACAAATGCTAAAGAAGTGAAATTGTGTAGCTATAAAAACATTATTTTAGTTATTTTCAAAGATCTTTGCTAAAGTACAAGCTAAAGCTATTTGTGTTTCGTTCATTTCATCAAAGTGATGTGAAACTTGGCTAAACCAGAGACTTTTATTTTCACTTAATCGTGAAGTTGTGCGTAAGAAATCATTTAGCACCTCCAAACACATTTTGTCAGATAGAAATAAAGCCAATTCTGGATTATCAAGATAGTTTGATAGCTTTTTAATCTTCTCCTGATTTTCTTTTAGCTTTTTATAACCTTTGAAAAAGTTTTCAACATTCGTACATTTCTTCAATTCCCTGTACAAGTTTCGATTTAGCGTATTAAGTATTAAAATCTCTTTTTCTGTCTTTTTGCATAACTGTCTTAAAGTGTACGATTGAGTGTTAACTTCTTTTTCAAAATTATTTAATTGCTTGGCTAAATCTTTGGATAATTCTAATTCATTTTTACTTTTAATCTTGTCTAAAGCGGTATCTGAAACTCTGTCTGAAACTCTGGAATTTATACATTGCAACAGATATTCTTGCCAGGCTTGTAATTCTTCTTCTGTGTAATTTAATGTAAAATTACGTTTCCCCATTGTACTTTCCTTTCGCCATTGTACTTCATTTTCATCATTGCACTTTCTTTTCTGTTAAAGATTTACAATGTTTAATAAATATGTGTCCAAATACTTCTCTAGTAATTCATCATCATTAAATCCAGGCCCTATGTAGAACTCTTCGGCTATACCTCCGCCTATTGCACTAATAGTATCTGTATCACAATCAAATGAGAGTACATTTCTTAAAAAGCCTTCATAGTTCTCACTTTCAATAAAACAACGGATTGCAACTGGCACACTGTCTTGGCACAGAGAATTCCATTTGTAATTATTTCGGTACTGGGCTAAAGCTAAATCTGTTCCATATTGATATTGACTACTAGGATATTGGGAGACTGCGTATTGTAATATTTCATTTTTCGAAGCACCAGTTTTTGCCATGAAAATACACTTTGAGGTAACGACTGCACCTTTTATTCCTTCAGGATGACCGTGAGTGCATTCGGCTGATTTGATTGCGTATTTAATAACATCGCTTTCTTGGCTAAAGTGCTCTCCAATGAATGAACATCGCATTGCAGAACCATTGCCAAAGCTATTGGTGGGTTCTTTAGAACTTCTCTTTAGCCAATCTTTAAAAAGACCACCGTAGCTCTCATCTGGATATTTCTGGGCTAAAGTGGTATAGGCTTCCGAGAACGGATTATCTTTCAGAATAGCTAGTTTACATGCTAAAGTTAAAACTGTATCGTCAGTGTAGAAATTCTGTTTAGTAAATAGTTCGCAGTGTTTCCAATCTAAATCTTTTGGTCTGTAAAATTCATAGAATGAGCCTGCAATGTCACCAAGAATAGCACCTATTACTGCCATTTTTAATTACCTCCTGTCAGAATTAATTGAATGGAAGTCCTTCGTCCTCGACTCCATCAGGAATATTCATAAATCCGTCGCCGATGGCACTGGACGGAGCAGGTCTTGTCCCCTGCTGGTAGCTGCTGCGGTTATTGTTTCCGCCATAGCTTCCGCCGCCAAAGCCGCTGTCGCCGCCCTGGTTCTTGCTGTCGGCAAACTCCTGGTCCTCTACGATCACATCGGTCGTATAGACCTTCTGGCCATCCTTATTTACATAGCTGCCGGTCTGGATCCTGCCGGACACCAGCACGCGCATGCCCTGGCGGAAATACTTTTCAGCAAATTCGCCGGCGCGGTCAAAGGCTACGATATTGATAAAATCCGCAGTCTGACCCTGGTCTCCATCCTGGCTTCTTCTGCCTCTCCGGTCAACGGCCAGCGTATATCTGGCAATGAGCATGGATTCTTCTCCCGCACTGCTTCTTATGTCCGGGTCG